>Ga0209105_100410_pt1 | contig 14344 bp, 18 predicted proteins | sample SedPBSmetaG_FD_184158 | JGI IMG/M metagenome (GOLD analysis project Ga0209105, IMG submission 184158) | Freshwater sediment bacterial and archeal communities from Indian Creek, Illinois, USA to study Microbial Dark Matter (Phase II) -... | ecosystem: Environmental > Aquatic > Freshwater > Creek >...
TTATTATGGACCTGTGCCTATCGAGTGGGAAGCAGTGCTAGCCATAGACACGGTTCTCTTTGAACAAGACTTTTCTCACTTAGAGATGGCGGTAACTCACGAGCCATATCGGATGTACTATGACCCGATAATAAGGGAGGAGGAACTGCAAAAAATTGCCCAAAGGGCACGAAGGTTTATTGAACATGTTGGTACTGCACAAGTGGAAAGGAAAGTTGGTTATGAAAATATTTACAACGAAGATGGAGAGGTTGTTGGCGAGAGACCGGTATACAAGCTCGTTTCTGTGCCAGTGCTGCGACTAAAATCGCTGGAAGAGGTTTTGGACATGCTTAAATTCACACCATACCAAGTGCAGTGGGCACAGGTGTTGCTTGAGTCACTTCGATAGCAAAGGAGGAATTTTTGGTGGAATTGCAGAGAATGACAAGTGCGAAAAATCCCGGTCCTAGTGGGCTACTCTTCGCAAAGTTGACGCATGTAAGAAGCCCTCCTCGGATTTTAGTCCGGGGAGGGTGTTGGTGTTGGCCATGAGGGAGATATTTGTCAGCTAACAGTCGTGAAGGTCGAACAATCTAGGAACCTCTAATAGATGGACAGTGCCCATAGGAGTCCTACGTACGCTACTAATACCGCACCCACAATCAGTATTACCCTCTTCATAGCAAGACTGAATTCAAAGGCAAAGGTCTTTTCCAATGCTGTGGTAGTATGCCATCCTAAAACTATCCCCAAAGACACCCCAAAGATCCCCGCCGCAACTGCAACAATGATCTCCCAATAAGACATCGCTGACTACCTCCTTTGCGCAAGAGCTAGATACTAGGCCGCATTTCTGATGATGATAGCAAGTTACTCATCTTCCTGAACGAAAAATCGCATCAACAGGAGCATGATAAGTAGTGGCGCAACCGCAATCGCCAAGTAAAGAGGAAGCCCAAGCCTTATCCCATCCAGTCCAGTTCCAAGTATGAGTCCTGCGCTAACGCCTTGTAGTCCGCCGGAAAAGAGCAGAAAGGGGGTTGATTTTAAGCCGATCGCCCAAGGAAACAAGGGAGCGAAAGTGGCGGCCATTATGATGACAAGTCCGATGGTTCTTGCTGAAATGTCCACTATAAGGCGTGATCCTCCTTGCTTATGGATTGGAAGATACAGCAAAGCACACTGGCAAAAGAAACAAGACAAGCGGAGAGACTGCTATTCCTGCTAAGGCGTTAACAGTCCAGATTAAAATCGCCCCGTCCAGTACTCCGCCTGCCAATGCGCCAATCTTTGTGGCATTCCGTGTGCCACCCAGATGGTCCGCACCAAATTTCGCCGCGATCATTGCCATTCCTATTGTAAACATCTGCTGCCTCCGTTTAGTTTAATGTGGTGACGGAGTTGATCTTCTTCTTGGACTAGGGTCCAGCGAAGAGGTGAAGTACCACTCGTCTTGCTAAAAGTCCTCACCTTGTAAGGTAAATAGATATACCGAAAAAACGATCAAGCACCACAGCGGCGATAAAAAAATCTACCACAACACCAGCGGCTGCGCCGACCCAGGCAGCTGCGTGCTTGCCGCCAAGTTTCTCTTCCCCAAATCTCGCTACCAATAGCGCAAGTCCAATGGTAAACATGCGGATCTTTTGCCCTCCTTGATGCAGATTATCCTAATGAAAAGAAATGCCAAACAGGTGTCCAACAAGAAACTCAAATACCAACACATCTAACGGCATCCCCGCTAAAACGCCTACAAATGCAGCAGATAATTTGCCGCCAAGTTGCTTCTCGGCAAATCGCACTGCACATAGAGCAGTTCCAATCATAAACATCGACTGCTTCCCTCCAGTTTAAATATAGTAGTTGAGTCAAGTTACCTCAACCACTAATTAGCTATGGTGCCGTTCTAGAGGTTCTCATGGTTGGTTTGAAGTTGGTGTGGGGGTGTTATGCGGCATTGGTGTTGGGGCGGGACTGTTACGTATCGAGTCTATAATCCATGCGTCAAGCTTATGACCAGCGAGTGCGCCCACCCCAGCTGCTGCAGCTTGCCCGCCTAAATGTTTCGCACCATACTTGGCTGCTAGTAGAGCGAGTCCGAATGTAAACAGCGGATTAACCTCTGCCACGAGAAACACTTGTCCGCCTGCGACGATCACTTCAAACTCTTCGATAGGCACAACTATGGGGCCGTCTTCGGTCGGTACAACTACGCCATTCCCTTGGAGGGCTAGCGGGATGGACCGTCCGTCTACTCGCACACTTTCAGACAATAACACAGGAATAGTGACGTACCCTTCCCTAGCCTCAACAACAATGACCATCTGACCGTTCAGCATGCGAACCTCTGCGTCGACAGATTCAGTCTGTCGGCCTTCCCCTGTCCCTCTACCGCGCCCAGCGACAACTGGAGTAGCAAAAGTCGATACCATCAGAACCATCACTAGTAGTACGGAAATCCCTTTAATTAAGAGCTTCACAGATATCCCTCGCCTTCAATATAATTTCTGCGCACTTCTGCCATAAGCAATATGCCATCCCCATTCTTGCCTCTCATTTGGCAATAGTTGCGTAGCGTCTCTAGTTTATCCCCCCCCCACACACAAAATCAATCAGTATTTGTATTAATTTTTTGTCATATATAACAAAACAGACGGTAATTTGGCAAGGAATTTTGTAGTTTAAGAGAACTCTCAAAAATATCTAACGCTTTTTCGGAAAGGAGATGGGTATGATTAACATGTACTTGCGGCGCGCACACTCTCGCAATGAAATGGGATGCCCGTTGAGTGGCGTCGTCTTTTCGGTTTGGGCAATTGTTGATGCATATACTTCGGCAGAGCTAATCAACGCTCGAGGTGTAGTGCAATGACCTTTGTCTTGTTACTTAGTCCCACCTCGCCCGCTGGTGTGCGAGAGATGGTCGAAGCACACGGAGAAGTCTTGTATGAGAATGTCGGTCGCTACAAGGAGGAAGATGTGAAAAAGGTCTTCCAGGCGACGGCGCGGCTGCCTGGAGAGACCTTGGTGCTTGATGTGGATATCTCCTCGGGGAATTCTCTTATTAGGGCCTTACACGCCTTTCGCATCTCTCGCCCAGAGGCGAGGGTTATTTTATTGGTGGGTGGCCGTCAGCCTGGGGACGAGGCTATATCCGCGATGGTGAGCCTTGGTATCTATGATCTCTGCGAAACGGACAATGAGGATGTGTTTGCGAAGGATTTCGCGGCGTGTCTGCGCAGGGAGGCTGGGACATACGCGATGGCTTCACGATGGCACCGTGGCTTTAGGGAGGAGATAGTAGAAAAGCCGCGCGAGACTGTAGTCATAGAGCGACGTCCTGTGGGGCGGGTTACGGTTGCTGTGGCGGGATTGGCGTCAGGGCTAGGATGCACACATACGGCACTGATGATCGCCTCCTTCCTCACCAAGGCCGGAGCAGTGGCACTGGTGGAAGATTCGGAGCGTCCTGTATTTAGCGCTATTACTGGGCTGGCGACTGGAAGGAGTAAGGACGCCAGTGCTTTTAGGATGGGGGCGGTGGATGTCTTTCCGCTAAATGTTCGACGTGACGCGGAGGGGTATCTTTATGATCAGCTGCTCGCGGTGCTTGCGGACTATGAGTATGTGGTACGGGATGTAGGTGTGCTTGACGCAAGTAAACTCCGGGAGCTATACAGGTCACACTGTGCCGTAGTGGTGGCCTCCGCTTCCTCGTGGCGAGTCATGGACTTGGTGCGGCAGCACAATGCTCTGGGGGAGGACTTTAGCAGGATTGCAGTTGTCTCTCCGTTTGGGACAGAGAACGACAGAAAAGTGTTTAAGGATGCGACCGGAATTACTCCATTGCCGTTAGCGTGGTGCCCAGATCCTGCGGTGCTCCAAGAGGAAGGGGAGGCAACGTTAAAGCAAGTTTTAGGTTCTTTATTGCCGGAGAGAAAGAAACAGAGGTCGTTTAAGCTGTTTTAGGACGAGCGAAGGATGTTAGCCGATGATTAGGAGGCGTTGAAAATGGAAGTATTACTTTTAATGGCAAGCTTACTTTTTGGTATTCCGGTTGCGTTGTATTACTGGTGGTCGCACAAAAAATTTCATGCGTCTTCGTACTATGCTGCCACTGGCAATGGATTTTTTCAGACGATCAGAGACAAAGGGATGCATGGTGAGTATCTAACGTACCGGATTCTTGAGTGGTGTCCAGGGTACAAAAAGCTATTGGCTAACGTCTACCTTCCTAAGGAGGATGGGGGAACGACGGAGGTAGACGTGATCATGTTAAGTGAGGCCGGAATATTTGTTTTTGAATCCAAAAACTATAGTGGATGGCTATATGGCGATGAAAAAAGCCAACTGTGGACGCAGGTACTGCACGAGCGTGCCAAGTTCAAATTCTTTAATCCTATCTGGCAGAATCGTGGGCACATTGATGCCGTAAAGCGGGTTCTTGCGTCTACAGGCTTAGATGATTCCCTAATTCGTTCCTACATTGTTTTCAGTGATAGATGCACGCTAACGAAAATAACTACAACCTCGCCTGATGTATTGGTGCTCAAAAGATATAGTCTCGAACGGCAACTATTTCAAGATGTGCGCGGAAGTATAGGAGCGATGACGCCGGAAGCCGTGGATAAGGCGTACGAGCTGTTGCACCGCTACGCCCACGCTGATCAAGGTGTGAAAGACGCGCATGTTAGCGCGATAGAGACGTCGAAGAGACGAAGGAGATATTAAGTTAAGTACCAAGGGATCCTCATTCTTAGCCGCAAGGACGCGAGCACCGACTGGGCGCGATGGTATTTCCTACACACCCAGTCCTATTGTCTGCGGACACGGACATCGTGCTTCGGACGGAGGAGACGCCCTGTTCTCCTTCCGCTCTATCGCTACTCCTCCAGCCGATAGAGGCCTAAAGGCCATCCGCGTCTTCCCCCGCAGCGATCTTACCGCTACAGTCGAACAGAGCGTCCGAGGAAGGGGTTAACGTCGCTCGGCGCTTGCCAGAAGCCCATTACTCCGTCATGGGCTTTGTTTGAGGGCATAGTGAGGAAGCACGTCAAGGCGCGACCATAAACGGCCTCCTCCCACGCGAAAGAGTGGAGCCCTCCCTGTATCCGTCGCCTGGGGCCTTGACATGCCGAGGGCACGCTGGCTGGCAACGCTGTGTTCTATATTTTCTTGAAACTTCTGTTGATTTTGTGCCACGGGCGTGGTACGTTTAAGATGCTGTAGGGATGCTACGATATATCGCGCGCTGGCGAGAAGGATAGCCAGAAGAAGTGCACGGCTGAGTTTTCTTATGGCCACGTTTAGGGTGCCTCTTCTACTCAAGAATGATATCTATCGCCGAAGGCGGGCGGACGGCCGCAAATAGGAAAAACTTTCATTAAGGAGGATATGGCGCACATGGGGCACTGGGTAAAGTGTGAAAAGTGTAATAAAACGGGCAGGTATCACTCATCCGAAGTTAAAAACACTGGAACTGTTTGGCATAACATATGGGTAATAAAATGTCGAAACTGTGATTTTTTAATCACACACGATGCGGGGAAGAGTCTATTGTTCAGGGAGCCTGGCGTGGACGATATTTTACTTGCGTTAGAAACAAAAGCCAATATTACTATAACAAGCCCACAACTTCGCGAATGCGCAGAGAGTGGTGATATTAGAGAATATTGGGTTCAGCAATATGTTAAAAATAATTATGAGAAACTGGGCTTTTCCGAGATCGCTGGTCCTTTTGACGAGGGGCCGGATTTCAAAGGAGTCTATGGTGGCAAAAGTGTTTATATAGAGGTGGAAAGAGTGTGTGGCTCATATGTAGAACACGGGCACCACCAAGATCGGCGTTTTGAGGAGGTGGAAGTCCTGATTGTATTGGGAAAATCCAACCTGACAGATCGCGCCAAGAAAAAGTTGCCGAACACAATCGTGCAGATTAATATTGATGATTTCATGCAATGTCTCCCCACTTTGGTAAAGGACTATACACCCAACAAAAGCTTGAACTTGCGCATCAAATTGCTTGCTAGAGAATTCTACAAGCGATTTCACCAAAACTGTGATAATAAAGAGAGGCAGCTTTCGGCCTGCACCGGGGATCCTGACGCGGACGGGCCGCCATGTGGTTTTTGCCCATATTCTGGTAAGCCTGATGATTTCTTTCTCGAAATGGCGTTAAGGTTTGTGAGTTTTTGCGACCATCAAATTGCATCGTATGATTTTAATCTGTTAGACATCGCTCCATCTGAAATTGACATGTTTTATGAACGGTTTGTTGAAAATAGGTGGGAAGTATGACGAGGAATAAATTAGCCACGCACACCGTTGGTGAGCAAACCGATGGAAAACTGTTAGCGCAAAGTGACTCTATGTCACCGAGGAATATTGTACCTCCTGATGTTGGGCTCCTTGTCGTCAATGGGGCGTGGTATCTAGACGCGCTGCCTAGTCACATCGTAGTCGAACTTACGGACGGAAGCCTTGCTAAATTCACACTTACACCCTTTCGCAACGTTCAAGGTGAGATGACTGCATACAAGAGTTATCATCCGAGACAAAGTAAGGGACAACCTTTGCCTGAGTACCTTTACAGGCACTATGGGCTGAGTCGTAATGAGGAGTCGCTGGCGGAAGTTATTAGGGTTAGGGTGTCGCCGTCCGAAAAAGAGAGATTAGAGGCATATGCCGCCAATTTGGAGCCACGGAAGACAGTCTCAGAAGTATTACGTGACTTCATTCGAGGGCTACGATGAACATCAAAGACCTAGCCGGACAACGGTTTGGTCGCCTTGTAGCCGCAGAACGTACAAATCAGAAGCATGCTAGATGCTATTTGTGGCGCTGCAAATGCGATTGCGGGCAAGAAACCTTAGTGTCGACCCATTTTCTGATAAGGGGTATCCGTAAGAGCTGCGGCTGTCTTGCCCATGAGACTAGGACCAACGACCTTACTGGGCAGCGGTTTGGTAGACTCACAGCAGTCGCATCTACCGAATCTCGCAAGCATAACTGCATTGTGTGGGAGTGTCGCTGTGATTGTGGGACTACGGTGCATGTAAGGAGTACAAATTTAGTTGCTGGGATCAGGAAGAGTTGCGGGTGCCTACACATCGAGTCTGCTAAGCACAACGCGCAACGCGCCTACACGTCCAATCTACAAGACAATACTAACGTTGGACTAATAAAATCAAGGGCGTTGGCTGCCCACAACACCAGTGGGCACAAGGGCGTTTCTTGGCATCGGGGCGTAGGTATGTGGCAGGCGAGGCTGCAGTTTCAAGGCACTATGCACAGTTTAGGTTATTTTACGGACATTGATAAGGCGGTCGCGGCCAGAAGAGAGGCCGAAGAGAAATACTTCGCTAAGTACCTTAAGAGTCGGCGGCAACCGCCTTCTGAAATTCAATCAACCACTGAACGTTGCTAGGTGGTGGGTGAGTGTAGTGAAAACGGAGAGAGCAGGAGTGAGTACATACTTCGAGAATACACGTCTGTAGGTTTAACGCCATTTTGGGTAGAAGCGCGGGTCTTAACACGGTGCTGTATCCTGAAATTGATAGGTTCTACCAAAAAGACAAGGCTGAATATGCTACTAAGCGACGCATTTGAGTCTCTTCCAGGGGGCGCGAAGAAAACGACCGATTCAAAGGAACGGAGGGAAAACGGTGTATAGCGATGTGCTAACTCGGCTGTATGAAAAAGCCGACCGATACAAGGTCAAGATTGATTCTGCTCGTCCGTTGTCTGAGCGTGAGAGTAAGAATCTATACGATTACTTTAAGATTGGGCTGACATTTTCCAGCAACGCCCTTGAAGGCAATACACTGACCATCACTGAAACCAAGGTATTACTGGAAGACGGCCTCACTGTAGGAGGCAAGCCCATACGCGATTATTATGAGGCGACAGGTCATGGCAAGGCATATGAATACATGCTGACGTTAGCGAAAGACCAAAACATGCTTCTCACGGAGGAACAGATATTAAAGCTCCATAAACTCTTCTACACTCTAATGGACGAAGAGAACGCAGGTATGTACCGCCAAGAGCGCGTGTTTATTACAGGCACAGACTATGCTCTGCCCCCACCGGGCAGGGTGGCCGCCGTCATGAAAGAATACGTTGCGGAAATGACCGCACTGCGCGGCGCGGTGCATCCTATCGAATACGCGGCTCTGGTTCACAAGGGCTTGGTCGACATACATCCTTTTATCGACGGCAACGGCAGAACCGCGCGCCTACTCATGAACCTCGCGCTCTTACAGGACGGCTACGGCATCGCCATCATCCCGCCTGTGCGCCGTGGGGAATACATCAACGCCCTTCGCGCTTCTCAACGGGCAAATAATCCTGATAATGTACCCTTTCTCAGTCTCATCGCCGAATGTGTGATTGAGACGCAGAAAGATTATTGCCGTTTGCTCGAACTGCCAGTTCATGACGACGGCGGGCCAATTTCTCGTAATGGGTGTACACGCACGTAATGGTCGGAACCGCCACAGAACGGTAAACAAATTTGAAGAGAGCGGAACGGGGTGGGCATGAGTGGGGGCAAATTTCGGAGAGCACATCTCCGTGGATTTAACGCCATTTTTGGCAGAAGCGCTAGCGACAAACAAAGTACTGCATTCAGAAATTGATAGGCTCTACCAAAAAGACAAGACTCGATACTATGAGCTCGCTAAAGATAGCCCTTGGTACAACCACTCCTTCCTCACTTCAAGTAGTCTTAAAACTGAAGTGTATGCTCGCCGTACGTTAGGCCTTCTGGAGGGGCTGGCGGCTCCTCAGTTAGTATCGCTACTCAAGAAAGGATGGCCATGGGTCTACAAGCTTGTCTCTAAGGCCTCGTCTGTGAGAGCGGAACTGATACAGACGGCGATCCCTAAGAGTCAACGCGACTCACTCACCGACGATGAGTTTGGTGGGTATGTTGTGGTTGTCCTTGTGTTGACTCGCCTTCTTGGCAAGTCTATCTCCACCGATCCAACCACCACGGCTCTCTACCAACTGCTCCGCGATCGCCTAGATCATGCGGCGGGAGAGTTGCGCTTTAATTACAAGAAAATTGTAGAGGAGGAGGTTGAGGAGAGAGAGGAGGCGAGGCGTTTATCTCAGGAGATTCAGGCTGCGGCAGATATCGCTCCCCAGAAGGGAACGGGCATTCTCCGTGACACCACCCACCCTGAGGCCGCAGTTTGGAGAGATGCCTTTGAGTTCCTTTTTGATACGGAGTGCTTAGCTGAATCGATCCTTGATGATGCCGTCTTGAACGACGAACACCTCGAAGAGATAGCGGCCATCTATAATATGTGTTTCCCCGGTAATGGCTCATTTCGGCCAATCGAATTTCACGTCGCCGCTATTTTTGTGAAGCGTCTGCTCATTGCTTATAGGCAGGTAAAAGTGCAGTTCTGGGAGAACACCGCCGAGACCATCTTCCCCGAGCTGGATAGTCTGCACCGGCAGATAGCTACTCTGAATGAAGAGCGAAGCCAGCTGCGTAATGATAACCTCTCACTGAGGGAGCAGGGCGCTCACCTCCACAAATTGGCCTACTCGGAATTTAGCCGAGCGAAGGCTGAGAGCAAGGACACGATCCATCACCTGAGTGCTGAGGTGGAGGAATTGAAAGCGCAAGCTGATGCAGATCGGCGCGAATTGGCGGCCTTGCGCACACTGTTTTTCCATCTTTCCCCGGACAATAACGTCGTTCCTATTTCCTCCTCGACAGATCCTGCGCCGTATCTGGCGAAAGCACGAGGAGTGCGGTGCCTCATTGCCGGCGGCCATGAACGCTGGCAGCAACGGATGAAGCACTTGCTTCCTCACTTCACATTCATCCATACAGATGTGTTGAACTTTGATTCCTCGCTGTTCAGTAACATTGACTTCATCTTTGTCCATTCAGGCTATATCTCCCACGCTTTCTACAGCAGAGTGATTAGTTCGCTTCGCTCCTATCCGCACGTTTCGCTACACTACCTGCACGACACCAATCCCTTTCGCTCTCTTAAAGACATAGCCGCAGCAATAGACGGCGAAACTTTTTAGGCTCTAGCCCAAAAGGAATCGTGAAAAAGGGGGTTCCAGTATGGAACGCAGGAGTACGTTTGATGTGTTCAAGAGCGAGATTTGCCACCAAGTAAAGGACATGGGAGATCTAGACTTTATAATTTACACGCTAGAATCAGGGAATATCAGGCACTATTTTGATAAGCATTGGTATCCCGAAAGCCTATACTTGTTGGCAATGGTTGATTATTTGAGCCGCCAAAACAGCTTGCCTATTTGTCGGGAGTACCATGATATACGGTGCTGCAAGCTAGCTGAACCATTGTTTCCACTAGGTGTTATTATGGCGGATGTTGTTACGAAAAGTACGAAATGGAAAGATGAAAGCATGCGAAATGCTATCCCGGAGTTTTTGCGGTTCAATATAGTGGAGGGGGAGATCAGAAATGTCATCTGATAGAACTTTCTCGCGGCAGGCAATATTTTCGTCTCTGTCATGATTATTGAAAGGGCGGTATAGGGGCGGTATACTACTGCTATAGGGGAGTGCACTTGAGGGTGCTTCGGAGTGGGGAGCGCATCGCACAAATACTGTGCCGCGACTCACAGAAAGGACGGATATTCCTATGTTTAAGGTTTTTGGTGTGCTTTCATCCCCGCAGCTAGACCAGAGAGATCGCGCAGGCCAGCAGGTCTTCACGGCTTCTAGTGGCAACTACACAACGCATAGAGCATGGTTTTTGGATGTATTGAAGGGCGAAAACGTTATTTTGTGCCGCACTTCTGCTTTGGAGTGTCACGGGTTATTCAGTGGCTACCTTAACGAAAAGCAAATTGATGTGTATGCTTTGGAGAGAGGCAAGTACGAGAACATCGACTACTTTGTCGTCGATACTTTTGACGGGATTGAGGTTGTCCGCTTCGGCCACCTAGCCTGCACTTCAACAAATCAAACGATAAATGATATGCTTGCTGATTTTGATAACATTGATGAACAGTCATTTATTGAGGGGCTAGGCTCTTACTACTTCATGAATGGTGGAAGTTTTAACGGGCTAGATATTGCGCCACAAAACATGGAGCGATTCAATACTGTCAAGGACTGGGCTATTGAATACTGGGAGGAAGATTAGATGGAAGACCGGGAGCGTGTTCTGTATCAAATAATGGGGGCACTCCACAAGGTGGGTGCTCCGCTTATTTTTAAGGGAGCTGTAGTTGTAAAGGCTATTTTGCACGAAAACAACTTTGGTGAGCTCGAAAGGGAAACTGTCGATATCGATGCCAACTGGATCGATGCACCCCCAACAATGAACCGTCTGTTGGCAACCATAAATTGCTGCTTGGGCTCGTTGTCCGATAACTATCGTGCGATTGAGCAGAGGCAATATACCGATACGCAATCGGCTAGGATTGGCATCCTTGACACCAAGGACAACGCACTCGCTACTTCCTTAGATATTAAGATCAAGTCTGTGAAGAGCTATAGAGAATACTATTACGGGGAAGTGGTTTTTCGGGGCGTGATGGTCAACGAGATTCTGGCTGACAAAATATCGGTCTTGTCTGGGAGTAAGATTTTTAGGCGAGCCAAGGATCTTGTCGATGTTTATACATTATCGCGTTGTGTCGAAATACGAGTGGCGGACATTTTCGAAACCTGTGAAAGGGTGGGACGCACACTCTCAGCATTCAAGGAGTTCTCAAGCCATAAGGGCGACCTCGAGCGCGCTTACAACAAACTACGACGAATGCGGGGTAAGCCCGCTTTCGAAGAAGTTTATTCCTATATGGAGACTTTTTTGCGTCCGTTTATAGGGCAAGTCTCCGACGACATGCTTTGGAACAGCCAAGGGTGTGTTTGGGAGACGGTTGTCAGGCAACCAAAGCGGCGTTTAGTGGACCGTTAGGGTAGAGGCCATTGGGGGGAGTGTTTTCTGTCCCACAAGACTTCTATTTTTTATTTTGAGCCGTCCCATGTAAAGGCTTGATTCATTTGGGACGTATTTTGTATGATGAAAGCGCATTATGGAAAGGAGCGAAAATCTGCCATATGCAAGTTGGATATGTGCGCGTCAGCACAGCGGAACAAAATACAGCTCCTGACTTTAGGACTTTAACCCCATAATCTGTTCATGTTTCAGCCCGGAGACCATTACGCGACAATGTTCTCCGGGCTTTTGCATGCTCATAATTTGCTAAAATATTTGTCCGATTATGTACGTTTTTTCTATTGCAATTACGATACATAAATGGTATACTTGTCTATGAGGTTTTGGTGCAGGCGAGGAGGTCATAAGGGTGTACGTTTCAATAACTGGGGCGGGAAAAGCAAGGGTGATTCAGTTCCGGGAGGATACTCGCATCCCGGGGACAACGAAAAAAAAGACCAAGGTCATTAAAACCCTGGGCAATTACGAGCGTATGCTGGCAGAAGACCCCGACATCATTCAAAAGCTCAAGCAGGAAGCTGCAGCCATCACTAAGGCTAAAAAGGAATCAAGGACGCCTATCACTTTGCAGTTACAGGTGGCTGACATAACATCGCCGGAAGATGTTGCCACTCACCTTGCCTGTCGGCATTTGAGTGGTTTTTTCTTGTCTTACATGGCGGAGTTCTGGGATAATGAATGGCGTGTGCGGATAGTAAGCACATGCCATTCATTATTTGCGAGTAGAAAGGCGAAAGAGCGAACACCTTGGCCAGCCAGCCTCGTTCGCTCTTTCCTTAGGTCGTACAACCAAGATGATTATACTGAGCGAACCGCTATCTGTCGAGAGGTATTTGGAGCTTTTCAAGGACGCTTGCCCCGAAGAATTCCGGCCTATGGCATGCCCACGCTGCAAGAGGCAGGGCAGACTACATAGTCACGGCAGATATTTTCGCGGGCTTTTTTCCATGAGAGGAGCATTCACTATTCCCATCTACCGTTTTAAGTGCAGTAATTGTAAAAAGCCAGCTTCCCTGCGGCCGAGCTTTGCGGCCAAGGGCAGCCAGATAGCTCTCGATGTGCATCAAGAAGTACTAGAGAAAAGGGCAGAGGGCGTTAGTCTCAGTGAGGCTACGCAAATGCTGACCGTGCCCGGCAGCCCGTTTAGTGAGCGCACCATCGGTCGCTGGGTTCGTTTCTGGGACGGGCGACTGAAGATGTCTCTGGCAAGGATTTGGAACACGGTGCTGACACGACTACCTCATTTGGCGATACCTAAAGGGCGGCATAAACCTAAAGACGAATGGGGTTACCTGCTCCCGCTGTGGAAATTGGTAAGTCCTTTGAGTTTGCTTGAACATTTATCGATGACAGTGGCGGGGAGCGTGTAATTTCCCACAAAAGATGTACATGGCTTTCTTGCGCCTAATTCGCGACAATAAGTACAGATTGCGCGAAGGGAGTAGAATCCATGGACACCAAAGAACAGATAGCGGCTTTTCGGTACAGCCTCATTGCGCCCATCGTCAGTCGCCAAACACCTTTCTTGCCAGGGGAGATAAAGGCGACATTGAAAGAGATTGCCGCGAGAAATTACACTGTGCCGGAAAGCTCGCGTACAGGGGTAAGTGTCCGTAGCTTAGAACGCTACGTGGCAGAGTATCGCGAACACGGCTGGGAGGGGTTAAAGCCAAAAGAGAAAACCACTAGTGGCGCTAAGGCTATACCCAAGAGCGTTCTGGAAATGGCGGCAGAACTGCGCAAGGCCCGGCCGGAGCGAAGCGTCGAGCAGATCAAGTACATTCTTGAGACAAGCCATGCAGTCCCAGAAGGCTCGGTTGCCTCGAGTACGCTAGCTAGGCATCTTAGAGAGCTAGGTCTAAGCCGCAAGGAACTACTCAAAGAGCCTACGGGACGCAAACGCTTTGAGGCTGCCGATGCACATCTCCTCTGGCAAGCGGACTTTCAGCATACGCTCTACTTGCCTGACCCGTCTGACCCCAAGAAACGTCGCAAGGCCATTCTTTTTGCCATACTCGATGACTACAGCCGCCTTATTGTCCATGGCGAATTCTACTGGGATGAACGTCTGCCACGACTCGAGGATTCTCTGAAGAAGGCGATTCTTAGGCACGGGGTGCCCGAACAATTCTACTGCGATAACGGGGCCGTGTTTTCGTCATCGCATCTAGAAAAGGTCTGCGGCAAACTTGGCGTGCGCCTTTCGCACACTAGGCCATATAGGCCTGAGGGACGAGGTAAAATTGAACGATTCTTCCGCTTTGTAGATACTAGCTTCAAGCATGAGGCCTACCTGCAAATTGAAAACGGTCGCTTGACCACGCTCCCAGAACTTAATGACGCCTTTAGGTCGTGGGTAGATGGTTACTACCATACTCGCGAGCATGGTACCACCA
>Ga0209105_100414_pt1 | contig 14213 bp, 12 predicted proteins | sample SedPBSmetaG_FD_184158 | JGI IMG/M metagenome (GOLD analysis project Ga0209105, IMG submission 184158) | Freshwater sediment bacterial and archeal communities from Indian Creek, Illinois, USA to study Microbial Dark Matter (Phase II) -... | ecosystem: Environmental > Aquatic > Freshwater > Creek >...
CGTTTTGAGCCCCCGCCCCCGCGCTGGCTGCGGTGCCTGCTGGCGCTGCCGGGGGCTCAAAACGCGCATCGGCCGCTGCGGCGGCCCCAGAGAGGAAACCCGTAGTGAAAGACCCCGCCCCGATTGCAGAGGCAGTGGAGGCCGCTGCCGCCGCGCCTGCCAAGCGCCCCACCAAGACCGGCCCCAAGGCCGGCGCCAAAACCGATAAACCGACCGCACCCGACGAGGTGCTCAAGGCCGGCAGCGAAGTGCGCCTGCCTTCGGTCAACAAGCGCGCCACCCAAGCCGCCATGCAGGCCCAGATGAGCCAAGCAGTGGAGCCCTCGCACGACCCAGGGGCCGCCAAAGCGGTGTTCAGCCCCAGCCCCGAGCGCGTGCTGGTGGCCATCACGCCCACGACCCCGAAAAAAAACCCCAAGCTGAGCAACAACTGGAAAACCGTGCCGCTCGAACAACTCACCGATGCCGACGTGCTGGCCATGCCCGATGCCGAGTATATGAACGAGGTGCAGCTGTCTTACTTCAAGCGCAAGCTGCAGCAACTCAAGCGCGACATCTTGGTCAACGCCGGTGAGACCACCGAGCACCTGCGCGAAGACACCTCGGTGGTGCCCGATCCGGCCGACCGCGCCACCATCGAGGAAGAGCACGCGCTCGAGCTGCGCACCCGCGACCGCGAGCGCAAGCTGTTGAAAAAAATCGAGCAGTCGATCGCCCGCATCGATTCGGGCGACTACGGCTACTGCGACGAAACCGGCGAGCCGATCGGGGTCGGGCGGCTGTTGGCGCGCCCTACGGCCAGCTTGTCGATCGAGGCGCAGCAGCGCCGCGAGCTCAAGCAAAAGCTGTTTGGCGACTAAAGCGCCGGCAAAGCGGCAGCAGCGACCAGGCCGCCATGAGCCCAAATGCCCCACCTCCGCGCAGTTGGCTTGAGCGCGTCAGCTCGATCGTGCGGCCGTTGGCGGAACCCAAGGCGCCGCTTGGCTCCTCTGATGCGGCCGGGTTGGTGGCTGAGCGCCAGTTGCTCAAAGATGAGGTGGCGCGCAAGCGCCGCAACGACGCGGTACGCAACGACGAGCTCAACCACTTGCGCGGACTCATGCGCGCGCGCTGGGCGGCGCAAGAGCGGGATGGTTTGCCAGCCCCGAGCTCGGGCTTGAGCGGCCTGTCCACCCTGTCGCCCTTGTCGTCCACGCTGCAACTCGACGCTGGGCCGGGCGCGGTCAGAAACCGCACCATCACCGAGATCGCGCGCATCGAATCGCAAATGTCGCAGCACTGGTTGCAGCGCGGTCTGGGGCCGGAGGCGGGCGGGACCCGTATCGTCGCCACCCGGCTGGCCCAAACGCTCGAACGGGATCTGTCGCAGTCGCAGCATTTGCGCGCCCGCTCCAAAGCAGCCGCGGCGCTGCCGATCGACGTCGTGACCGAAGAGCACCAGTCCACGGTGCAGCAATTGTCGGCCGCCCTGACCGAGCCCGAACTGGCGCAGGCGGCGCAGGCCTTTGCCCAAGGCCAAGACGCGGCGGTGGAGCGTACCTTGCGCGCCCTGATGGTGCAAAAACCGCTATCACTTGCGGCGCGGGTGGCCGCGATGGCTTTACTGGATTTTTTCCATGCGCGCGGCGAGGTTGAGCCCTTTGATGAACTGGCTGCAGAGTTTGCCGATCGCTTTGGTACCCCGGTGCCACGCTGGCCCACCGAGGCCGGGCGTGTGCTGCAACCGTCCACGCAAACGGAGCCATCAGGCACGCAGGACGGCAGCTGGGTGTGCCCGTTGTTTCTCGATCTTCAGGCCGTGGCGGCACTGGAGCAAACCATGGCCGCTCCGGGTTCGCCCAAGTGGTTGGACTGGACCGGTTTGCTCTCGGCCGACCTGCCAGCGGCCCGGGCTCTGCTGGTGCTGGTGCAGGGGTGGCTGCAGCGCCCGCTCGATCTGCGCTTGGTCGGGGCGGCGGTGTTGCGCCGCCGCCTCAAAGCCAGCACGCCCTCTGGCCGCAGCGAAAACGATGCCGTGTGGTGGCAGTTGCGGCTGGCGCTGCTGTGCCTGATGCGCCGGCGCGACGAATTCGATTTGGCCGCACTCGACTACTGCGTCACCTACGGCGTGTTGCCGCCGGAGTGGGGGCAGCCCCAGTGCCGCTGCGTGTCTGCCGACAGCTTGCCGGCTGCAGCCGCCGCCCCGGCTTCGGCACGCGCTGAAGCAGCGCCTCCGCAGCCGCTTGCAGCTGGTGCGGCCGCTGCACTCGAGCCCCTGGCATGGCCCGATCTGCCAGCAGAGCGGGCCAACGCACAAGCCGAATTTGGCCTCACGCACCATGCCGATTGGCCCGCCGCCTTGACCCTGTTGTCGCAAGCCGCGCCCACCCTGTCGGGCCAGCTGGGTGCGGGCAACGCCGATCTGCTGGGCGCGCTCGACGCTGCGCTGGTGCAACACCCGCCCGGTACGCCCTTCATACTCGACTGCCGAGGCCTCCTGCGCGTCGATCTGGTGGCCGCCAGCGCCCTGATGCAGTGCCTGCTCACGGCGCGCCAGCGCGGCGTGGCGGTGGAGCTGCATGGGCTCTCAAGGCTGTTGGCCGCTTATTTGCACACGGTGGGCATCAATGAAGTCGCCACTTTGCGCTTGAGACAATATTAAAGCCTTGTACATGAACACTCCATCCCACGACCCCGCCCTGCTCTACGGCACCACCATCGTCTGCGTGCGCCGCCTCACCCCGGCTGGGGTGCAGGTGGCGATCGGCGGCGATGGCCAGGTCACGCTCGGCCACATCGTGGTCAAGGGCACGGCGCGCAAGGTGCGCAAGCTCTACCGCGACCAGGTGCTGGCCGGTTTTGCCGGCGCCACCGCCGACGCCTTCACGCTGTTCGAGCGCTTCGAGGCCAAGCTGGAAAAGCACCAAGGCCACTTGCAGCGCGCCGCCATCGAGCTCACGCGCGACTGGCGCACCGACCGCGTGCTGCGCCGCCTCGAAGCCATGCTGGCCGTGGCCGACCGCAGCGCCAGCCTGATCATCACCGGCAACGGCGACGTGCTCGAGCCCGAACACGGCATCGTGGCCATCGGCTCGGGCGGCGCCTATGCCCAAGCGGCAGCGCGCGCGCTGCTGGCGCACACCGAGCTGGGCGCCGAAGCGATCGTGCGCGAGTCGCTGCAGGTGGCGGGCGAGCTGTGCATCTACACCAACCTGAACCACACCGTCGAGGTGCTCTAAGCCATGTCCTTTGCCATGACCCCGCAGGAGATCGTCTCCGAGCTCGACGCGCACATCATTGGCCAAACCGCCGCCAAGCGCGCCGTGGCCATCGCGCTGCGCAACCGCTGGCGCCGCCAGCAAGTCGAGCCCAAGCTGCGGCCCGAGATCACGCCCAAAAACATCCTAATGATCGGCCCCACCGGCGTCGGCAAGACCGAAATCGCGCGCCGGCTGGCGCGGCTGGCCGGGGCGCCATTCATCAAGGTCGAGGCCACCAAGTTCACCGAAGTCGGCTACGTCGGCAAAGACGTGGACAGCATCGTGCGCGATCTGGTGGACATCGCCGTCAAGCAAGCGCGCGAGCAGGCCGCGCTCAAGGTGCGCGCCCGCGCCGAAGACAACGCCGAAGAGCGCCTGCTCGATGCGCTGCTGCCTGCGCCGCGGCACGAGGGCCCGTTGTCGAGCGAACCCGAGCGCGACAACGCCACGCGCCAGGTGTTGCGCAAAAAGCTGCGCGAGGGCTCGCTCGATGAGCGCGAGATCGAGATCGAGCTCGCCGCCACGCAGCCGCAGCTCGAGGTCATGACGCCGCCGGGCATGGAGGAAATGGCCGAGCAGTTGCGCGGCGTGTTCTCGCAACTGGGCGCCCACAAGCGCAAGACGCGCAAGCTCAAAATCGCCGAAGCGCGCCGCCTGCTGATCGACGAAGAAGCCGGGCGGCTGCTCAACGAAGAAGAGATCAAGCTGCAAGCGATCCAGAGCGCCGAGCAAAACGGCATCGTGTTCATCGACGAGATCGACAAGGTCACCAGCCGCAGCGACAGCCAGTCGAGCGCCGAAGTCTCGCGCCAAGGCGTGCAGCGCGACCTGCTGCCGCTGGTCGAGGGCTGCACGGTGTCGACCAAATACGGCCCGATCAAGACCGACCACATCCTGTTCATCGCCAGCGGCGCCTTCCACCTGAGCAAGCCCAGCGACCTGATCCCCGAGCTGCAAGGGCGCCTGCCCATCCGGGTCGAGCTGCAGTCGCTCACCGTGGCCGACTTCGAGGCCATCCTCACCCAGACCCACGCCAGCCTGGTGCGCCAGTACCAGGCGCTGCTGGCGACCGAGGGCGTGACGCTGGTCTTTGGCCCGGACGCGATCACGCGGCTGGCGCAGATCGCCTTTGATGTCAACGAGCGCACCGAAAACATCGGCGCGCGCCGTTTGGCGACGGTGATGGAGCACCTGCTCGACGAGGTGAGCTTCGACGCCACGCGCCTGAGCGGCACCGAGGTCGTGGTCGATGCCGCCATGGTCGATGCGCGGCTGGCGGCCTTGAGCCGCAACGAGGACTTGTCGCGTTATATTTTGTAGCGTGCGGCGCCGCTTGGGCGTAACATGGGGGCATGGAGACCAGCCTCAGGCGCTGCGGCCGCAGCCATTGCCCACCAGGTGCCGTGCCGCCGGAGTGCTTGCTGCGCCAGACGCGGCTGCAGGCCGTGCGCGCGACCCTGCTGATCCCGCTGGTGGCGCGCGCCCACGGCGCCCGCTGCTACCCTTGGCTCGACTGCCACGACGCCGACGCGGCGCATCTTTTAAGCTGCCTGCAAAGCGACGCCGAAACGCTGCTGCAAGATCGGCTGGTGGTACTCAATGTGCTGTGGCGCACGCACGTGCTCAAGGCTTGGGGGCGCGAATTTTTTGCCCGCCATCCGCATGCGGCCGGCGTGAACTTGGGTTGCGGTCTGTCGAACCATTTTCAGTGGTTCGACAACGGCCACAACCGCTGGCTCGATGCCGATTTGCCCGAGGTGCTGGCGCTGCGCGAGCAGCTGCTGCCGGGGCAGGGCGAGCACCGCCACAACGCCGGCATCGACCTCTCCGGCGATGGCTGGTGGGACGCGCTGGAATTGGACCGCTGGGCCGCCGGCGCCCCGCTGTGGCTGCTGTGCGAGGGGGTGCTGATGTACCTGCCGCCCGAGCGGGTGCGCGCGCTGCTGCGCGAGTTTGCCCAGCGTGCCCCGCCCGACTCGGTGCTGGTGCTCGACGCCATGTCGCACCGGGGGATCGGGCAGTCGCGCTGGAGCGCCAGCGTAGGGCCCACGGGGGCCGAGTTCCGCTGGGGCCTGCAGCATGGGGGCGAGCTGCTGCAAGCGCATCCGCGCCTGCGCCAGGCCGGGATGCGCAGCGTCTCGGAATGCTACGGCGCCGCCGGTGCGGCCTTCGAGGCGCTGTGCCTGCCCTGGACCGGCGCGCCCCTGTACGCGATGCACGCGCTGCGCGTTTGAGCCCGAGGGCGCGGCTTGGCAGGCGCCGCGCGGCCACCGCCTCAGCCGCAAGCGCGGCATGGGCCCCGTGGCCGGCCAAAAGCTTCATAAAAAACTTTTGATGTTTCGTGTAAGCCTTTAATTAGGCTCGATTTTTGCTGCCTATTGGTATCTCGGTCTGGTGCTAGGCGATTGATTTCATTTGAAAAAATTGTAACGCCGGCTAGGCGTGGGCGGAATTTGGTGCTACAGTGGTGAAAAGTGTGTTTTTGTGGTGATAAGTGGGTCATAAGGCCATTCCGCTGTGTTCCAAGGTGCTTCCTCTCTCAGTCTCGACGCCAAGGGTCGCTTGGCGGTGCCCACGCGGCACCGCGAGGTGCTGGGCGCGTGCGCCGCTGGGCAGCTCACCATCACCAAACACCCGCACGGCTGCCTGATGCTGTTTCCGCGCCCGCAGTGGGAGCAGTTTCGCGAGCGCATCGCCGCGCTGCCGATGTCGGCGCAGTGGTGGAAGCGCATTTTTTTGGGCAACGCCATGGACTGCGAGCTCGACAGCGCCGGGCGCGTGCTGATTGCGCCCGAGCTGCGCGCCGCTGCCGGCCTGCACAAAGAGGCGGTGCTGCTGGGCATGGGCAACCACTTCGAGCTCTGGGACGCCCAAGCCTACGCGGCCCAGGAGGCGCAGGCGATGCAGGGCGAGTTGCCCGAGGCCCTGAAGGACTTTTCTTTCTAAGGGGCCGCTGGTGCAACCGCCCCTAGCCCATTGCACCGTCTTGTTGAACGAAGCAGTCCAAGGGCTGCACGTGCAAGCAGACGGTTGCTACATCGACGCCACCTTTGGCCGCGGCGGCCATGCGCGGGCGATTTTGGCGCGTCTGTCGGCGGCTGGGCGGTTGGCGGTGTACGACAAAGACCCGCAGGCGATCGCCGCGGCGCAGCAGCTGGCGGCCAGCGACGCCCGGCTGCACGCGGTGCACCACCAAGGTTTTGCCGCGCTGGCCGAGCAGCCCGAGGCCAGCGCCGACGGCATCTTGATGGATCTGGGGGTGAGTTCACCCCAGCTCGACGACCCCACCCGGGGTTTTTCCTTCCGCCACGACGGCCCCTTGGACATGCGCATGGACCCCACCCGGGGCCAGAGCGCGGCCGAGTGGCTGGCCACGGCAGAAGTCACAGAAATAGCAGAGGTGATACGTGAATACGGCGAAGAACGGTTTGCTCAATCGATTGCAAAGGCGCTTGATCGTCGCCGACAGGAACGGGGCCCTATTGGAACCACCGCCGAGCTGGCCCAAATCGTGGCTGGCGCGGTCAAAACCCGCCAGCCGGGCAAGGACCCTGCAACGCGCACATTTCAGGCTATTCGGATTTTCATCAACGCCGAGCTTGAGGAGCTGCAACACGCGCTGAAGGCGGCGCTGCGCGTGCTCAAGCCCGGCGGTTGGCTGGTGGTGATCAGCTTTCATTCGCTCGAAGACCGGCTGGTGAAGCAGTTCATGGCCCAGCACGCCAAAGACGCCTACGACCGGCGCCAGCCGCTGGCCGCGCCCAAGGCCTTGGCGCTGGCGCAGGTGCAGCGCGTGCTGCCCAGCGCCGCCGAGGTGGCGGCGAATCCGCGCGCGCGCAGCGCCGTGTTGCGCCTGGCCCAGCGAAGCGCGCTGGCGTGGGAGGCGTTGCCGTGACGCGCCTCAACCTCGTGCTGCTGCTGGTGCTGCTGGCCAGTGCCCTCAGTTTGGTGCATCAGCAGTACGAAGCGCGCCGCCTGTTCGTGGCGCTGGAGCGCGCCAACGCCGCCGCCGACCGCTTGGCCTCGGAGCACGAGCAGCTGCAGGTGCAAAAGCGCACCCTGGCGGCCCCGGCGCGGGTGCAGCAGTTGGCCAGTGAGCGCCTGCAGATGCGTCCGATCCACCCCGGCATCACCGAGGTGCTGGCCCTGCCCGTGGCGGGTGCGGCAGGCGGCGCCGCCGGGCCGGTGCAGCGCCTGCTCGGGCCGGTGACGGCGCCCGCCACTCCCTTGGCCCAGCCGGAGCCGCGGCCATGAAGCGCGCCATCGCCTACGGCTCCAGCCCCTTGCTCACCAGCGCCACCCCGGTCTGGCGCAGCCGCCTGATCGTGGCCGGCTTTGCGCTCGTCTTTTTGGGCTTGGGCGCACGCGCCGCTTACGTGCAGGTGTTTGGCAACGAATTTTTCCAGCGCCAGGGCGAGATCCGCTTCGAGCGCACGCTGGAGCTGCCGCCCAACCGCGGCCGGGTGCTGGACCGCAACGGCCTGATTCTGGCCACCAGCGTGGTGGCGCAAAGCGTCTGGGCCATTCCAGAAAACATCGACCGCCAGCACCCCAAGCTGCCTGAGCTGGCGCGGCTGCTGGAGCTGCCGCCGGCCGAACTGCAGCGCCGACTCGACCGGCACCCGACCTTCGTCTGGCTGCGGCGCCAGCTCGACGAAGCGCGCGCGGCGCAGGTGCGCGCGCTGGGGATCGAGGGCATCCACTTTCGCAAAGAGTACCGGCGCCAGTACCCAGAGGGCGAGGCGCTGGCGCACGTGGTGGGCTTTACCAACGTCGAAGACCGCGGTCAAGAGGGCGTGGAGCTGGCCTTCAACGCGCACCTCTCGGGCCAGGCGGGCTCGCGCCGCGTGCTGCGCGACCGCTTTGGGCGCGTGGTCGAAGACGTGCGCGCAGTCATCCCCCCGGTCGATGGGCGCGACGTGCAGCTCTCGATCGACAGCCGCATCCAGTTCTTCGCCTTTCAGCGCCTGCGCGAGGCGGTGCAGCAACACCAGGCGCGCGGCGGCAGCATCGTGGTGCTCGACGCCTTGAGCGGCGAAGTGCTGGCGCTGGCCAACTACCCCAGCTTCAACCCCAACCAGCGCCGCAACCTGACTGGCGAGCAGGTGCGCAACCGCGCCCTGACCGACACCTTCGAGCCCGGCTCGACCGTCAAGCCCTTCACGGCCGCGCTGGCGCTCGAGCTCGGGTTGGCGCGCCCCGACACCCTGATCGATACCGGCGACGGCCGCCTGACCATGGGCCGCTTCACCATCCGCGATATCCGGCGTTTGGGCGTGGTCACGCTCAACGAGGCCATGAAGGCCTCGAGCAACGTGGCCATGGTCAAGCTGGCGCAGCAGATGCAGCCACGCCAGATGTGGGAGGCCTTCACGCGCATCGGCTTTGGGCAGCGGCCGCAGTTGCCGTTTCCGGGGGCCGTGAGCGGGCGCTTGCGCGCCTACGAGAGCTGGCGCCCGATCGAGCAGGCCACCATGAGCTACGGCTACGGCCTGTCCACATCGTTGTTTCAGCTCGCGCAGGCTTACACCGTGTTTGCCACCGACGGCAAGCTGTTGCCCGTGACCTTGCTCAAAAGCCAGCAGCCGGCGCAGGGCGTGCCGGTGATGAGCGCGGCGAGCGCGCAGGCGGTGCGCCACATGCTGGTGCTCAGCGCCGGACCCGGCGGCACCGCGCAGCGCGCCCAGACGGTGGGCTTTTCGGTCGGCGGCAAGACCGGCACCTCGCGCGTGCAGGAAGGCGCGGGCTACGCCGTCAACCGGCACCGCAGCTTCTTTGTCGGGCTGGCCCCGGCGCAACAGCCGCGGGTGGTGGTGGCGGTGATGATCGACGAGCCGACCGAGGGCGGTTTCTTTGGCGGTGTGGTGGCGGCGCCGGTGTTTTCGGCCACCGTGCAGCAGACCTTGCGCGTGCTGGGGGTGGCACCCGATGTGGACGTGCGGCCGCACATCGTGGCCGATTTGGTGCAGGAGCCGGGATGATTCAACAATTTAAGCAGGCGAGCGAGGCCGTGGCTTGGTTGCAGGCCCTAGGGGCGCAGCGCCTGGTGAGCGACAGCCGCCAAGTCCGGCCCGGCGACGCCTTCGTCGCTTGGCCTGGCAGCGGCCACGACGGGCGCCAGTTCGTGGCCGCGGCGCTGCAGGCCGGGGCCGTGGCCTGCTTGGTCGAGGCCCAAGGGCTGGACGCGTGGGACTGGAGCGATGCGCGCATCGCCGCGCTGCCCGGGCTCAAGGCCGCCGCCGGCCCGGTGGCGCACCACTTCTACGCTGCCCCGAGCGAGCGCCTGCGCGTGGTGGCCATCACCGGCACCAACGGCAAGACCTCGAGCGCTTGGTGGTGCAGCCAGTGGCTGCAGGCGGTGGGCGAAGCGGCGGCGCTGATCGGCACCCTAGGCACCGGCGTGGCGGGCACTGAGCTCACCAGCACCGGCTTTACCACGCCGGACCCGATGACGCTGCAAACCCTGTTGCGCCGCTACGCCGACCAAGGGCTGCACACGGTGGTGATGGAGGCCTCGTCTATAGGCCTCGACGAAGGGCGGCTCAACGGCGCCCGGCTGCACACGGCGGTTTTCACCAATTTGAGCCAGGACCACCTCGACTACCACGGCACCATGGAGGCCTACTGGGCCGCCAAGCGCGCGCTGTTCGACTGGCCCGGCTTGCAGGTGGCGGTGGTGAATATCGACGACGCGCACGGGCGCGAACTGGCGGCGGAATTGGCGCAGCGCCCCGGGCTCGATCTGTGGACCGTATCCACCGAGCCCGCAGCGCAGCGCCCGGCGCGCCTGCGCCTGCTGCAGCGGCGCTGGAGCACGACCGGCATCGACTTCGTGGTGCAAGAGGTGAAGGTGGGGCAGGAGGGTCGGCCGGTCGAGGCACCGGAGCCGGGCGCTGAGCGCATCAGCCTGTCGCTCGATGTGGTGGGCGACTACAACCTGAGCAACCTGCTGTGCGCGCTGGCGGTGCTGCGCGCCAGCGGCCACACGCTGGCCGCAGCGGCCCAAGCCAGTGCCGCGCTGCAGCCGGTGCCGGGGCGGATGCAGGCCGCTTGGACCGACGGCCCGGCCAGCCTGCCGCTGTTGCTAGTCGATTACGCGCACACCCCGGATGCGGTGGAGAAAGCCCTGCAGGCGCTGCAGCCGCTGGCCGAGCACCGCGGCGGGCGCCTGTGGTGCGTGCTGGGCTGCGGCGGCGAGCGCGACCGCAGCAAGCGCCCGCTCATGGCCGCGGCCGCCGAGCGCGAAGCGGCGCGGCTGGTGCTCACCAGCGACAACCCGCGTGGCGAAGACCCGCTGCAGATTTTGCTCGAGATGCAAGCCGGCCTGACCGAGCCGATGCGCGCCATCGTCGAGCCGGACCGCGCCGAAGCCATCCAGGAGGCGGTGGACAGGGCGGACGCGCGCGACATTATCTTGCTGGCCGGCAAGGGCCACGAGGACTACCAAGAGATCGCCGGCGTACGCCAGCCGTTTTCGGACGTGGTGCAGGGCCGGCTGGCGCTGCAGCGGCGCTGGAGCAATGAGCAAGGCGAACAGGGCACGCCCGAAGGGAGCCCGGCGTGAACGGTCTGGCCGAGTTGTTGCACCAGTTGCGCGGTGCGCGCGCGGTGGGCGCCGTGACGCAGCCGGTGCTGCGCGTGCACACCGACACCCGTACCCTGCGCGCCGGCGATCTGTTCGTGGCCTTGCGCGGCGAGCGCTTCGATGGCCACGACTGGCTGGCGCAGGCGCGCGCCGCCGGGGCTGTGGCCGCCGTGGCCGAGCGCGGGCTGGCGCAAGCCGGCCTGCCCGGTGTCGAGGTGCCCGACGCCCGCGCCGCCTTGGGCGAGCTGGCGCAGCGCTGGCGCGCGCGCTTCGATCTGCCACTGATCGCCGTCACCGGCAGCAATGGAAAGACCACGGTGACGCAGCTCATCGCCGCCATGCTGCGCGCTGCCGTGGGCGAGGCGGCGCTGGCCACCGAGGGCAACTTCAACAACGACATCGGCGTGCCGCTGACGCTGCTGCGCCTGCGTCCCACGCACCGGCTGGCAGTGCTGGAGCTGGGCATGAACCACCCCGGTGAGATCGCCGCACTGGCGGCGCTGGCCCAGCCCACGGTGGCGCTGGTCAACAACGCGCAGCGCGAGCACCAGGAGTTCATGCACGGCGTCGAGGCGGTGGCGCGCGAGAACGGCAGCGCGCTCGCCGCCCTGCCGCCCGACGGCGTGGCGGTGTTCCCGGCCCACGACGCCTACGTCCCGCTGTGGCTGCAAATTGCCGGTGCGCGCCGGGTGGTGTGCTTTGCTGATGGGCTGGGGGCGCTGGCTGGGGCTGGGCTGGGCCGGGGTTCGTCAGTCGCAGGCTCTGATTCCTCACCCCAGCCCATCCCAACCCCAGCCAGCACGAGCCACAGCTTGCGCCCACCCGAGGTGCAGGTCCAGGCGCAGTGGGCCGACGGAGCTTGGGCGCTTGACATTCACACCCCCGCCGGACCTTTGCAGGCGCGCTTGCGGCTGGCTGGGCGGCACAACTTGCACAACGCCTTGGCGGCCACGGCCTGCGCCTTCGCTGCCGGGGTGCCGCTGGCGGCGATCCAAGCCGGGCTCGAGGGCTTCGAGCCCGTGGCCGGGCGCTCGCGCGCGCTCACGCTGCGCTGGGGCGTGCAGGCCCAGACCCAGACCCTGATCGACGACAGCTACAACGCCAACCCCGACTCGGTGCGCGCCGCCATCGACCTGCTGGCCGAGTTGCCCGGGCCGCGCCTGCTGCTGCTGGGTGACATGGGCGAGGTGGGGGCGCAGGCGCTGGTCTTTCACGACGAGGTGCTGCGCCACGCGCTGGCGCACGGCATCGAGCAGGTGTTGGTGCTGGGTGACTGGATGCAGCGCGCCGCTGCCGCCTTGGCGTTGCAGCAAACGGACGCAGCGGGCCTTGAAGTCACATCGCCCTCAAGCGCTGCGGCCAGCACCATGCCCTTGCCCCACACGCGCCTGCAGGCCTTTGGCCAATACGAGGCGCTGCAGGCCGCCGCGCTGAGCGCGGCAGCGCAAGCCGCCAGCGTGCTCGTCAAAGGCTCGCGTTTCATGCGCATGGAGCGGCTGGTGCAAGCGCTGCAAAGCGCCAGCCAGGCGCAAGGCAGCGTGCAGCCTAGCGCGCAGACGCAAACGTCGCCGCAGACACCAAAAACCACCACGGAGGGCGCACCCCATGTTGCCTAGTCTGGCCCTCTGGTTGCAGGGCCTGAGCCCGGACCTCGACTTCTTGCGCGTGTTCCAGTTCCAGACCTTTCGCGCCGTCATGGCCGCCATCACCGCCATGCTGGTCGGGCTGGCGGCCGGGCCGATGTTCATCCGGCGCCTGACCGAACTCAAAATCGGCCAGCCCATCCGCGGCTACGCCATGCAGAGCCACCTGAGCAAAAGCGGCACCCCGACCATGGGTGGCGTGCTGATCCTGTTTGCCATCACGGTCTCGACCCTGCTCTGGTTCGACCCCAGCAACCGCTTCGTCTGGATCGTGCTCGGGGTCACGCTCGGCTTTGGCGCCATCGGCTGGATCGACGACTGGCGCAAAGTGGTGCACAAAGACCCCGAAGGCATGCGCGCGCGCACCAAGTACTTCTGGCAGTCGGTGATCGGGCTGGTGGCGGCGTTCTACCTCGTGTTTGCCATCTCCGAAGGCAGCAACCAGCGCGTGTTCGAGCTTTTCATCGGTTGGGTGGCCTCGGGCTTCACCATCGATTTGCCGCACCAAGCCGGGCTGATGGTGCCCTTCTTCAAGCAAGTGAGCTACCCGCTGGGCGTGGCCGGCTTCGTGCTGCTGACCTACTTGGTGATCGTCGGCGCCAGCAACGCCGTCAACCTCACCGACGGGCTCGACGGCCTAGCGATCATGCCGGTGGTGATGGTCGGCGGCGTGCTCGGCATCTTTGCCTACGTCACCGGGCACGCGGTGTTTGCCGACTACCTGCTGCTGCCGCACATACCGGGCACCGGCGAGGTGCTGATCTTCTGCGCCGCCATGGGTGGGGCCGGGCTGGCTTTTCTGTGGTTCAACGCCTATCCGGCGCAGGTGTTCATGGGCGACGTCGGCGCGCTGGCACTCGGGGCGGCACTGGGCACCATCGCCGTGATCGTGCGCCAAGAGATCGTGCTGGCCATCATCGGCGGCGTGTTCGTGGCCTCGGCGCTGTCGGTGATGTTGCAGGTGAGCTGGTTCAAATACACCAAATGGCGCTTCGGCCAAGGCCGACGCCTGTTCAAGATGGCGCCGCTGCACCACCACTTCGAAAAATCCGGCTGGCGCGAAACCCAAGTGGTGACGCGCTTTTGGATCATCACCATGCTGCTGTGCCTGATTGGCCTGTCAACCCTGAAGCTGCGATGAACCCCCCTGTGCCCACCCTTGCCACCCCGGCCACGTCCGCCAGCGCCCCAGCGCCCGCGGGGCTGGAGCCGCTGCGCCCGCCAGTGGGCGCGGCCGCGCAGTGGCTGCAGCGCGCCCTGGCACCGGCCATGCAAGCGCTGGCCGGCCGCCCGGTGCTGGTGCTGGGTTTGGGGGCATCCGGCTTGGCGCTGGCGCGCTGGTGCGCGCTGGCCGGGGCGCAGGTCACGGTGGCCGACAGCCGTCCCAGCGCCCCCCAAGCCGCCACGCTGGCCGCCGCGTTGCCGGATGCGCAACTGCGGCTGGGCACGCGCTTCGACGCCACCCTGTTCGCCTCTGCCCCCTGGGCCCTGGTCTGCCGCAGCCCCGGCATTTTGCCCAGCGACATGGCCGAACTGAGCGCCGCCGCCCAAAGCGCCGGCACCGCCATCGTGGGCGAGCTGTGCCTGTTTGGCCAAGCGATGCAAGCGCTGGGCGGCGCCGCAGAGGTGGCAACCGCCCATGTGGCGCGGGTTGGGCAGGGGCGGGGTGAGGAATCGGAACGTGCAGCAGACCAAGGCGGTGCTGAAGTGGCTGCAACCGCCCATGTGGCGCGGGTTGGGCAGGGG
>Ga0209105_100418_pt1 | contig 14121 bp, 13 predicted proteins | sample SedPBSmetaG_FD_184158 | JGI IMG/M metagenome (GOLD analysis project Ga0209105, IMG submission 184158) | Freshwater sediment bacterial and archeal communities from Indian Creek, Illinois, USA to study Microbial Dark Matter (Phase II) -... | ecosystem: Environmental > Aquatic > Freshwater > Creek >...
GAAATAGACTATATGATATTATTAATGTCATTGGATTTCAAATAATGAAATCGCACAAATATTGAAAGGATTGAAAGGTAAGGAGATTTTTGTGACAGGTTCTCAAAAACAAGGAGTAAGCACAACCGCATTAAAAGCTTTACGAGTTCTTGAACTGCTTTCAGAATCAAAGATGCCACTATCGAGCAAAGAAGTAGCCGGTTTTTTGAATTGTGACAAAATAACAGCTTATCGGATGCTTTTGACTCTTGAAGCGGCAGAATATATAATTCACGACACTATATCGAATAAATACAGCTTAAGCTACAAGGTTGTAGCTCTAGGAAGAAATCTTCTGGCGGAGAATGAAATTTCAAGAATGGTAACGCGGGCGATGAGAGAGTTATCCGCTAAGACCCTTGAAACATTGCATTACTCAGTTCTTGACGCAAACAGGGCGGTATTGGTGAACAGAATCAAGGGTTCGCAGCTTGTAACCGTTGATTTCCAAATTGGCGATCGTGCTGAGTTGCATTGTACATCAATCGGAAAAGTACTTTTAGCCTATCAGGATAGCCGGTATATCGAGCGTATCATAGCCGTGGGTCTACCCAAAAGAGCTGCCAATACATTCACCGATCCTATCGCGTTTAAGGCGGAACTGGTAAAAATTCGTGCACAAGGCTATGCGATTGACGACCATGAGTTTTCTGATAATATGCGTTGCATTGCAGTACCGATCTTTAATAACGGAGGAACGGTTAATTCGGGATTGAGCATATCAGGCCCGGATACGCGTTTTACCATGCAAAAACTTGAAGAATTACGCATTCTTCTGCTTGAAGCATCAATTTCGCTTTCGCGAAATCTCGGCGGAATACCGTAACCAACCAGCGAGTTGGTCACTCCGCAGCCATTCGTCTGCGTTTTCCGATAACCAGCGCTGCGATAAGAAAAGCGGCCCCGAATGCTAGCTGTATTGCAAGGCTTATTAATATGTCGCTTATGTTATAAATGCTAAAATCTATCAATCCTGCAATTCTTTCGTTTGCCCTCACATACCAGTAAGTCGGCATGAAGCTTGCTATCTTGAGCACATTTTCTCCCAGCACTTCCTGGGGAACAAAGACGCCGCTTAAAAAACTCGTTCCAAGTGTAGTAATGTTTGCGATTGCAAACACGACTTCACGGTTTTTTGTCAGACTTCCTAATAAAAACGCAAGTCCTGAAATGCACATTGTAAATACAAGCGAGTTAACAATATAGAGCCAAGTCGATGGAGCTGTGATTTCGTCTATTCCGAATATGGAACTTAACGCGACAAGTGCGGCCCAGTTTATAAGCGCAAAAAGCGCGCTGGCAAGGAAGCATTGCAGACTTATTTTACTGGAACCAAGCGGTGAGCAGAGATTGCGCCGTTTTATGTCAATGTCGTTAAACACGAGCAAAATTGAGGAAACGCCGAAAATTATCGCAAACATGATAGTATATGCAAGAAAGTTGAAATAATGTTTTAAGATACTCTGACCATTTGAACGATTTTCATGCGAAGCAATTTCGACTTTAGTATCAACTGCCAGATCATCAAGAACGAAAGCCACTTTTTCACTAATATCAGCTTCAGGCATCGCTGCAGCATAAAGACGAAGCGTTTCAAGATAGTGGGAAGTGTATAAAATTGTTGCGCCGTCTCGGTTTAGCTTCAGTATTCCTTCGAGAATGTTGTTTCTACTCTAAGGGTCGACCGCTACGGTCGGCTCGTCTAATATTATAAGTTTTGGCTTGTGCGATATGCCGCAGGCAATGTTTAGCCTTCTTAGAAGGCCGCCGCTAAGTTTTTTAGGGTAAAACTTCTTGAAATCATTCAACCCCACAAGGTCGATAGCTTCACTGACGAGTTGCCTTCTTCTTTCCGCATCTTTGATATACAAACCGCAAAAATAGTCGATGTTCTCAAATACGGTCAGCTCATTGAAGACAGCGACGTTTTGCATCACAACACCGATGTTTTGCTTTATGTCATAAGCGTCAGGGGACATAGGCTTGCCGAAAATGCTGATGTTGCCCTTCTCGAATGTCAAAAGCGACTATATGCAGTTGATGGCTGTGGTCTTGCCGGAACCGTTAGGGCCTAAAAGTCCAAATATCTCGCCTTCTCTCACTTCAAGGTTGAAATGGTCAAGAGCTAAAAGTTCACCATATCGTTTGACTATGTTTTCCACTTTTATTACCAATTGAATTCCTCCTCTGATAAAATCAAATCTGCCGGCGGGACACACCAACCAGTGGGACGTTTTGTTTGGCAGGTGGTGTTCCGTCGAATTATCCATACATATTTTCTATTAAATGAACAAAAAAAAGAAGTGTCATAAATCATTATCTAAAATGACATTTGTCATCATTTTATTGTGCGATTCAAGGTGAAGTAATAAACTTTTGCCTATAAAAGGTATACATCACGATTTTTAAGTAAAAAAGTATTGTTTCCGGCTTCGGTTACAGCTTCCAGAACAGACCAAATATTACGGGGGAAAATAATCAAGTCCTCCTTGTCGTGATAGTTCTTCTTATAACCGTCCACATATCCTCTGACAGCAAGCCCAGCCGCCAGAGAGATATTCCCTGCAGACGGTAGCGTTTTGCTACACCTATTTTTTCGATGATGCTCTCAGCTGTTTCGCTGGGAGCTGAGATTCCCAAGACAAGCTTTTCGGCTGGAACGATGGCCAGAGCCATTTCAACGGCTTGTACCACCCGGTTAAGCGGTTCCGGCTTAGGTCCGTAATCGTGCGCCATGATGATGATCCGGTCGGCAAGACTGCCGAGAGCCTGATAGTCGTAGCCTTGAAATGAGCTATTCGGGGGATGAATGGTGAGTGTCAGTGTTTTGCCTGCGTCCTTGAGCGGTTTTGATAGCATGGCAATAAAGCGCGTAAAGCTTTCGCGGATTCGTTGTTGAGTTTCTCCTGTGGCGTAAAGTCCCAGCCCTTCCAGATTAAGATTCACTCCCCCATAAAGGGCGGACTGCTGAACAATGGAGTTAACGGTCTTAAGCATTGCCTGCTCGTTATCAAGAAACGCAGTAAGCAAACCGCCTTGGTTGGTCTCGTGTACGACCATTTCGGTTTTCAGACCGAATTCTTTAGCCCTCGCAAGTACTATTTCCCAACCGGAAGGCTTTTGCCACGCGTTTCGGGTATTGCGGACCAAAAGATTTCCCTGCTCGTCAATTGTATACCAGCCTAAGGCCAGCTCTCTCACAATATCAGTGTTTCCTTCTGTTATATCAGGGTATGGTGCGCCGAAAAGGTCAAGCCAGCTGCTGGCTTCTCCCGCGCCTAAAGCATAAAAGCCGATAACATTCATTGCGCGGGGTGGGGAGACAATCGTTATAGTCCGGGTTTTGGCAATCCAATCGACTTGACAGCCGAACGCTTCGCTAAAAAACCTCAACGGAATGAGCGTTCGGCCATTTATAATAATAGGAGGAGAATCAAGCGTGATAGGCATGTCGTTTATATGAGCGATTTTATTATCTATTTGAAGTATAATTCTTGTCTTGCCGTCGCTTGCGAAAACGGTTCTGTTATTGTTATCCCAGTCTACGCTTATGTTAAGCGCTTGAGCGATCAACCGAAACGGAACAAGCGCACGCCCGTCTATTATTTGAGGCTGTACGTCAAAGCGTATGGGAAGATTATCGAGTAAAACTGAAATATCCGGTGTGACGGCTTCTGCTTGTTGATTAGGCTGAAAAAACACAGACAGAGAAGCGAACAGAAATACCGTCAGCAAAGCGATTATAAGCTTTTTCACAATATTTGGCCCCTAGCTGCTTAAAGTAGCTTAATTATACCAGTTGGCAGCACTGCTTGACAATAACCATCAATCATCCTGTGACAGCAACCCCGTCCCCTTGACACTTCCCTTGACACATTAGTCTCGTGCGCCACGAATGAGATCACAAGCCAACATATTTAATTATATTTTCTAGAATCGAATTAACATCATGGATATTCGAGGTGATTATCTTATGAATTATTTTAAAATCGATATCCCCATACTCATGAGCGATTATGTTTCTTAATCCAATCATTGACTTTAAAGGTTTGACCAGGTTTTTATCCAATACTCCTTCTTTTGCCAGTATATCTGCAATATCTGATACAAACACCGGTTCTTCCATATTTTCATCAGCTATTATATGAGTTCCTATATCAATAATATGTTGCAGCATGATAAAAAGATTATGTGTTACAATATCCTTGCCATCCTCATCTTGAAGGAATTCTTCCAATGGAACACTTTTATACTTGATAATTCTTACCATATTATGGTTTATGGAATTTATCTTTTTCACGACGATATTATAGTCAACCATTTTTCACAGCTTCCTTTATACGTTGTTTATTCCTTTGAAAAATCTTGTTTGATAGACGTACCTGGTCAAGATACTTGTAAAAATTCTCAACTCTGAATTTGGACAAAAGTCTATTTTCAAATCCCTTAATCAATACTCCATACCTGAAAACCTGATTTGCCAATATAGGTGATGCGTGATTAAGAATAACAATATCCACGCTCTTTTTAAGCAAATCCTGAAGCCGGAGGGTTTCCTCAATTTTATATTCAAATGACTCTACGGATGCAAGATCGCGAAGGTAGACAGCAACATCAATATCACTGTCCCGGTTGTATGTTTCTTTTGCATATGAGCCGAACAGGTAAACAAAAACCGCTGCATAATCGTGCTCATAATGATCCTTTAGCTTTTCAATGATCTTTTCCTTATCCACAATATCATCACGCTCTTCTGTTTTTGTATTTTTATTGTAGCATAAATGCCCAAATCCAGCAAAGAGAGAAATACCGAGTATTTACTCGTAGTATAAACTATCGTCTCTAAATTTAAAACTTTTTTCTGTTTTTATTCGTTATAATATACGAGAGGGTGTGAGTAAAAAAATTGCAGACTGATAGTGAGCTTATCATAGAAACATTGATTCTGCTGAAATAACTCATTTCGCCGGAGCCACGTTGCAATCAGCTACGCCAAGTCTCGTAATGACACTAAATGTGTCATTACGCACTTGTTGCATTTTCTCGCACGCATCAATGATAACATCCTGTTAAAGTAAAAAAGCGCCGAAATTGTTCGGCGCTTTTTCCATTAAAGGGGCTATTGCCAAAATCCTGCTTAAACTTCGCCACAAGCCTTGTCTGCCATTCTCCTATCGGCTGGAGCTTACCGAAGAAGAAACGGAGTATTTTAGGCTCTTCGATAAAATTAAGTCCTCGTACAATTTCGCGATTTTCATATAGCCAGGATATTCTGTCGATTGCAAATTTTACCTGTGATAAAGTGAAAACACGTCTAGGCAACGCTAATCTTAGCAGTTCCATATGAGCGTATGTTTCGCTTCCGTCTGAATTCCTTTGCTCTGACAGCGTACCTCTTTCCATACCTCTTATTCCGCTTATAATGTAAAGAGCTGATGCCAGAGCTCCGGCCGGATACTCTGATTGCGGGATATGACTTAAAAACTGCATCGCATCAATATGGCAACCTAAGCCTCCGGCTGGAGTCACAACAGGAACGCCCCTCTTTTGAAGTTCCGACACCATGTACTCGATGAAAAGAGGCCCATGGTTAATCATATTATCATCCATAGTTTCTTCAAGCCCGATTGTCAAAGCCTCCATTTCGCGCACGGACATTCCGCCGTATGTAAGAAAGCCTTCATACAAAGGGATAGGCTCCCTCATTTTCATATATACATCGTTCCGGTTAGTGCAAATTCCTCCGCCGCGCACGCAACCTAATTTACGCGCGGAAAAGTAGATTATATCGCAGAGGTCGGCGATAATTCTGGTTATTTCTCTTATGGACATATCCTTGCACTGGTCTTCTCTCTTTTTATTGAAATATAGGTTATCCGCCAACAGACTGGCGTCATAGACCAGCATTATGCCGTATGTATCGCATATCTTGCGTACTTCCTGCATATTTTTCAATGAAACAGGCTGACCGCCGATAAGATTTGTTCCGGCTTCAATTCTTACATAAGCTATATTTGCGGCGCCATGTTTTTCGATTAGTGCATTGAATTTATGTATATCAATATCGCCCTTGAAAAGATCTGTGCTCTTTACTTTCAAAGCTTCATCGATAAAAATTTCTTCGACAGTTCCGCCGCATAGTGTAATGTGCGCCTTGGTGGTTGTAAAATGGTAATTCATAGGTACAACTGAACCCGGCTTCACATAAACCTTAGATAAAATATGTTCACATGCCCTGCCTTGGTGAGTTGGCAAAAAATATTTCAAATTAAAAATCTGCTGAAGCTTATTTTCGAGTTTTGTGAAAGTTTCAGAGCCAGCATAGCTGTCGTCAGCCTCCATCATGGCAGCTAACTGCTTGTCGCTCATAGCATTAACACTGCTGTCAGTCAGCATGTCAAGGTATACTTCACGATTTTTAAGCAAGAAAGTATTGTTTCCTGCTTCAGTAATAGCTTTTAATCTACGATTAACCGGAACAAGATCAAGTTTTTGAACAATGCGTACCTTGTGTATTTCGAGGGGTACGGTTTCTCAATAATAAAACTTTATTTCTGACAAGCAAAATCACTCCTTAGCATATTTTTTGCGTTAATCATAGATGAGCGGAACAAATATAGTTTAGACTACACGAATTTCTATCTGTTTAGCACTTTAACGCAATATTGAATTATAGCTCTTGAGAAGATCAATGTAAACTTAATAATGATAGGATAATTATGTAAGATATGATCGTCTTCTCGATAAAAGTCGATTCTTCTTGAATTTCGCATGAGCAAAGTTTATACTTTGATATAAACATAAAATAATTGTCAGAGGAGGGCATAAGCCATGGCTAGATATCTTTTAATGATTTTTCTGGCTCTTCTGATCTTCAAAAACTTTGCAACTCTCGCATATGCCGCACAACATACGACTTTTGATTATGGCGAGATGTTTGAGCAACACGGCTCCATTTTCCTGATAATTGATCATGAAACGGGAAGAATCGTTAATGCCAATGCCGCTGCAGCGCGCTTTTATGGATTCTCAGAAGTAGAATTGGAATCAATGTACATACATCAGATCAACATAATGTCTCCTGAAGAATTAGCGCAAGAAAGACTGGCTGCATTTGAGCAGGAGCGGAACTTTTTCGTTTTTCAGCATCGCTTGGCTAGCGGAGAAGTGAGGACAGTTCGTGTCTATTCGTATCCTTATCAATTTGATAATAGAGAAGGTCTCTTTTCTATTATTTTTGATGTAACCGAGGAGCAGCAATTAGCTGCTCACGCAAGAACCCAACAGACAGCTATAACAATTCTGCTTGTGACGATAGGCGTAACTCTTGCGGCAACAAGCCTGATTCTCAATCGATTACGCCTTAAAACGCACAGGCAGAATGATCTTTTAGTGGAAAGCGAACGTAAAATCGCAACGCTCTTGTCTAATCTGCATGGAATGGTGTACCGATGCAAATATGACAGAGATTGGACGATGGAATTTGTAAGTTGGGGTTGTGAAGAACTGACAGGGTATCCTGCAACCGATATAATTAACAATAGCAGAGTAAGCTTTAACAGCGTTATTCATCCGGATTATAAGGTTCTACTCTGGGAAAAGTGGCAAAGGGTCGTTGAGACAAAATCCAGATTCCAAGACGAATTCATGATCATTACCCGTCAAGGGGAAGAGAAATGGGTTATGGAGTATGGTCAGCCAATTTATAATCAAGATGGTGTGGTTATAGCGCTCGAAGGAATAATAACCGATGTGACAGCGCTAAAAAATGCGGAAGACAGAGCTCGCCACAATGAGGAGCGTTTGATGGCTACATTGGTTTCTGTCGGAGACGGTGTAATTACGACCGATAGATGGGGTTGTGTTGAACTGTTAAATCCGATTGCCCAGTTTTTGACAGGTTGGACACAACAGGAAGCTGAAGGCAGAATGACTTCGGAAGTTTTTAATATATTCGACGAAAATACCAGACTTCCGATAGAAGATCCTGTAACCGCTGTTCTAGAGACAGGAGAAACTAAGAAAATTAAGGATACCGCAATGCTTGTAAGCAAAGACGGGAAAGAATGGTCTATTGATGATTCTGTTGCCCCGATAAAGGATAAGGATGGCTTGTTAATAGGTGTGGTGGTAGTTTTCAGGGATAGCACTGAACAACGCAATAAACAGCACGAAATTGAGTATCTAAGCTATCGCGACGTGCTAACGGGTCTATACAATCGTCGATTTTTTGAGGCTGAACTTGAGAGGTGCGACACAGCACGCAACTATCCTATGACTTTTTTATATATCGATGTAAATAACCTTAAGTTTGTCAATGACGAGTTTGGGCATGTAATGGGAGATCAGATGATTAAAGCTGTAGCGGGTGTATTAACTGCACAATGCCGTGCCGATGACATAATTGCTCGCATAGGTGGCGACGAATACGCTGTTTTGCTGCCGAGAACCGATCAGGAAGCGGCAGCAACAATAGCATCACGTATAATTGCCGGCGTAGAAAAAGAGAAAATAATGGATATTAGTTTGTCAGTAGCAATAGGGCGGGCGACAAAATACAACAAAGAAGAACCGATTCAACAAATAATTAAGGCAGCTGAAGATCAAATGTATAAAAACAAGTTGCTTCAAAAATCGTAAGACCAACCAGTGGGACGGACCAACCAGTGGGACGTTTTGTTTGGCAGATATCCTGAAATTGACATTGCATGGTTCTTTCGCATTGCTTGTTTTGCAGGTTTGGCAGTTGGTTTATAATAATGCAGAAGAATAAGAGGTGACAAAAAATGACAATAGAAATTTCGACGCCGACACTTTTGTTTTCCGCTATAACGCTGCTTATGCTTGCTTACACAAATCGTTTTTTAGCGATCGCAAACCTTGTCAGGCAATTTCACGCCTTATACAAGGAAAATCCGGATAAGAACGTACTTAAGCAAATTCAAAATTTCAGAATTCGTCTAAAGATAATGAGGAATATGCAGTTTTTTGGCATGTTGAGCTTTCTTACGTGCGTTATCTGTATGTTCTTTATTTATGCCGATTTTATGATAATCGCAAACGCATTGTTTGTAAGCAGTTTGGCTTTGCTTATGATATCACTTGTTTTCTCGCTGTGGGAAGTTTACATTTCGGTTGATGCGCTTAATGTGCAGCTTAGCGATATAGAAAACGAAATTTGCGAGTAAAACTAAGAAATAAGCTTTATTGCCGACATAAATAAAAGCGGCAATATGGTCGGGCGTTTCAGTCCGGATAAAAAGCCGATCAGTATTGAAGAAAGTATTCTAAAACTATTGTAGCATTAAAGGGGGATTAAAATGTTAAATAAAATCAAATCTGACAGTATGGGAAAAGGTGATCATGGCTGGCTAAATAGTCACTTTCACTTTAGTTTTGCGGAATACTATAATCCGCAAAAAATGAATTTTGGAGTCTTGCGTGTGCTAAACGATGATTTTGTAGAGCAGCACCACGGTTTTGAAATGCATCCCCATCGCGATATGGAGATTATCACTTACGTTGTTGCAGGGGAGCTCACACATGAAGACAATTTAGGTCATAAAGCTGTAATAGGGCGCGGACATGTACAATACATAAGTGCGGGAACGGGAATCGCCCACAGCGAGAGTAATGAAAGCGATGAGCAAATTCGACTGTTGCAAATTTGGATACTACCCGACAAGAAGGGGCATGAGCCGGCATATGGGGAGTATCGCTTTTCTTGGGAAGAACGGGTTAATCGTTGGCTGCACATGGTGTCGGGAACAAATGAGACAACTCCGATCAAGGTTAACCAGGATGCTAACTTTTATTCTCTTAGCTTGGATGGCGGCAAAGAAATTGACATGGAAATAAATCTTGGACGACAAGGTTATCTGGTGCAGATAGAAGGCAGTTCATTTGTAAATGATGTGCTGTTAGAACAACAGGATGCTCTTGAAATAGTTGAAGAACATATTGTTATCAAAGCACAGCAAAAATCACACTTTTTGCTCATTGAGATGAAAAAAGCATAGAGATAGTGAATTTGTCATAAACCATCAGAATCCGGAATATCATCATCCGGTAGTTCATGTTGGTCATCGATATCATCAGTTTCCTGAACATCGGAATCCGGAATATCGTCATCCGGTAGTTCATGTTGGTCATCGATATCATCAGTTTCCTGGACATCAGAATCCGGAATATCATCATCCGGTGTTTCATGTTGGTCATCGATATCATCAGTTTCCTGAACATCGGAATCCGGAATATCATCATCCGGTAGTTCATGTTGGTCATCGGTATCATCTGTTTCTTGAACATCAGAATCCGTTTCATCATCATCATCAGGCATTTCATGTGCATCATCAATTTCATCAGTTTCGTAAGGATTATCATCTTCTGAAAGCTCAATCAACTCATCAAAATCCTGAAGTGTTGGATCAGTATGAATGGCTTGTTGAATCGCCATCAATGCTTCTTCGAAACTCAACCCTTCTTCAACGAGATTGATTAGAGCATCTATGATAGTTGAAAGCATAGTTAACTGCATATCTGCATTTAATGCCGTTTTAATAGCTACTAAGGCGTTTTCCGCTGATATTCCTGCATCGGTCATGTCGATAAACAATGCGGATATGGTGTCCAGTTCTTGCTTGAATAATATCGAATCTATGCCTGATTCTTTTTCGAGGGCAAGTACTTGCAAAGCCATTTCAGAACCAACAGCATTAACTAGATCAACATAATATAAAGGCATCAAGCCGGAAGCGAGAACGACATCAGTTAATTCTTCGCTTAGTAAAGCAATTTTTACATCAAGCAAAAGACCTTGTTCCATCAAGTATTTACTTATGGTATTTCTTACAGTGCCGATAAGAATTGTAATATCAGGCTCACTAATCATATCGGAAACCGGGCTTACAGCTACCAGTATTCGGCGCTCAAGACTAAGTATGCCGACCTCGTGCAGCGCATTTGTGATTATTCTTAGCACGTCTTGTACTTGCTGGCCTTTTAAGTTCAAACCGCTTAAAAGCTGTTGACCTTGTTCATCAAGACCGATCGCGTCAACTACAGTGTTTCTCTCGCCGATGGAGAGGTTTATAGCCGGATTTACCTGCAATGTGACATTTGCCACAACTTGCGGCGCGGTTAAAAATGCGTAATAAAAACCATAAGAAAAAAGCAAAACGACTATGGAGGCAGCAATCACCCATATTCCGGGTTTAGTCCCGCTGATGCCTTTATTCTGTTTTCTCTTCGCCAAATCTATAATTTTATCTTTTTCAGCGTAACCGCTTTGAAGAAGAGCTTCTCTTAAACGCCTTTGACGCAGAGGCAGTTCAATTTCCGGAAGTTCTATGTTTGCCAGTACGTCATGGTGTCTATTGTTTTTTTTATCGTTTGATTTATCCATAAAGCTCAAATCCTTTATTCATGAATCGGTTTTGGAACAAGGCAAAACCGATTCATGTTATCCTAACCTTGTTTGCGTGGGTTTTTAGTTTTTCGATTCCCCGGTGTAATAGCGACTTAATAGTACCTTCCGGTTTGTTCAAAATGCCAGCAATTTCCTGTATACTCTTGTTGGAAAAATATCGCAATGCGATGACATCTTGATATTTCTGCTTAAGTTTTCCGACTTGTTCGCGTATGGCTAAGAATTCCTTATGACGCTCAAGTTTTTCTTGCGCGGCGATGAATTCATCCTCTAATTCCTGTGGCGATACCGGTTCTAATCCATGGCTTTCACTTAAATAATCGAGTGAAACCGACTTGTACGAATTTTTTCGAAAGTAGCTGATAAGCTCATTTCCTGCGATACGGTACAACCAGGAAGAAAACGAAACATCTCTCCACTCGAAGCGAGATATACTTTTGAGAGCTTTAACGAAAGTTTCGGCTGTTATATCCTGTGCCAGTTCGATATTACCGGTGCGGCGAATGCAGTAATTCAGTATTGCTGAATAATTTTGATCGTAGAGTTTGCCAAAAGCCTCCGGATCAAATTTTGCTTGAGCAACGAGTTCTTTTTCGGCTTGTCGATCATACATTGATTTATGCTCGTTTCGATTTTCGATTTGTGGGAGTACTGCTAATTCCGTCTCTTTATGCAGATGAACCTCAACGCAAAACCCAGATATAAGCTGAAGCAAGCTTTTCTTGCTTCAGCTTATATCAATTGTACTATAATTTAAGGGCGTTATCTAGCATTACCTGTCATCATCGTTTTTATCGTCGCTATTTCCAGAATTATCATCGTCACTATCGTCATTGTCATCATTTTCATCGTTGTCATCGCCATCGTCATAATTGTCATCATCGCCATTATCATCGTAGTCATCATTATCGTCATTATCATCATAATCATCATCATCATAGTCATCATAGTCATCATTATTCCTGTCGTCATCCTTATAATCATCCCTATCGTCATAACGGTCATCATCAATATCTCTTATTCCTAAAAGGTCGTCAAAATTCCGTAATGTCGGGTCTGCTTCTATTGCGCGGTTAGCACGGGCTATAAGATCTGTTTCCGGTACACCTGATTCTTTCAGGTCGATTATGCCGGATACTATAGTGCTGACTTCTCTTAAGCTACGATCAGCGGCAATTGCTGCAACCAGTGCCTTAATTCCTGTTTCGGATGAAATTCCGGCTTCATGCATATCAATCAAGTCTGATATCAGAGTCGAGATTTCTCTGCGGAACACATTTTCATCAAGCCCTTGTCCTAAATCGAATATGCTTTTTGATAGCGCATAGGGTATTCCTACATCTTTCATATCCACAAATCCTGACGCGATTTCATACGTTTCGCGGGATATGGGGTTTGCGAGCGACGCTTTTCTTAGAACATCAAGGGCTTCTGCCTCGGTAAATCCTGCTGACAACAGGTCTTTGTGAGCATTCCTTATAATGCGGGTCCAGGATGTCGGGTCATCGATGTTGACTGTACCTGAATTTGCTAATGAATTGATTTTTGTGTCATCGTCGTCCTGTATTGGCAGAATCTGAGCGGTTTGAACACTTGTTTGTGTAGTTTTGTCGAGTACTACAATTTCTACAGTAGGTTGTGCCTTCCTCGTCTCAAGCTCTGTCTTAAGTGTAACAAGTACCCTTTCTGAAACACCCGTAACAGCTTCTTTTTTAACTCCTTCGGCTGGTTGTACTATAAACAATATCTTGTCATCATCGTTCAAAAATCCGCTGTCATCTAATCTGTCGGCAATGATTTTGAGCGCGTCGCTGATATTTTTTCCTATTAAAGAGTGTTTTGCGAAAACCTGCTTTGCTTCTGCATTTGTGAGATCTACCGCAACTACTTTTTCGTTTGAGTCAACAGTCAGTGTAAAATTTGGGTTAACCTCTAAGGTTATATAGGCAAAAGCTTTTGACTCGGATGGTGAGAAAATTGAGTGAGCCGCAATAACTGCGATCATTGTAAGTATTACCAATATGGGAACTGCTATTTTGTATTTCTTTGTAAACATTTTCAGGTCCGCCTTTCGTAAAATTTTCGTTTCCAATCATTACAACGCAGTATGTTTTTTTAGGTTGCATTTTTGACAAGTTTTTTGAAAATTTTATAATTCACGATTTTATTCCAAAGAAAAGCAATTCGATTAACATAGCACATCAAATATGATATTATTATAGATAGATTTCTTACATTTCTAAATGCTCAGCGAGGAGACGATATGATGCGCATTGAAGAAAATGGCAGTGGTGCTAAACAAGAATCGGTATACAATTTTATCCATCTTGCAGGCGGGTGTTTTTGGGGTCTTGAAAAGGTTATGAAGTCAATTTCAGGAGTTAAGAGTGTGATCAGCGGTTACGCAAACGGAAAGGCTAGCATAATACCCACTTACGAAGCTGTGTGTACAGGCTTAACCGGATACAGGGAAACGGTCAAAGTGATTTATGATCCCGCGAAGATAAGTCTTGACGCGATTCTTTTCGCCTTTTTCAGTGTTATAGATCCCACGCAGAAAAACAGGCAGGGACATGATATTGGGTCGCAATACCAAACCGGTATATATTACTCGGATGAGCTTTCAAAACTTGCAGTAGAGCGAATAGCTGAGA
>Ga0209105_100422_pt1 | contig 14063 bp, 9 predicted proteins | sample SedPBSmetaG_FD_184158 | JGI IMG/M metagenome (GOLD analysis project Ga0209105, IMG submission 184158) | Freshwater sediment bacterial and archeal communities from Indian Creek, Illinois, USA to study Microbial Dark Matter (Phase II) -... | ecosystem: Environmental > Aquatic > Freshwater > Creek >...
AATTTCGAATCATGGTCTTTTCACTTGAATCTATTTTGTTCGAAACCGGATAATATGCGCTTGTACCTATTACATCGACAAAATCAAACCACTCAATGCCATCTTCACTGCCATGATTTGCATTGTATATAAGGGGACCTGAATAGATAGTCCGTATTTTTTCAATAAGCTTCATCCAATGCTGAGTTTTCTTCTCCGTACCTACCATTTCACAACCTATGCATAGCATTTCGCATTTAAGCTCGGAAGCTAGTTCCGCATAATGACACATGAAATCCGTGTAAGAGCGAAACCATTTATCCCAATAACTATCCCTACCTTCTAGGGTTTCAATTTCAGGGAAGTCCACCCTTGCCCTCCATGCGCCATCCTTTAAGTTTACAACGGGCTTCAAGCACACTTTAAGCCCCATATTATGCGCATTTCTTACCGCCATCTCAATATCCCTGTCAGTAACGGTAAAACCATAGTCAAAATTGATTTCGGTTGAATAGAAGTGCTCCTGCCAAGTCCAGAACGATAAGGCAATCCATTCACTTACAGTCGTTTCCTTTAGTTTAATCAATGAATCCAGCGCTTCAGGCTTTCTGTAATCACCCCTTTTTGCGCAAAAACCGTAAGTAAATCCTTTTATAAATAGTTTGTCAGACATATTAAGACTCTCCCTTTAACACATTCAAAACGCTTTATCCGACTATTCCTGCTCTTTCGACACTTTGTATAAAGTGTCTTTGCGCCACAAGATAAACAACGACCAGAGGTATTATGACGATAAGGCTTCCTACATTGTTGTACATAGACCCGACAGCAGGGCTCATAATCGCAAATGTCCCCACTTCCCAGTAATGCAACTGCGCAATCGTGCTGGGTAATCCGCTCAAAGTGTTGGCAAACACGCTAAGTTCGCGCAGGAAAAGAGGTGCATAGAAGTTGTCAGTCCACTGCCATACAAAAGAGAAAAGAAAAATCGTGACCATAGCCGGAATAGCACTGGGCAGCATGATTGTATGGAAAGTCCTGAAAAGTCCCGCGCCGTCAACATAAGCCGCTTCCTCTAATTCTTTGGGCATACCTCTGAAGAACTGCCTCATAATAAAAATGTATAACCCGTTTCTTAAACCCATACCGGTTGACGACATTAAAATAAAAGGCCAATAGCTGTCTAGTAAATTTACTCCCTGTCCTCCTCCTAGTGTTAATAGTCCAAATATGTCAAAAAATCTGAAATGCAAAAACAAAGGAATCATAATAGTCTGAGGAGGAACTACAAGCGTTACCAAAACAAGCGAAAATAGCAGTCCTCTGCCTTTAAAATTAAACCTGGCAAAACCATATCCAATAATCGTACAGGATGCAAGCTGAAGGATGCTGGTAAGAACACTTAACCTAAACGTATTTAACATCGTTTCAGGCATACCCATAGCTCTCCAGACAAGCAATATATTGTCTAACGTGAAATTGCGGGGTATATATCTCACAGTCAAGTCAAACAGATCTCTCTCCTGCATAAATGTCACCGATAATCTCAATAAAGTAGGGTAAAAAATCATAAAGCATATGCCGCTTACGATAACAGCTCTTACTATAGCCCACGCCACAATACCAATCTTATAAAGTGAAAAGCGATCTTTTACAGAGTCAAGCTTCAGTAATCCAGCTTTTGAAACTCTAATTGCCGATATTTTCATATAAAATCATCTCCTTTACTCCTGATAAAACACATTCCTCGACATAACCCACATGACTATCGCTAATATAATAAATATCGCTATAAAGTAAATCCAAGCAAGGGCTGCACTAAGACCGTATTCGAGTCTGAAAAACGCTATGTCACGTATCATTTGCATTGCCTGATTAGCCGGATGCGTAAAATTATCGATGACACTGTATAATGTATTAACTAAAATCAAAGGGCTGACCATAGGAAAAGTAATTTTCCAGAAATTTTCCCAGCCTGTCGCTCCTTCAATATTGGAAGCTTCATATAGTGACGGTGATATGGTCTGAAGCCCTGCAAGAAAAATCAGAATCTGCACGCCTGAGCCTATGATTATATCATATATCTGGTCAATTGCAGCCAAAATATAAAGCACCAATTGTGATGGCAAGCCACTTTGCATTAGTACAGTCCTGAATCCAGCACCCATTTGTGCCAAACTGCCAATACCGGTTTCCAAAGCTTCCGGCGAAGCACTCATACTTATCATATTTTGAAGCAAGTCATTGCGCTCGACAGCAATAATTACTCCGGAAGTCATTATTACCGGCAAGAAAAATACTGCCCTTGCGACAGAACGCCCACGGAATTTCTGGTTTAACAGGTTCGCCGCAAAAAAGCTGAAAATAATTATAGATGGAACACTGGTTAACATTTGCTGAATCGACTCAACCAATACTCTATTGAAATTCGGATCCACGAATAGTGCGTGATAGTAATTATCAAGCCCTATAGGTATAAGACGATATCCTTCAGTTGTTACTTCGAGCCTGTTAATGCTGAAGATAAAAGATCGTATAAAAGGATACAGGAAAAAAGTCAGAAACCCTATGATAAAAGGCATTACAAACAAATATCCCATAAGTGCCTTTTTTTTCATAAGGGTCATATTGCGCTTTTTACTTCTTCTTCGCATTTAGCTCCCCTCCCTTAAAACAAGGAAATCTTCCCCTTTAATAGTTTTGCCATCAAATATCACGCTGTACCTCGTATAATTAACAATTATCTGCATCCCGTTTTCAAAAGTTGTCTTATGAACTCCATGTTCAATGATATCATGTCCTATTATGCGCTCACCTTGGATATTCCCTGTTACTTCATTGACAAAATTAAAATTTTCAACGGCCATATCAAACCAATCTCCGAAATTTACCCCCAGAAGATTGTCATAATCAGTTCGTTTCAGTACCGCATTGTCGTTATAGATAAAACGATAATGCAACCCTGCGCCGGTTTCTATCGCTCTAAGCAATTCAACATTAGAATTACCAATCGAATCCATAGGCGCACCGGCAAAATCGATAAACCCGCTGAGCACGATTTGAAAAAACGGTATGGAATGATCGACTATATCGTATTGATTTGAATGCATAGGTATATCAATCAAAGCATCAGCAAAGGGCAGGACATTCGCATTTCCACCGGAAAGGAGAATGTTTAATCCTGCATCCTTTAATCTCTTAACCTCATTCGAAAGAACGTCAGAAGCTTGCTGTCGATCTATAAGTGCGTTTTCTCTGAAATCAGCATTAACGAATAGACCTACATCTCGCAAGCTAATAGCTTTAATATTCAAATCGTTGAATCCATTTATTACCGAATCAATAACTTTCGGCATAATCGCAGGACTCAAAACATGTTTCACAGGCATATCTCCATCATCATCTAAAGTAGCTATATTAAAACCCCGAAGCCTTGCGATAGGTCTTGATAAAAGTCTTGAAGCATGATTTCTTGGGTTAAAACCGTCAAATAATCTATCAGCGTATACGAAAGTTAAACCCACATCCGGAAAAAAAGGAATGTCATTTTCAGTGGTAAAATTTAGTAATCTCTGAAATCCGTCTCTTCCCCCAATAGCTCCTATGTGATTAAATCTCATGGGCAGAGTGTGCCGTACTCCTCCGTTAAACCAACCGGTGAACCTAAGATTCAGATTATTGATACCTTCCGCCTTAAAGCGCTGGAGCATCTTAATGGCCTGATCGTAAGTCGTCAAAGAAGTAATCCTATTAACAGGTACTCCTAAAAATGGTCGTCTTATATTAACTGCTCCTATGACATTCACAAACATTGGTATGTCCTCTCTTGCAACAACCCTTTCTAAATTATACCTATTAACCAAATACTCCTGATACAAGTGTGCCATACCTACATATGTTGCATCTTCTCCATGTAAAAATGAAAACCGCTGTTGAATGTCACCTATAAAAATCCTAGGCTGATGTGCATGAATAACGTTTAGTCCCGACAATGCGCCAACATCCAGGACATCTGTAGGAATTGTTGTAAATTCTGAAAAAACTGAGTTAAAAGAATTCATTCTTCCGCTTACGTCAGCTCTTATAGTGGCCAAAGCCTCCCCTTTTTCTATTATGGTAAAAAAGGCTCTGTTTTCTTTAGCTAAACCATACACCGGTAGATAAGCTTGTTCTGTCATCTCAGTCAATTCATCAAGAGGTATCGAATGATCCCTTCCATAAACCTGAGTTGAAAAAGGTTGAAAATGCTGTTTGTTGTTATTTAAGTTGATTAGCGCACCTGATGCATCAGGGACAAAAATATATCCTTCTTGCTCAGTACCTGCCGCTCCGAAAAATTCCAGCAAACGTATGGAATGCAACGGATAATCCTCATGATATATTATTTCTTCCGTAGGAATTCTGACGACGAGATTTCTCCCATCAAGAACATACTCCAGTGGTATAGTGAATATATCGCGTCTCGGCTCAACCGCAGGTACATTGTGCAATACATGATCTTCATTCATATCATAAATGGTATAACCTGCTTCGATTATAAGCTCTTCGAGATTCTCTTTCATGAAAGGCGCAATGTTTTCAGCTAACAGATATAAATCATATTCTTCAAGAGAGGGGTGTTGTTCTAAAAGCTGGATACGCCTGGCTTCATCAGAAATTTCATCGAGAACAGTCAATCTGTAATTCCTAAGCAAAGTCCTATGCCTGTCTTCATCCAAATTGTTCAGTATTTTTTCTTCCATTCTTTCAACAGATATCGCTCTTGGAACTACAAAAATCCTTTCCTCATGCCCTATTCTGTATGTCACCCTTATACCGTTTGATATCTCTGTAATTTCAAACTGACCATGTCTGACACTGTCAAAATAACTGTTCATATGAAGCAACTGCCCAGCAAGAGTATGATAAGAAATCGCAATCTGAGAGTTCAATAAATTTCTTGCATGTCCGCTTGCTAAAGGATCCTCGTTACGTCCTTCAGGGTTAGTATGCCATACAATCCCTGTATCCTTATCTTTAACGGCAACGGATGATGTTTCCGCATCTATATAAAGCTCAAGATAATCGTTCTCAACAACTACGACCATACCTTCCGGTACAGGGTTCTGTGTAACAGTCTGACTATCATCTTTAGACGAAGAAACATCCTCGCGTTGAATTTGAGCATTAGCCTCCGTCTCTGAACTTCGCAGGTGTATAAACAAACTTAGACTCAAAGATGCAAACACTAAAATTACGGTGAAAGACAGAATTCTTTTCAATTTCATAGGCTTATTCCTCCCGTTACATTCTTAAACTGATTTCCAGATAAACAGTATATACAAACGCAAACATCTGCTGCAGCATGCTGAAAAATAACAAACCGATAAATATTATCACACCCATCCCCACGACTATAAATATTGAAGTGAGAAGAGTTCTAGTGAGAGTATATTGATGGAGAACCATTGTTCCTAATATTAGAAGTACACCTGCCCATAAGACAGCTAGCGAATTAAAAAAATGATAGAAAGCACCTTCGTGGATTGTTAGTGCATTACTTATGAATAATAGAGGAACATTAACTAAAATAAGCGGAGTTAAAGCAAAAGCGCTTGTTATTATTATGTCTTTAAAACTCCCTTCACCTTCCATAAGGCTCGTTAGACACCAGTTTGATACGCACCATAGTGCAAAAGGCAGTATGACACTCAATATCTCATTTACAATATTGAGCTCGTCAGGATCACTCAAATTGAATATAAAACCTGTCATCTGCCTTCTTAAAATGAATGTAATACAAAGCAAAACAATAATAACGACTGCCGCCTTAAGGTTTCCTCTCTTTTCATGCTTAAGATCCCAGAATCCATCAAAAGGATGAAAAATTAGATGGGATGTATATTTTAAACCATTTAACACTTCAATCATACTGCGGCCTCTTTCCAGTCAATTTTCCATTGCGTCTGCGAATCAGAACAAATGTCACTAACGGCACTAACAGCAAAAGAGCGATTATTCCGAAATTCCTTCCTATCACTTCTCTTCGATATAGTTGAAATGCCCTGCTGTAACGTTCCCTCATAGCGCCAAGTCTGAAATGCTCGAGCGCACTTGAAAAATCATCTTTTCTCATATAAGCCATACCCATACCAATGTAAGCTAGATCAGAGTTGGAATTTCGCCTTAGCACTTCGCGCCACTTTTCAGTCGAAGCCTCGTAATCTCCAGTCCTGTGCAATACAACCGCATCCTTAAGCAAACTTCCATATTCTGTGATATCAAAAATAGTAATTGATGCTCTCATTGAGTCGAGAACTAATATTCTGTCGCCTATTCTTTCAATCGCCACGGGATTTCTGAATGTCCCAAGCCTCGCACCGCCAAGCCCGCCGAATATGAATAACAAGTTCCCATCGGGGTCATATGTGAAAATTCTGCCTTTTCTTCGGTCAAGAACGCTATATATTCCATAATCCGCTACGCTTACATCAACTAGCTGGGATTGTTCCATGTAGTCGAAATACACATCCCCGACCGGCGGAAAAAATCCTTCTCTACGCAAAACATCAACACCTGTTGGGTTGAGTTTTCGTACCGGAGCAACCCTGTCATCCCTCGACCTGGCATTTACGGCATGCAGTATATCCCAATATGATAGTTTGTCGGTTGTAACATATAAAAATCCTTCATCATCAATAGTAATATTATTAAACTCCGTTGGTACAAAAAGAAGCATTCTTTCCCTTTGTGCTTCGGTAGCTACAGCTCTCCAAAATATATCCATGACACCAGGAGTGACGCGGCTAGCGCCTATAAAGCCCCTAAATATCCCATATGCGTCAAGCATCATAATTCCTTGGGTGACGCCAGATGCAACAACATAAATTCTACCGGCGTTATCTACCGCCAGTTTTGTCGGACTAAACACAAAGTCCGCAGGTATTATATCCGCTTTAGGTGAACCGATAGTCCTCACATATTTACCTTCATTATCCAAATGGATTATCCTTGAATTGCCGGTGTCTGCAATATAAATATCTCCCCCTTTGGTTACAAACACCCCCTCCGGTTGATAGAAAGCCTGTGTGCCATCCGGAGTTTCAAAGTTTTTCAGTATTTCAGCGCTTCTTAAATCGTTTCCCAATACAACTATTCTGTTATTTCCGGTGTCGGCTATAAAAAGACGTCCATCATCAGCTGCAAAAAGATCACGCGGATTATCAAAATGATCAATCCCGAGTGTAAATCCATCAATTCTGTTTGTCGGTAAAAAGGCATGCGGGGCAGGAACCGGTTCACCCCAATAATCGTACGTATAACTGAAAAAAGGTTCCTGAGCTTTTGTGGGTAGGCTACCAAAGACAAAAGCTGAAATCAAAAGCAAGATATATAAGGTTTTTCTCTTCATACGATCTCCCTCCTATTCCTTGATTCCGGAAGTAGCCATCGTCTGTAATATATTGCTCTGAGTCGCTATAAACATTGTTATAGGCACTAACATCATCATTAACATTACAGCTGCCCCGACCCCGGCCCTAGCAATCCCCCCAAGAAGGATTTGATTCAATGCGAAGGGAAGTGTTTTCAACTCTTCGCTGAATATAAATGTACCTCCCGTTGCTCCCCATAATCCTTGAAAAGAAAAAATAACCAGTGTCAACCAACCCGGTTTGACAGCAGGCATGGCAATATTCCAAAATATCTTGAATTCGCTGGCTCCGTCAATCCTTGCGGATTCAAGCAACGAATCAGGTATTGTAACCATAAATTGTTTCATTAAGAATAATCCGATTGGAGCCGCAAATGCAGGAATTATCAAGGCTAGGTGAGTATCGATCCATCCGAGTGTAGACATGGTGAGGAAGTTTGGGATAGCTGTTACAGCGGCAGAAAACATGAGCGTAAGTATAACCATGCCAAATAGCAACTCTCTGCCTGGAAACTTATGCTTTTCAAGAACAAAAGCCGCCATTGATGCAATAATAACATGTCCAACCGTGCCTACCAATGTAATAAAGACTGTGTTGAAAATATACCTTGAGAAAGGCACCCAAGATTGCGCCATCAATATAAACAAGTCGTTGAAATTGTCAAGCGTTGGATTGATAACGAAAAATCTGGGCGGGAATATGAAAAACTCATCGAGCGGCCTAAAAGCGTTACCTATGGCAAACACCATTGGCAATGCCATAAACGCACCAAACAAAGCTAATATAATGATATTGCAGATATCACCGCCAACTGAACGGTTAGCGCGCCTTCTTCTTATGAATCTTAGTTTCATAAGCTTATCGCCCCACCTTTCTTAATAAGTTTTGCACCAACTTATTGGTTCCTATCATAGTAAGAAATAATAGCGTTGCAATAGCTGAAGCATAACCCATTTCAAATCTGATGCTGCCAAAGTCTATCAAGTGGTTTACAACTGTATGTGCGGCATAATCGGTGCTGGGCATTCCCGCAAGAGCAATCGTTACGTCGCTTACCGCAAACGATGCGGTTATAGACATAACAGCCCCAAACATTAACATCGGTTTCATTGAAGGCAAAGTGATAAACCATAACTCCTGCCATCTGTTTCTAACTCCGTCAATCAATCCTGCCTCGTAAAGCGTTTTATCGACACTCTGCAAGCCTGCCACGAAAGCTAAAAATCCCGTACCAAGGCTCATCCACAGAACAACTACCATAATAACCCATAGCATATATAGCGGATCCTGCAGCCACAGAATAGGCTCAGTAGTGATCCCAAGTCTCATCAGCACGGAATTAATATAGCCGTGAGCATCACCGCTGAACATAACCGTCCATATCATAAACACATTTCCGGAAATTGACGGAGCATAAAAAACAAGAACCATCACCGCTCGAATCTTTGGAGGTAGTTCATTTATAAACCACGCAAACATTAGCGCCATTAGATATCCGATGGGTCCGGTTATTGCAGCAAACAGGAAAGTATTTTGTATAGCTCTCACAAATACATCGTCTGCGAGAAGCAATCGGATGTAATTCTGCCACCCAACCCATCGAGGAGTTTCCAGCATATTAAAACTTGTAAAGCTAAGTCCCATAGATAAAACTACCGGAATCACAGTGAAAGTAAAAAATATCACGAAGAAAGGTGCAAGAAATAAATATGAAACTCTGTTTCTGCGCACCTCTGACCAAATATAGGAACTTTTTTTGGTTAGTGCGTTGGTTATGTGCTTAGGTTTCAAAGAATCGATCACGACTGCCATTACACTATCTCCCTTCTGCCGCCTCAGGTCTTAGCGTTAGTCCAAACTCTCTGCGTTTGGCATCGATCTCTTCATTAATAATCCGAATGTGATCGAGTAAAGTTTCTCTCGGATCAGCGCCGCGCAATACGACTGCTCGAAACGCATTATCAAGATGTCTTGAGGTAAAATATCCACCCGGCACTTCGGGATTGGGTCGTGACCATTCCCATTGCGCCATAAGATCCCTGTAATCATCTCTTGGCCACGGGAGATGCGCCAATGCTTCCATGTTAGCAGTTGGAAATCTTGCCGCTGCGCCCATAATGCTTTCCATCTCTCGAGCAAATCTAACTTGAGCATCTGTATCTGTCCACCATTTCATAAACTCCCAAGCACCATCTCTCTTTTGAGATTCGGTCTGCTCAAGCATCATAATAGCCGTACCGCCGCTTGGAGCACTTCGATTTATGGTCCCATCGGTTTGCCTGATACCGGGTATAGGTGCAAACCCCCACATTCCGCGCAATTCAGGTGCAAAAACCTGAAGAACGTTATATAACCAATAATCGCTTATCGCAATAGGCATCTCACCTGTTCTGAAGCGATTCACCAGATCGAAAGCCAGTGGTAAACGGTGAAGCACATACATTTCCGTCCAGCGTTTGAAAGCTTCTATTCCTTCATCAGTATCAAGAGCACTTGAAATGCCCTCATCATGATATAGCGCTCCTCCCAGTTGCTTAAGCTTAATTCCGTAACTTAACATTCCGCCCCAAGTATCAGCAGTCGTTGATACCGGAAGTCCGAATTCCATATGATTTTTCTGTATCTCAGGGAGTATTTGAAAAAGCTCATCCCAAGTATCCGGAATTGACAATCCCAATTCGTGGAGTACGTCCTTTCTGTAAAATAGCATCGGAAACATCTGTTGTTCAGGAAGAGCATACACCCCTCCATCGAATTTATAAGGTATCAACGCATTTTCATGAAATCTCTCCGCTACTTCCCAAAAATCAGCAAATCCAGAAAGATCAACCACAGCGTTTCGTGTAGCATAATTAACTGGTTCGCCATTAAATACGCTCATTGCTACATCAGGAGCTATCCCGGCAACAGTTGCAGGCAAGAGCACCCCAGGCATAACAAGCTGCAAATTAACAGGTATTCCAGTCTGCGGAGTAAATGTGTCATCGATCATCTGCTTCAAAATCTGTGCCTGATCCCGCCCTGTAGCTATCCAAACGGTTATAGCTTCCCTTTCGTCATGAACATCGCCAATAGCATCAAAATCCTCGGTAAATGAAGCTATAAAAGCTCTTGCTTCATGAATAAGCCTTTCGAAGAATCCAACGTCAGCTCTTGGTAATGGCATTTCAGGTGATGAAACTACCAGAAAATCTATTTCAAGGGGTTGCTCCCTTGTTGTCAATATCCATGCTCCCAAACCGCCTATATTAGCCCTAAGGTTACCTAATCTCTCAGGTATTGTTCTGTGCCTTACCGACATATCCTCGAGCTGTATGGCCAGTCTTTCAAGAATTGCGTTATGAGCGCTTCTTTGTCCTGTGAAATCTTCGAGCTGCTCTGACAAATTTCTCATAATTTGGCTTTGTTCACGCATAGTGACCAAAACATCCGGCATCCTGTGATGCAACTGATGATCTCTGAAAGGATCGGGCACAGCCCCTGTGACCATGATAATCCTTCTATATACTTCATTCAAAGTGTAAACACTTTCCTCCGCCACTCGCAATATCTTAGCCAGTTCTTGGGCTAATACTGCTTCAAGCTCTAAAACATGACTGCCTTCCGTTAAGTGAAATAGAAATGGCTCTCCGTTTTTTCCAAGGACATGCATTCCCCATGCATTATCATAACTAAAGGTAATTTCTTCCATTTCTTTAAAGGGAACCTGTCCATTTATAGTCAATTTCCTAGTACTAAAAAGACCTCTGACTATATTTTGCCTAGCTCTTAGAGCGATCTGGTATAAGCCCTCTTCTTCTATATTAACTTCCCACGCAATCCATTGCCTTGGCATTGCCCATCGATATCCACCAATGGTATTAAGTCTAATTTTTGACCAATGATAAGGAATCGTTGCCGGTGACGTTCTGTCGGTTATGGCATGCAAAGTCGGATCAGATTTTAGAATTGGAGTTTCTGCTTGGATTTTAATGAATTGACCTGACACTTGAGTCAGACCTTTTTCTTGATATTTTTCGAAAATTGCCTCATAAGGCATAACTTCCGGAGCTTGCCTGAATTCCAATCTTTTTATAGCCAGAGGTTCTCTAACCGAAATTAATCGTATATTGTTTATACCTTCCCTCAAAAAAAACAAATATGGTTCAACAACATACCCCATGTGATTTCGAAAATATTCCTGCCGCCATACAGGTCTTTCTATCTGCCTTGGTCTTATGTCATTATCTCTGTTGTCACGAATTATACCTGTAGCATCAGCCCATACTCTACTAAGCAGTATATGGTTTGCACCTCTAAACGGCATCTCACCGTTTATCCAAATCTCTCTTTCAATTGCGGAACCTCTGCCCTCAATCGGGAAATACTCAATACTGACATTATATAAGCCTTCCTCAGGCACATTTACTTCCCATTCAATGAAGCCTTCTTCGTCTGTTATTAAAACTGTCCCCGTATATCCTTCAAAGCTATCTAATACCTCATACTGCATATCAATATCACTAAAGTCATCTAATGGCACGATTACTGTGTCATTGGGTCTTAATGCATTTACATGCTGACTCAAGTAATAATCATATGTTATTCCTCTTACGAACAGTATTTCTTCCTCATCTTCCTGCGTTTGTGAAGACGCTGAAGCAAAGACTGATACATTAAAAATCAAGATAATTGAAACAATTAAGGTTACTTTTATACTCAAAACGGACTTCATGCTTTCACCCCCATAAAAAGTCCCTGATGTTTGATGCTTTTCTCAGCGCAAGAAGCAAGTTTGCACCTTGCGCTGAAATAAAGCAGTCAATCATAATTAAACCCAATGCTCTATAAGCTCACTCTTTCTAACTAAAAAAACATTTGAGTCCTTTGCACATCCACTTTATTGGGCTTTTAAAGCAGCCATCGCATCATCAAGTGCGGTCTGTAGTGGAGTTAACCTTTCTTCAACCATTACCGCTGGTGTTAACGTACCTACAGTAAGTTCGTGATTTATTCCCCACCATGCTTCCTGAACAGGGCTGTGGAAGCTTCTTATAAGGCTGTGTCTGGTGATTCCATGTTCCCAGATATAACGCAATGTGTCTAGTGATTCTTCATCCCTGACCCTATGAGCGAAATCCGGTACCCAATAATCCGGATCTTCCAAATCTTCCGGAAAAGGAGCTGACCATCTCTCCCAGAACAAAGCAATATGCTCCGGATTCTCAACACCCATGGGTATTGTTTCGACATTTGGTCCCATTGATTGGCTGACATATTCGGTTGCCCTCGGACCCATCGGGAATAAGGTTATTCCAAAATCGTCAGCCATATTCTGAGCAAAGCGGTCAGAAATCCAGAAATAGTAGGCAAACATTGCTGTCTTGCCATCCTGGAAGCGTTGAGCCGCCCAATCCCATGGCGAACCTTCCGGTGGAACATCGAATACTCTATGTGTATGAACCATGTCGACGAATGCCTGTAGCCCTTCAACCGCAGGCGGCTCTCCAAATTTGAGCGTTGGCCTTCCATCAACAACTTCAAGCACAGAGCCCATGTTTGAATACATCATGAACAAATACATGTCAATAGCTCCGATTCCCCATTGATCGATCACACCGTCGCCATCCAAATCCTTGGTAGCCTGTTTTGCGATCTCAATCATTTTATCCCAATTCCATTGTCTGTTCTCAACAAGTTCATAAAGATTGGGTAGTCCTTCTCTTTCAAACATTGTTTTATTGAAGAAAAGTACACCTTGCGGAAAAACCCTTTCTCCGGCATCGATTCCATACGTTCTTCCATCAATTGTTCCAAACTCGACTGTTGAACTGTTCCATAACGGATCCGTGAGATCATAGAGTTCCTCAAGAGGTTGTAAAAATCCTCTCATAGCAACATTGTAGAACCAATCTGGAGCTACTATGACCTTGTCCGCCATAGGATCTCCCGCTAACACAGATGCTGTCAACGTTTCTGTATAAGCATCCCACGGAACGTTTACCCATTCAACTGTAAAGTTGAATTTCTCCTGAAGCTCGGCCAATCTTGCAAGCGCTCTGTCCCCACCCGGAGTTCCGGCTGCTGGAGTCAAATCATACCATGCCGCAACTTGAATTGTTCGTCCGCCAAAATCAACTACTTCCTCAGGTTCCGGTTCAGGCTCGGGTTCCGGCTCTTCCGGTTGTTCAGCTACTGGTTCTTCTACAGGTTCTTCTACCGGTTCCTCTTCCGGAGCAAACCATGCGGCACAGCCTGTTGCAAGCACCAAAAAGAGCAACAGCGCTGATGCCAATCCAACCCATTTTATAAACCCTTTTGACATAGACAAGACCTCCTTATATTATTTTATTAAGAATGCCACGAAGAAAAGCATCCTTAAAGCAAAGAATCTCATAATTTTGCCAACAAGAATTTGTTATCTTTTATTATACACGTTAATGATTTCATGTCAATGAAAATTTTTCAACTTTGATATCAATCCTCTCCAAGCTTGATGCAGCTGTAAATTTTCAAGTTTGAAAGCAAATATGACACAGTTGCAAGACCGATAAGAATAAGAGTACCTAGAATGATGTATATGTTGATGTAATCCCCTGAATATGAAACTGTCCTAAAAGGTGGAACCTGTTCTACTGCGCTAAACGACATTTGCAGTACCGGTATAAATAGAGTTGCACCTATACCTCCTGT
>Ga0209105_100423_pt1 | contig 14055 bp, 13 predicted proteins | sample SedPBSmetaG_FD_184158 | JGI IMG/M metagenome (GOLD analysis project Ga0209105, IMG submission 184158) | Freshwater sediment bacterial and archeal communities from Indian Creek, Illinois, USA to study Microbial Dark Matter (Phase II) -... | ecosystem: Environmental > Aquatic > Freshwater > Creek >...
GAAGAAGCTTTTCTTTAAGAGCAGGAGTAAGAAGCGACAGAGCAAGTCCTTGCGCGTCTTCCGGAGTCAGTATTGGCTCTTGCTGGAGACTAATAAGCGCGCCGTCAATTCTTAAAGTCGGCCGCCTGCCAACAGCAATGTGAAGATCGGATGCTTTTTGTTTAGCGGTTGCAAGAAGCAACTCATGTAATTTTTCTTTGTAGTTCATTGAAGTAGTTTAATTATAAATTATAATACTAATTATACACAAATTTTGCATATGCATATGAGTATTTTAAATTGGATTCTTTAAACACTGATTTTTATTCTAAATTCCATATTACCATTCTATATTTATTCTCTTAGATTCCATATTTTCTATCAATACTGTTTGTTGCCAGTCGTTTATTGTTTGTAATTTGTGATTTTGAATTTGTCTGTAATTTGGTGCTTGTAATTTGTAATTTTAATCTTTGGTGTTTGATTTTTGCTTTTTGATATTATGAACTTATGTCTCCGCTGTTTCTCCCAATACCTCTTCTATAGAAATAGTGCCGTCTAAAGCCTTTATAATACCGTCTTGGCGAAGACTAATCATTCCTTGTCGCAAACCTTCTTCTTTTGCTTTATTCTCGCTTGCTCCTGAATTGATAATATCTTCAAGCTCTTTTGTCATTTTCATCACCTCATAAAGAGCAATGCGTCCAGCCGTCCCCTTGCCTTTGCATTTTTCGCATCCCGACGCTTTATATACTTTATACGGAGCTTGATATTTAATAGTCTCTCTTACTTCTTTCGCGAGTTTAGACAATTCGTCTTTTATTATTTTATCCACTTCAGGCGAAACATCTTCTGGTTTCTTGCAATTATTGCAAAGTCGGCGAACAAGTCTTTGAGCAAGCATAATATTTAAGGCGGGTGCCAAAAGAAAAGGGGCGACTCCCATATCTAAAAGCCGTGGAATAACGCCAGCAGCATTATTCGTATGTAAAGTTGAAAGCACCACGTGTCCGGTTAAAGCCGCTTGGACTGCCAAACTTGCTGTTTCACTATCACGGATTTCACCAACCATAATAATATCCGGATCTTGACGAAGCGCTTGCCGAAGTCCCGAAGCAAACGTATATCCTATATCCGGTTTTATTTGCGACTGATTTACGCCCGCCACAAAATATTCAACAGGGTCTTCCATGCTAAGAATGTTTACATCTTCTTTATTCATAGTCTGTAAAAAAGCATATAAAGTTGTAGTTTTACCGGAGCCCGTAGGTCCCGTAACTAAAACCATTCCGAAGGGCTTTTCTAGTCCTTCTTTTACCCACTCGGCATTTCTGCCCGTGAGTCCTAAATCAGCCATTCCTTTAAGTCCCATTGATGGGTCAAGCACGCGGATAACCACTTTCTCACCCAGAGGAGTTGGAAAAGTAGACACACGATAATCCACGTCTCTGTCAAATATTATCGTTCTGAATCTTCCGTCTTGCGGAACTCGCGTTTCATCTATCTTTAAGTCTGATAAAACTTTTACTCTTGAAACTATCGGTTGTAAAAGCTCAAGAGGAAACGCCGCTACTTCTTTCAAAAAACCGTCGAATCTAAATCTTATCCTTAATTTTATTCTACCTGGCTCTATATGAATGTCTGATGCTCGCTGGTCTACAGCCGCTCTTAATGTTGCAGAAACTATTCTAATTATAGGCGCATCATCAACGCCAGCGCCCTCATCAAGAGAAACAATGCGTTGTATTCCTGGCACGCCACCCGACTTAGCGCCCGTCGCTCTTATAGCCTCCTGTATTTCTCTTTCATAAGGAGTATATCTCCGAAGTATCATTTCCCAATCACTGCGAGAAATCACATATACTCCAAGAGTCATCTTGTTTTGCTTAGCAATAAATCTTAGCGCTTCCTGAGCCTTAACATCGTCTGGCTCCACCATCCCTACAATCACCATATTTCCAGAAATAGCAAGTGGCGCCACTTTATAATTCCTTGCTGTTTCTTCCGGCACTAAAGTAAGTATTTGCTCTGTAATTGTCGCCAAGTCAATTTTTTGATAGGGAATTTGCGACGCGTCTGCTTTTGTTTGCGCTATGGTCACATCATCAACAAGCTTTCTTAAACGCAGTATTTCTTCAAAAGACCTTCCCGAAGCGGAAGATTCTGTTATAAGTTTTTGCGCCAGCTCGTCAGAAAGAACCGCGCGTTCTATTAATTTATTTGCAAGAATGCGAGAATCCATAATTATTTATCTTCTACGAAAACTTTGAAAAATATTTATTCTGGGAGCGATGATTTCAGTCACAAGAGAAGGAACAAGCGAGTCTTTCTGTAAAAATCCCCAGACAGGAGAATTTATTACCGACTCCACTTCTAGATTCGCTTGCGCAAAAAGAGAAGCTCTTTCATAGCCATCAGGCCTTACAAAATCTTCCGCGAGAGGCGCCGGCGAGAAAAAAAGATAATAAGTTAAAAACGCGCCTCCTGCTAAAACCACTATGCCAACTATAAGAGAAATAAGCGCTTTCTTATTTGGATTTTCTTGAATAATTATTGCCATATTTATTGAGTTTGATAATAAGCTTCTACCGTTATCGTATATGATAGTATCGGATTCTCGGTAAATCCTTCTGTGATATTGATCGACGTGATATTCATAAGCCGTACATTTGTTTCCAGTGCCCTCAAATATTTTTTCATATTTTCATAATTGCTTACGCATCTTATGGTTGCCTGTATAGTTCCGCGCGGTTTAACAAGAGAGTCTGCTTCTGCAATTTGTATCGGCATTTTTTGAAAGTCAATAGAATCAACCGTAACCTCATTAAGACTGGCAAGTCCGTAAAGCTGATTAAGTAACGAAGGAATATTTTCTTCCGATGGCATAACTTCGGAAAAAGTATCTTGTAAAGCGACCAGTCCTTCATATTTTATTAGAATGGCGTTCCTCGCTTCTATTGCCTCTTCATAATCGGCGAGAAGCGTCGTAACCGCCTGCTTAGTTCCTCTTAAGCCCTGTATCTCCGTAAATGTCGGACTTATTAAACTAGTAAAAACATAAAGAGAGCCGGCTATAAAAAGTAAGCTTCCGAGTGATACTATTAATCTTTTTATTGGTTCTTTCATTTTATTCTTTATTTTCTCGGTTAATTTATGGCAAAATTGGTTGTTCTGCATCAGTCAGCTCTTGCTCTACGAGAGGTGCAGCAATCATCGGAGACGGCTTAAATAAATCCGGTTCCAAAACAATTCTTAATTCAAAACTAACAACATCGTCAGCACGCCTCACGGAAGTCAGCGAAGCTCTCTCTACACCAGGCATGTCTTCATAAACCGCGATCTGTCCGGCAAGAATTTTGTATGACCTCGCAAACCCGCTCATATTAACCGTTCTATCCTTAACATTTATCGTCATTGCCGAGAATCCGACATCCGCCATAGTGTTAGCTTCAAGCGCGGCGAAAAATGGCGTAACGGCGGTATGCGACTCCAATAAACTCCTAATATTAGTCAGTTGTGAATAAAATTGAATAAACTCCTTTTTCGTTTCTTCTTTAGGAGCATCGCGTTCAAGTTCAGCGATACGTTCCTCTGCCTCCGCAATGGCAGAAGAAATAAACGATTTATATCCAAAAGCTAACCCGACATAAATCATCAGCGATAATCCAAAAATCACCGCGGAAAAAATTAACGCCTTCCAAGGAATAACTCCCTGACGCGATGTTTTGTTTGTAACCAGTGTTGAAAAATTATTCATCGTTCTTATTTATTATAACTTATCTATTTATAATAGCGAATTATTTTAATTAGATAAATGGCTTTATACCAGCGCCAACCGCTATGGTAAGTCGCGGCGCGATAGACTGAAACAATGGCGCGAATTGCATCGGATAAGACGCAACGCTCCAAGGATTAGCTCTTTCAGTTGGCGCGCCAAGTTGTTTTACTATATATTCAGTAAGACCATTCATGCATCCTCCTCCTCCCGACACAATAATTTTGGATATTTTTCCACCACCTTTTTCAAATATGCCTTTAGCTTTATTAGCCTCATTAAGTATAACATCAATAAAAGGCATCATGATTGTGGATAACCCATATTCTCCCGTCATGCCAGAAAGTCCTCTTTGTTTTTTAAGAGCCTCTGCTCTCTTTACGCTTATTCCTAATCCTTTCGCAAGAGCTTGAGTTAAAGAATTGCCTGCGAAATCAGTGTGATTTAGATATTTAAGCACTCCCTCGCTCGCTACAGCTATTGTGCTTGTAAAAGCTCCGATGTCTAATATCAACACATCTTCTTGTATTTCGCGCGTCAATGCTCTCGCAAGACTAATTCCTTCTACTTCAAGCATTTTAAGATGCAATCCCGCTTTTTGATAAACAGACCTATGTATATTTATTTGCTCATTAGGAACAGCCACCATAAAAATCCTTTGCATTTTAGCTCCCGCTCGGTCCTCAAATTGTCCAATAGGCGTCCAATCTATTGTAATATCTGACATTGGAAGAGGAATTAAAGAACGAGCTTGCCAAGGAATTGCCTGTGCCGCCTCTTCGGCATTCATTGCAGGCAAATCTAACGATGAAGTAAAAACCGCGAAAGACGGAATAGTGGCCACCACCCCTTTTGTTTTTGTCCCCATTCGCGCAACAAGCGTTTTAAGCATGCGAGCAGCATCGCTATCCGCTATACTAAGAGAGCTTGTTTGTATCACTCCATTTGCTCTCTCTAGATAATCCGGCGATTCTATTATGCCGTAGTTTATAACGCTTGGCTTTCCTTCTCTTATTCCCACTTCAGCAACTTTGATGGCAACTGTGCCAATGTCTACGCTAAGATAAGAGCCTTTTATGGTTTGCTCCACGGCTCCGCTAAACAATCCTTGAAATATTTTTAGCATCTTTATAATTTACGACTTCTTATTTTATTATATTATAAACTGATAACTAATGACTGGCAAACAAATACAAGGCACCTCGCTCTGCGAGATTTCATAAAACAAGACAAAATTTAAAAGATAATTCCCCCGTGTACAAAAAATTCTTAAAAATATTTAACAATGCCTACCGCGATATTTTAGATGTCATTATCCCCGGACTTTGTATAAACTGCAAAGCAGAGGTCAGTGATTCGGAACTTCTTTGCGCGCAATGCCACGAATCTATTATTATTCGCAAATCGCCAAGACACGTTGGTAGCCGTCTTTTATTCGCGGCTACTGATTACAGAGATTCCGCTATCCGCAATCTCGTTAAGATTATGAAATACGAACGAGTCTGGAAAGCAGGCAAGCCAATTGCAGGCATTATATTAAAACATTTAGAAATCGCAGGATTTAAAAAAGTCTTACTAGAAAAAAATAAAGTCTTTATCGTTCCGGTTCCTATCCATTTTTTTAAAAAATGGTCACGCGGCTTTAATCAATCTGAAGTTTTAGCAAATATCATCGGTCACAACTTAAAAATACAAGTAACGCTTGCTCTTAATCGCCGAAAATGGACTCCTCCCCAAAATAATATAACAGACGATGAAATTCGCGCGCTAAATATCCAAAAATGCTTTGCTCTATCAAAAAACGCAAAAAGTATTCCGCCAAACTCCGTGATAATCCTTCTAGATGATATAGTTACTTCTGGCGAAACAATGAAAGAAGCGGCTAAAACTCTTAAGCCGCTTCGTCCTTTAAAAATTATTTTTATGAGCGCTGTATCTAGTTAATCGTTAACTTAATTATCTTATAGGTTCATTTATTCCTGTGCGTCAGGAACTATAATTTCTCCCTGTGGTTGTGGCTGTTGCAGTAGTTGTGGCAGTAGTTGTGGCGGTTGTTGTTGTAATTGTTGTGGCGGTTGTTGTTGCTGTTGTCGCGGATCTATTCTTCCTTCCATCATCGCGATTATCTGACTGTTCTCGGAAATCCTAGCCATAAAAACTATTTGGTCTCTGTTGATTTTTATCACATCTTCCGGCATCCAAACAGCGTCAGAAAATCTTTCAAGGCTTACGCTACCGTCTTCCGCTCTTCTAAAAAACCATGGGTCTTGTATTGTTACGCGCGGAAAAGAGCTGACTCTACCAAAATATATGTCCCCCGTCGCAAGATACACTGCCATATATGGTCTATGAACAAGAGAAAAAATAACGCCAGTAATTATGCCAATAACCATAATGGACGCTAAGACAATAAGAATTATCTTAAAAGATTTATTTTTCATATTTTTTATTATTTTTTTGACTTTTCCTCATTATATCACCAAGAACTTAAAACGCGCAACAAAATAACTTGGCGTTCTCTAATTCTTTGAACTTCTCGCAGGCAAGTTCCAGGCTTGCCTATCGTAATACTCTCCCTATGATTTCCGCTATTCTCATAAAGCCGTCATAAAATACAGGGATTTCTCTAATATCATCAATAGCGAAGACTCTAATAGTTCTTGTGAGAGAAACCGACTGATTGCCACCATGACAGGTTAAGGTATAAGTAGTAGTTGCTTGAGGCGAAACTTTGCGATTACCAAAAGATCCTACGTTATAAAGAAAGTCTGGACTAATAGAACAACTATCAATATTACTACAAGACCATCGTAATGTAGTAGATTGTCCAACTGGAATCCTTGGTCGATCTGAAGTAAAAGAAAAACAGGTAGGAGGAGGGGGAGGTGGTGGAGGAGGGGGAGGAGAGGGAGGAATACGACGCTCATCAAGAAACCATGGATCATCATCAACAGTGCCATCTCTTACTCCTCCGTTATCTCCATTAATTCTGCCTCCTCCTCCACCTCCTGTTGCTGGTATTACGCTTCTAAAGAAATCTCCTCTTGTATTACCAGTAACTTGTACAGATGATCCAGCATCAGCAAGAATTTGATTAATTGCATCAACAGATAAATTGCGCGCTGCGGGATCGCCGCCAGCTATCCCAAATTCCGACATAAGCTCCAAAGCCCTCTCTCCCGCCTGCTCCCATGTCAGTGCATTTCCAGCAAGCCGATTAGCAATCGCAACAGCTTCTTGCATGCTAACTGGCGCACTAGAAGCTAAGGTATTGCGGGCTGGATCGCCGGTAAATCCTACAAGGCTATGACCTTGAGCTACATAATTACTAAAATGTTCATCATGTCTTGGGCTTGAATCAAGCGGAGTTGTAGCAGGAACCGATGGCGGCTCTACAATATGACCAGCAAAAAAACCAGTGGTAATTTCACTTAAATCAGGCACACCTCGTCCATTTTCGTTAACAGTGCCACCAACAGTTACAGTTTCTCCATCCTCATTTGTAAGATGAAAAACATGGTTTTCATCATCATCGAAACCGCCCCAAGTAACTACCACTTCTTGTCCACCAAAATGATCCGTATAGCCAGCCTTAGCTACTCCTGTAAAAACAGCAAAACAGCTAATTAAAAGAAGAGGTATAAAAATCTTTATTTTATTCATATTGTTTTTTTATTTTTAATATTTTTTTAAAAAATTATTTGGACAGTGAAAAAGTCTTGCTGGTCTGCCCACTCATTAAATCTATCAGACCTATCATAATCTTCAATAATAACCCATCTATCGTCAATTTTTTCCCAAGTTAATAGTTTTTCTATAGTATAGGTTTTTGGCATGGCTCCAATAATTCTTTCTTCCATTTCGAAATCAACTAAAGTTTGTATTTGGGTAGAGCTAATTTTATAAAACCTTACAATAATTGGCGATACGACCTCCGCAAAGCGTTGCTCTCCTATTTTAGCTTGATTTATAAAGATTCCGGCTCTCGCAACCAGTAACTCTTTTGCTGCACCGCTAGTATAAGTTTCTATTAAACTTGCCCAGTTTTCATTGGTGTTAATTGCACGCATATATTCTTTATAAAAACTTTCGGTGGTATTAACAATTTCAGCTCTATTATCCACATCAACAACCTGCTCTTGAATTGGTTGAAGTTGATGCCAAGCAAAACCAGCGACTGCAATAATAAATAAAACTACTAAACCAACGACAATGAATTTTTTGTTAATCATAAACTAATGATAGCACGATACTTTTATATTGCCCTGTGAATAACTCAAAACTTGACAAAATAAGAATATTTTGCTCTCCTAAAGACAGGACATTAAAATAAGCGCGGAAAATAAAAAGGAAGGAGTGGAAAAAAATGAAGAGATTATTGGCGATAGTATTGGCGATTATGTTGTTGCTAGGTCCCGTAGGTCCTGTGATGGCCAGCACTGAGCTTGTTTGGGAGACAAGAGAAGTGTCAAACGTCTTGGCAATTAATCGCATCTCCTACCACGAACAGCGCGAACAGTTTGTAGCTGTGGGGCTTGAAGGAGACATCCTCACTTCTCCGAACGGCGAAGACTGGACCAAGCGAGTAGTAGAGCCGAGAGCGCTAAACTATGACTTACTTGGCATTGCACACGGCAACAACACAACCGTTATTGTCGGGTCGCAAAGAATCATGAACCCTCGCGCATTCAAAGGGATTGTTCTGACATCTGCAGATAAGGTAAGTTGGACAGTTCAACAGATTGACCTTCCTTATGAATTAAGGGGGGTCACCTATGCCGACGACTTAGGTTTGTTCGTTGCCGTTGGTAATGAAGGTTGGGGAAAGCCAATGGCTGATGGAACTCGCAAAGGCATGACTACCCCCATTATCGTCACTTCAAGAGATGGCAGAGAGTGGGTAAAGCAAGAGATTCCAGAGAGAAGATATGGGGATCTTGGGTGGGGCGATGTTTTACACGACATCGTTTGCGGCAATGGACAGTTGGTGGCCGTAGGATATCCCGATGTCATCCTTGTCAGCCGCGATGCGGTAAACTGGGAATGGCAGAAAGCGCCTACGCACGATACGTCATTAAGGCGTATCGCTTACAACGATAAAACTAATACTTTTGTCATTGTCACGTGGGTACAAAGTGGCACAGCTCCAATTCTAACTTCTCAAGATGCGAGAAGTTGGATAGCGCGAAGAACTCCCGTAGACAATCGTCTTTTTTTTGATATTGTTTACGGAGCAGGAAGATTCATCGCTATGGGTATCTCAGGCCATCTCTTCATCTCGTATAACGACGGGGTTAGTTGGGATAGTAGGCCAACCGAAACTTTAGCTCTCTCGATTGGCTACGGTAACGAACGATTTGTTGCTTTTAGTAACTCTCCGAGGGGGATGGCTTTTGCTAAGGTAATGGCTCCGATCACTGCCCTCACTACCCTGCGATTACAGATCGGGTCGCAAGACTTGACGGTAGAACGAGGGGGCGTGAGGAGAGCCGTCCGCCTAGACGCTGTGCCAGAAATCCCAACAGGGACGGCCAGAACTTTTTTGCCCATAAGGCCTGTAGTAGAGGCCTTGGGTGGGCAGATATTCTGGAATGCAGAAGAGCGTCAGGTTACGATTCAAAGCAACAATCGCGAGATTGTTCTCTGGATTGGTAATCCAATTGCTGAGTTAAATGGTGTGCGAACACCAATTGACCAGCAAGAAATAAGCGCCTATATCGCACCGCCAGGGAGAACGATGCTTCCCCTTCGCTTCATCGCTGAAGCGTTGGGAGCAGAAGTGCTTTGGGATGGTGATATTAGAACAATCACCATCACTTACCCAAAGCCATAATGCGCGCACAAACTTCAAGCCGCTGAGTACTTCGGTACAATATGCGGTTTTTTTTATATAAAAAAATAAGAAAAGTTTTCTTCTGCAGAAATAATACTCTTTTTTTTATTTTTACTCTTTAAAATAAGATTTTACAAAAAAATATTAATTTTAATTTATCTGTCGCTAGTCGTTTATTATTAATAGTTTTGATTTTTAGTCTTTACTTCTTATCTCATTACACCAGGCTTTACGTAGCGAGAATTTTTGCTGTCGCTTATTATTGTTCGTCAGTTGTCAGCCACTAGCTACTAGTTGTAATCTTTATGTAAAAGCTAGGGAGGGTTCGCATAGTGGTCTATTGCGCCGCATTCGAAATGCGGTTAGGGAGAAATTCCTTCAGAGGTTCAAATCCTCTACCCTCCGCCAGATAGTATTTAGAGGATTTGAACGCCGGACCGAAGGCTTCGCCAGCAGGTAAGCCGAGGGAGGCGCGGAGCCGAAAGCGTTTTTATTCGACGGAAAGAAAAACGACTTGAGGCAAATCCTCTACCCTCCGCCAGTTGGGAAAAAAGTTTGGTTCGTCTGCCTGGAAGATTGGGGCTATTTTGATAAGATTATATTCCAACCGAACTGCTCCTTTCTTGCTCTAAAACATCTGAATAAGTTTTAACGCAATTCTTCTCTTTTTTCGCTAAATACACCGCCTCGTCAGCTTGGTTTATTAATTGATCAAGACTAAGTTTCTTTTCGTAAGAGCTAACTCCAATGCTTAAAGAGACCCTTAAATTAGAGTATCGGGGATTATCGCCATACTCTTGATTAATTTCTTCTTGAACCGCTTTTCTTATTTTTTCGGCAACTCCTTTGGCCTCTTGTTCATTAGCCCCTAGTAAACTAACCACTATTTCCTCTCCTCCCCAACGACAAGCGGTATCGCTATTTCTAATATTTTTTTCAATAATCTGACTAACTTTCTTTAATATCTCATCACCAAAAGAGTGTCCATAAGTATCGTTAACTGTCTTAAAATAATCAATATCGCAAAATAGAAAACTAATAGTACTAAACCCCTCTTTTCTTTTTTCTAATCCAGGAGCAGAAATAGTGGAAATATTTTTTTCAACTTCTTCTCTAAAATATCTTCTAGTTTTTAAGTTTGTTAACGAGTCATGGATTAAATTTTTTTCAGCCTCTTTTACTCTTTTTTCTAATTCTTCTATTGTCGTATTTGACACTTTTAATTCCTCCTCTAATGTTCTAACCCTTTTTTGCGCCTGTTCTAACTGTTCTCTTAATAATTTAACATCTCCTAGTGTCTCAATTCTCTCCCGGTCCTCTTGTTTTAGATTGTTGATATCTTGATTAAATTGTCCTTCATTTTTAGGACTCGTATTTGTAGTGATTCTCTCTCCTGTTTGTCGTGCCCGCGCTTTTTTCAAAGATTCCAAATGTAAAACTCCACTTTTGCTGTCGGTATCCATATTGCCAAGCAAACGGAAACTTCCTCCGCCAAAAGTTTTTTCAACAAGTCGCCCAAGAAGCAGAAGCTGTCCGGTAAAATGGGCCTTGAGAAATATTTTGTAAACATCATCAGCGTCTTGATATTCATTAGGGAATTGTTTCTGTATTTCAGCGCAAACATAACTTAAAACATCCCTTTGGCGGGGATAGGAAACAGCTTCCCAATCGTCATTGCTTTTTTTGCCAACCCAAATAATATCGTCTTCTGGAATTCCTCTTTCCTCGACGAGTTTTCTTTTCATCTCCTTTGCTTCGTCAGACATTAACCACTTTTTTTCTGTTGCAAGTTCGGGATGGTCAAGAAGTTTAGCTAAAAATCTTTTTTCTGTTTCAGCGACAATCGCCTCGCCTAAACCTGCGAAATGTTGATGGTCTTTCCCATGATAACGATAACGCTGTAATGCTCGTATTGCCACTCCCTCGCGATACGGGGTTTTACTTACTTTGTCATCCTCTTCTTGAACTTCCATAGAAAAATGCGCTTTCAAGTGTAACAATTCATGCAGAGCGACAGCGCCAAAATTTACTGGATTATCTCGAAAATGTTGGGCGTCAAAAATTATTCCTTGCTTGGTATTAAAGACTGCAGCCGTTACGTCGTCGCTCGCCGCTTTTTTAAACAACTCTGGTGGAATAATATGAAAATTATCTACGGGAACATCATACGGCTCAATGCCTGCCTCTTGCATTAGTCGAGATGTTTCTTCGTTCGCGAATTGAATGAGAGCAAGCTCTTTTTCAGATTTCGGATATTCAAGCTTTTCAAATTGTTCTCGCTCTCGCTGTGAAAGAGATTCAAAATGACTAAAAAGAGCTTGCTCAATTTCTTTTTTGACTTGCTTTTTTTTCTCGGCAGAAGCTCTACCAACTATTCTAATCTCTGGTCCTTTTTCCATACAAGTTATTTTATCAGTTTTTCTATCTTTTTAAGATCATAAGCTAAAAAAGTCTAAAGTAATAATCGGTCAGAACATTATATAATAAAGACTTTTTTATTATTTTGTCACAGAAAAATACTCTTTTATTTATTTACTCCTCTCAATTTAGTAATCCTCTCTTCAATCGGTGGATGAGTCATAAATAGTCTATGGATCCAACTCTTACTCTCCTTCCCCTTAAACGGAGAGACAATAAAAAGATGAGAAGTGGCATCATTAGCTGTTTTTAAAGGTGTTACATTTCTTGAAATTTTTTCAAGCGCCCTAGCTAAACCATCGGGATGCCTTGTTAAAAGCACTCCCGTTGCATCAGCTAAAAACTCCCTCTTGCGAGAAATTGCCATTTTCATCATCTGAGCCAATAAGGGAGCCAAAATAGCTAAAACTAAAGCTATGGCTATCATTATTAAGCGCGTTTGTCCTTCTCCTCTATCCCCTCCGCCGCCTCCTCCCCAAAAAGCCATCCTGAAAAAAAAGTCTGTTATTATAACAACCACTCCAACCATTACCACCACCATTGTAGAAAGCAAAATATCTTTATTGCCAATATGAGCTAGTTCATGAGCTATTACCCCCTCCAGCTCTGCCCTATCAAGTTGTTCAAGAAGTCCTGTTGTAACTGCTATTACGCCGTGCTTAGGGTCCCGACCAGTAGCAAAAGCATTTGGTTGAGCTTCTTGAATAAGATAAACCTTAGGCAAAGGCAAGCCAGCTGTAATACAAAGATTCTCCACTAAACGGTAAAGCTCCGGATTGTCTTTTTTTTCAATTAATTTAGCCCTAGCTATCCTTAAAACAATTTTATCAGAAAACCAATAACTAAAAAAACTAAGGCCAATGCTTAAAGCAACGGCTAACCAAAGAATAAACTGGCTTTGCATTAAGTAAGAAATCAACCAACCAAGACCGATTATAAGAATTAAAAAACCAAAAAGATATAACCAGGTCTTGCGATTATTTGAATCAACTTGAGTGTATAAAGACATAACGCTATATGTTATAAAACTTCAAACTCTCTCGCTACGCTAAATCTCGCGTAGCAAGATAATTTTAGAATTGGACTTTTGGCGCTTCGCGAACGGCAGGTTCTTCAATTTCAAAAAATTCTCTTTTTGTAAAATTAAAGATTTTAGCAATTAAATTAGGGGGAAAGCTTTCAACTTTAATATTGATATCTCTAACATTGGTGTTATAGAACCTCCTTGAAGCTTGAATTTTATCCTCTGTATCTCTTAGTTCGCGTTGCAGTTCCATAAAGTTTTCGGATGCGCGTAATTGAGGATAGTTTTCAGAAACAGCAAAAAGAGTCTTAAGCGTTCCACTAAGCATATTTTCGCTTTCGGCTATTTTTTTAGGATCGCCTGATTGTTCGGCAGTCATTGCGGCCGTTCTCGCTTTGGTCACATTTTCGAAAACTCCTCTTTCATGAGCCGCGTACCCTTTAACAGCCTCTATTAAATTAGGGATTAAGTCATATCTTCTTTTCAATTGAACATCAATATCAGCCCAAGCTTCATTAGTTCTGTTTTTAAGTATGACAAAACGATTATAAGTCATCACAAACCACAAAACTACGCACACAACAATCGCTAAAACTATCAAAATTGGTATAGGCATAAAGTTATTTTTTTTATTTTCTTGACCTGTTTTTAACAATAGCAAATTAACTGTATATGCGCAAGTTTTTAAGAGTCATCTAAAATGATACATCTTTGACTTTAAGCTCAAATAAATATTCAATATTTTCACATATCACAAAAAACCCGAAAGAACTATTGTTTGCTATTTTAAGTCAGCCTAATAATTCAGTAATCGGGAAATTGTATGTTTTACACAATGCAATGTAAGTTTTATAAACTGCTAAATGATCGGTCTATTCGGCGGCCTTTTAGTACTCTTCGGCTGAAACGGTTACCCGCCTTACACCTTGAGCCTATCAACCTGGTCATCTCCCAGGGGCCTACACCTTATCTTAGGATGGGCTTCGCACTTAGATGCTTTCAGCGCTTATCCCTTCCGAACATAGC
>Ga0209105_100427_pt1 | contig 13999 bp, 11 predicted proteins | sample SedPBSmetaG_FD_184158 | JGI IMG/M metagenome (GOLD analysis project Ga0209105, IMG submission 184158) | Freshwater sediment bacterial and archeal communities from Indian Creek, Illinois, USA to study Microbial Dark Matter (Phase II) -... | ecosystem: Environmental > Aquatic > Freshwater > Creek >...
CTCCCGGATGGGAGACCAGATAACAGGCCAACAGTGCTCCCCGCAGGCGCGGGGGTGATCCCTTTTCGCGGCATCTTTTAGACTAGTTTTTACTGTGCTCCCCGCAGGCGCGGGGGTGATCCCACATAAACTCCTGCAGGTAGAGGGTGTGAATAGTGCTCCCCGCAGGCGCGGGGGTGATCCTAACAACAAGATCACACAAGGCAATGTCACTTAGTGCTCCCCGCAGGCGCGGGGGTGATCCTGTCTGCGCCTGCCCAGCCAGCACCTTCAAAGTGTGCTCCCCGCAGGCGCGGGGGTGATCCCTCCCGGATGGGAGACCAGATAACAGGCCAACAGTGCTCCCCGCAGGCGCGGGGGTGATCCCACTGCCTCGCACCATCATACCGCCTTAACAGTGTGCTCCCCGCAGGCGCGGGGGTGATCCTTAACATAGGCAAGAATGTTTTCTTTTGTGTATGTGCTCCCCGCAGGCGCGGGGGTGATCCTATAACAGCTTGACCCGCAAGGACAAGTACCTAGTGCTCCCCGCAGGCGCGGGGGTGATCCTTTTGGAGATTTAGCAAAGAATTTTTGTAGCCTGTGCTCCCCGCAGGCGCGGGGGTGATCCTAGTCGCCAACGAAGTGGGTAAGCGACATGCAAGTGCTCCCCGCAGGCGCGGGGGTGATCCCTACTGGTATGGCGGCGACCTTGGCATAGAATAGTGCTCCCCGCAGGCGCGGGGGTGATCCCAACAAGCCGATATTTGGGGAGGTGGCAAGCGAGTGCTCCCCGCAGGCGCGGGGGTGATCCCGTGCCAAAGGTAGATTTATCCAGTATTGTGACGTGCTCCCCGCAGGCGCGGGGGTGATCCTAAACATTACCTTTTAGCGTCTCCACTTCATGCGTGCTCCCCGCAGGCGCGGGGGTGATCCCAGGGGGTCGGCAGGATGGCAGGGAGGAGGCTAGTGCTCCCCGCAGGCGCGGGGGTGATCCTATTTCCTGGAGCACTTGCAAAACAGCCTTTGGGTGCTCCCCGCAGGCGCGGGGGTGATCCCGTGCCAAAGGTAGATTTATCCAGTATTGTGACGTGCTCCCCGCAGGCGCGGGGGTGATCCCTGTCTCGGGTTCTATCCGTTCCAAATCTCCATGTGCTCCCCGCAGGCGCGGGGGTGATCCCATTGTGTTCTGCTTCTCCGCACAATAAGTCGCGTGCTCCCCGCAGGCGCGGGGGTGATCCTCCTCAAACTGTAGTTTCGGTTGACATTGACTTGTGCTCCCCGCAGGCGCGGGGGTGATCCCAGGGGGTCGGCAGGATGGCAGGGAGGAGGCTAGTGCTCCCCGCAGGCGCGGGGGTGATCCTATACCTAGAACTTAGATGTTGTTCCAGAGGTGGTGCTCCCCGCAGGCGCGGGGGTGATCCTTTGCGCTAAAACCGACAAGATAACGACCTAAAGTGCTCCCCGCAGGCGCGGGGGTGATCCCACGATTGTATTGATTGACGAGGCTATGCAAATGTGCTCCCCGCAGGCGCGGGGGTGATCCTCCGTGGGCGTGCTCCGCGACCGTGTGATTGTGGTGCTCCCCGCAGGCGCGGGGGTGATCCCTCGTTGTCGACCGTTCTGGTGATGCTCTGCAGGTGCTCCCCGCAGGCGCGGGGGTGATCCCAGATTGGGCGTTCAAGCGCATTGGGAAGTAAAGTGCTCCCCGCAGGCGCGGGGGTGATCCTGGGCAGGCGCAGTAAGGGGTCCGACTTTAGCAGTGCTCCCCGCAGGCGCGGGGGTGATCCTATACCGTTCTGGAAGCCCATTACAGGCGATGAGTGCTCCCCGCAGGCGCGGGGGTGATCCTACCCTGGTATGATATGAGGGCGCACAATATCGTGCTCCCCGCAGGCGCGGGGGTGATCCCGTTAGCTGCCCCGTTCGTTTCTACGCTGATGGGTGCGCCCCGCATACGCAACGGTGATCCCATAAAACTCGTTTGCCCATTCGTTTAGCGCTACTGCAGGCGATTTTTTGCATGCCAAAAAAGCACCTCCCCATTGAGGGCGGTGCTTTTGTTGTTACTTCGAGAACTTTACGTTTATCTTCACCACCTCACTGTAGCCGCTTGTACGTATGGGCGGGCCCCAGGTGCCGTAGCCGCAGGATACGATGACTTGTAGGGACTCTTTTGTGAAGTGGCCCCAGTCGATTTCAAAAAGCTGGTTGGTGATGAGGTGGTTGGGGAAGAACTGGCCGTTGTGGGTGTGCCCCGAAAGCTGTAGGTCTACCTTGTTGGCGAGGGGCTCGTGCAGCGCTGCAGGCTGATGATCTAAGAGGATGATAGGAAGCGTGTGATCGATGTCTTTCATTATGGCCGAGAGCTCTTTGCGGGGGGCAACGCTTCTTGCCATGTAGCGGCCAGAACGGTCATTGCGGCCAACCACGTAGAACTGCTCATTAACCTTGGTGTATTGGTCGATGAGAACTGTGATGCCTGCCGCGGTCATATGCTTTACGGCGTCAGCTGACTTGCCGCCGATGTGTTCATGGTTGCCGAGTACAGCAAAGGAGCCCAGGCGTGGCGTGAGACGGCGCAAAGTGCGCGGCATCTCTATTTTGGCGAATTCGCTGACGTCGCCATCAATTATATCGCCGGCAAAGAAGATAATATCTGGCCGGAGAGCATTCACGTGCTCTACCATTTCAGCAAGGCGACCATTATTGAAGCTGGTGCCAAGATGAAGATCCGAGACCATGACGGCAGAGAGCCCAGCAAGCCCTTCTACATGCTTGTTAAGGGTGATGTTGTAAGTGGTGTGGCGGGGTGTGCTGGCGTTTAGGGCACCGTAGGAGAGAATAAAAACCAGTACCAGGATAACCCCTACCCCGACCCCTAGGGAGGGAGAAGCGCCAGCTCCGAAAACGAAGCGCAGCATGTCCACCGCTCCCCAGAGCAGCACTGCGTAGTAGAGAATGGCTAGCCAGTAGTCGCTGAAACTGGCTAGGCGGTCGAGGGCCGGGCGCCGGGTATTTCGCTTGACTAGGCGTGAAACAAAAGGGGAGAACGATAGCAGGGCGACTGAGACCCAGTACAGGCCGAGGTGTAGAGACAAGTAGGGGGCAAAGGACTGCAGAAAGCGAAGCCCTATGTAGTAATGCAGGCTACCATAAATTGTAGAGAACAGAAGTATTACAGCTACTATTACTAAGCGCATCTAATTCTCCTTGTCGAGCAAGAGGCCTTTACTGAAGTGCACGGATCTTGCAGGTGGTATTCATCAAGTTTTACTGGTGAGGTGCTGCATTTGAACGTGAGGAAAACTGGTGGTAATGATAAGTCAAGACGGCTAGCAAGGCGGCCAGCAGGGGGCTGGCCCCAGAAACCTTGAGCTCTACAGAATGCCCGATAACCTCGCCACCTAGTCTGCCTGTCAAGGTTTCTAGGGCTGCATCATAGTAGAGCAGGCAACTAAACCCTAGCGATTCACCGCCCACGCGCCCTTCGATCTGGTTATTGGTATGCATAAGCCATATCTCTTTTCCCAAGACACCGCCGCCGATCCGGCCAGCGAAGCTCTCTTTGCCAAACTCACCGGAGAGGCTTTGGCCATGCAACATTCCACCTAGGCGCCCTTCGATCTGGTCTTGGTTGATGTGGAGTTTAATGTCGCCACCGCGAAACACACCACCTATGCGTCCGGAGATACTGGTACCGCCATCTTCAACCGTGACCGAAACATCAAAACCGTCGAATGAACCACCGACACGACCTTCAATACTACCCATAGCGCATCCCCTTCTCTTACTGTAGTTTCACCAAGACGCAGGCCTGCACAATTTCAAGGCCGAGCGCTCGTGAGCGTGATAGTATGGCATCGGTGTCGGCGCCAGGCTGTAGCCACACCCGGGTTATACCCTGTGCCGCGGCTTGCTCAAGATACTGCTCGCCTACCCGCGGGTTGATTACTAGGCACAACACCTCAGGCTTACTAGGCAGTGAGGCTAGATCGGTATAAACACCTTCGCCGCCGTCAGGGTGGACTGGTGCCACGTGGTACCCCCTGCTCTTTAGTTTGTGCGCAATTTTGTGGGCGAATTTGTCTGGATTAAGTACGTCACCAGCTACGGCCCAATTTTTTAAGGCGAGAAAGTCATCGCTCTTCATGTTATGCCCCTCCTTACGTCTTGGCACTTTGTGCCTTGCTTTTTGCAAATGTTCGACAGGCGCAGCGAAATTCCTGTCGTGGTATACTTGGGAAGTAAAATGCCTTGCGGGCAACCAGCTCTGCGATAAAAGGAGTGGTCTTAGTGAAAATTACGCGCGAACAGGCCCGTAGCTTTATGGTCGGGCGACAGCGCTACCAGGCGCATGGGGGAAAATGGCAAGGGCAAGAAGGTGTAAGAGAGGCCATTCGCTTTCTTGGCGCGGTACAAATCGACCCTATTAATGTCTACGAGCGCAACCACCACAGTGTCTTGTATAACAGGGTGGCTGGCTACCGCCCCGAGATGCTTGAAACAGAGCTCTATACCACAAAATCTGCTTTTGAGAGCTGGTGCAACGCTCTATGCGCTGTGCCGATGGAGCAGTATCCTTACCTGGCGTACAAGATGCGGCAAAATCGCGCGTCCTACCAGCCCTCGCCCGAGGTGTTAGACGCGGCCCGTAGGGTACTCAGCGCCATTGCCGACCATGGGGCGCAAGCCTCGCGCAATTTCGTAACCAGCACTAAAGTTCATGGTTGGTGGGACGGGGCCGTCAGCAAGACCAAGGCAGAAAAAGCAGCCCTTGATTACTTGCATTACACAGGGCAGGTGCTGATCAGCTCGCGTGATGGGCAGCACAGACGGTACGACCTGCCGGAGAGAATAGTGTCGCCGGCCTTGTTTGCGCAAGAGGTAGACGAAGCCGAGTACCGCCTCTTCATGCTGGAGCGTTTTCTGATCGCTTATGGGCTCAGCCAGACGGGGCTTTTTCGCTTTGGTTGGCTAGAAACGCCTAAGACTAATGCCACACGCTTACTAAAGAGCTTGATCGATAGCGGGCGGGTGACTGCCCTCGAGGTAGAGGGTGTAAAGCGAAAGTACTACTGCCATGCGTCTCTTCTGCCCGAGCTTATGAGCCCACCAAGTATAAGCGAAGAGGACGCCGTTTTTGTGGCCCCCTTAGACAACCTGCTCTGGGATCGCGACCGCCTAGTGGACTTCTTTGGGTTTCACTACCGCTGGGAGGTATATGTACCTGCGGCCAAACGAGTCTACGGTTACTACGTGGTACCAGTGCTACTTGGCGAGCGGCTTGTGGGCCGGATTGAGCTTAAGGCAAACCGCGAGCAGGGCTTGCTCGCGGTACAGAACCTCTGGTTAGACTATGATACAACTAAAGTGCGCGATGCAGTAGCTCGGGCGGCAGCAGAACTAGCCGACTATCTCAAGTTGAGATTAATTAGCCCAGAGCAGAGCTAGACTGACCAAAGTGCGTGTGGCGACCCCAGTCGCACCCTTCGGCTGGTAGTGCTTTTCGCTCTCGGTGTAGGCGGTAGGCGCGATATCTAGATGTATCCAAGGTGTTGTGCCGACAAACTCGCCAATAAAGAGGCCGCCCGTCATTACGCCACCCATGCGGCCACCGCTATTTTTAATGTCGGCGACAGGGCTCTTGAACATCTCGCGGTATTCGTCATGGTTTGGCATAGGCCAGTAACGCTCGCCGGAGCGGTCAGCTGCCGTCTTAAATTCTGCGGCCAAAGCGTCGCAGTTAGTGATCATGGCGGAGTAGACATGGGCCAAAGCAATGCCGCAGGCTCCTGTTAGTGTGGCGATGTCGATAATCTTTTTCGCCCCTAGTTTTACGGCGTAAGCCACGGCATCCGCCAAAATCAGGCGACCTTCGGCGTCGGTGCTAATGATCTCGATGGTTTTTCCGGTCATGGCGGTAATTACATCGCCCGGCTTTAAGGCGTTGCCCGCGGGCATATTTTCCGTCGCTGGTACTATGCCTAGTATGTTCACTTTAGGCTTCAGCTGTCCGATCGCCATCATAGCGCCTAGTACTGCCGCACCGCCGGCCATATCGTCCTTCATTAAGTGCATGCCGTCGGCAGGTTTAATGGAAATACCGCCGCTGTCAAAAGTAAGACCTTTACCCACAAAGGCCATAGTCTCGCCGCCAGGGTTGCCCTGGTAGCTTAAGACAATGAGCTTCGGCGCTTCGGTGCTACCCTTAGCCACCCCTAGCAAGGCGCCCATACCGAGGCTCTCCATGTCGGTTCTCTCTAAGATCTCGCAGGACATGCCCGTATCGCTGGCTATTTTTAGGGCCGTTTCGGCCATATGTGTGGGTGTCATGTGGTTGGCCGGGGCATTGACTAAGTCGCGTACTAGGTTGGTGGCCTCTGCTAGGGCTAGCCCGCGCTTTAGGCCCTGTTCTAGCTCAGGGGCTTGACTTGCCTCTGGCGCTACTAGCATTAGTTCTGCCAGGGGTTTATCCTCGCGCTTGCTCTTCATCGCTTCATAAGTATAGAGGCCAAGGAGCGCACCCTCGGCCCAGGCCGCGGCAGCGTCTTCCGCGATTATTCCGGCTAGACCTGCTCCATGCAAGGCCGAGGCAATAGTAGCGATCTTACCCTTGGCGGCTGCCTTGACGCTGTTGGCCGCCACTTGGCGTAAGCCTTCGACAGTGAGCTTTTCTGCACAGCCAAGCCCAACTACGACTACCTTGCGCATCGCCAGGCCCTGTGGGTAGAAGGCAATTACCTCATTTAATTTGCCTTTGAAATCGCCGCTTGCGAGGAGCTGGCTTATCATCCCGCCTGAAGCCCGGTCGACGCTTGCGGCAGGCCCCTCTAGCGACGTAGCCCCCTCTAGCACACTGACAATAACGGCATCGACGGGGGCAGTAGTTAGTTCAACATTACTGACGCTTATTCTCATTTGATTCATCCTTTCTGGCGCTTTTAGTATAGGGTTTATGTTATGACTTTTTCGACATACGCATGCAGTTAACCTTCCTTGATCGTTCGGAGGCTGCATGGTTGACATTCTTAACAACCATAGGTACTCTTTTGCTGAGGGCCATGGGTGTATATTCAAGGCATTAGGGAGCTGTGTAGATTGTCGATGCTAACACCAATCGAGGTAACAGATTTGCGTCCCATGCGGGAAATTGTGCACGAAAAATTAAGGGCGGCAATTATGAAAGGCCACCTTGCCTCCGGCGACCGCCTAATTGAGAGCCAACTGGCGAAGCAACTGGGCGTTAGCCGCACACCAGTGCGCGAGGCTCTGTGTATGCTGGAGCAAGAGTCTTTGGCCGTCGCCATTCCACGGCGAGGGACTATCGTAGTCAGCCTCAAGAAAGAAGAGGCCATGGACATCTATGATATTCGTGGTGTCCTAGAAGGGCTGGCGGCTAGGCTAGCCGCGCACAGAGCAACGTCGAGTGAAGTTGTTGAGCTGCGCGAAAAACTGGAGAGAATGCGACCGTTGCCAGAGAATCTTACCTGCTACATGGTAGTCCACGCCGAGTTCAACTCAATTCTCATTCGGGCTAGCCGTAGCCAGCGCATTGAGACGTTGTTGGCCTCTTTTGCGGGCCAGTTGCGCAGCTTGCGTGGCATTAGTCTTGCTACTCCGGAGCGACAGAGCCAGGCCTGGAAAGAACACAATCTCATTGTCGATGCTATTGAGGAACGCGATGCAGAGTTGGCCGAACTACTGGCCCGCCGGCATGTTGGCAACGCTAAGGCGGCTTATCTCTTGCAGTGGGAATAGATTTCTGACCGCCATCGTTGTTAAATTAATTTTCGCAAAGTTATGGTATTCGGCAGGAGATGCAAAGTAGACGCAGAAAAGTGTATACAGGCATGAAAGAGCTCGGACAATAGGGGTGTTTCTGCGCAAATATGGGTATTTGAGGGCGATTTATTCCCGTATCATAATAAATTGTATACCGGCATGAAGAAAGGAGTGATGTTCCCTATGATACGACGCTATGCACAAGCCGGCAGCCTTGAGTCTGGTGATGCCCTCGTGCATGTGGCCTTGGCGCAAGACGAGGCCCTGACTATCCGGATAAAGAGCAAAGTTGCCCCGCGATTCCTTGCTTCTATGCAGTCTAGTGTGCGCGAAATTGCCACAGAGCTCGGCATTATGTCTGCTACCATTGAAGTGATGGATAGCGGTGCGCTTGATTTTGTGTTACGAGCTAGGGTAACAACAGCGATAAAGCGATCTATGGAGGCAAGTGTTGATGAGTAAGCGTCTGCGCCGTAGCATGCTTTTTGTGCCTGGCAATAATCCTGCCCTTATCATTGACGCTGCTGTATTCTCTCCCGATAGTATTATTCTAGATTTAGAAGATGCCGTGGCGGTTGATCAAAAGGATGCCGCCAGAGAACTGGTCGTCCGCGCCCTGCAGACGCTTGACTTTGGGAATTGCGAGTTATGTGTGCGCATAAACGGGCGGCATACCCCGTTTTTTGCCGATGATATCCGCGCACTCGTACCTGCTAGGCCTCACGTCTTACGCCTGGCTATGGTGGAATCGCCCGAAGACATCATCTATACGGATCAGTTTATCGACCACTGTGAGCGTGAAGCAGGTCTGCCTAGTGGCTCTGTCAAGCTCATGGCTTCTATCGAGACGGCTAGGGGTGTCACTAACGCAGCAAAAATAGCTGTCTCCTCACCGCGGCTCATCGCCATCTCCTTTGGTGCTGAGGATTTCACACATAGTATTCAGTCAGAGCGAACAGCACAAGGGCAAGAGCTTCTCTTTGCTCGTTCGGCGGTGGTTTTAGCGGCACGAGCAGCGGGTATCGACCCCATCGACACCGTTTACAGCAACATTGATGACGAGCCGGGGTTTAGGGCAGATGTTAAAGCGGCCAAGCAGCTTGGCTTCGCAGGCAAGAGCTGCGTGCATCCTCGCCAAGTCGCGATAGTACATGATGTCTATCGACCGACGTCAGATGAAGTATACAAGGCGGAACGGGTGCTAGCCGCCTACGCGGATGCACTGCAGAAGGGAACAGGGGTAATCTCTGTTGACGGTAGAATGGTCGATGGCCCAATTGTGGCTAAGGCCCAGCGCATAGTAGACATAGCCCGTGCGGCGGGGAGCGGGCGGGGGGTGCAGGTATGATAATGACAACTAATGCCATCGGTCGCTCCGTCCCTTTGTTTGTGCAGAACCTAGGCAACTTTAAGCCCTATGCGGGTGTTTTTGCCACCACACCTACGGGTAATCACCATGCGACTCCCATTCGGAGGAGCCCCTCCACTGGCAATAAGCTGCTGCCATCGATAAGAGAGAGCATCCTGGCCAGCGGACTAAAGAGTGGTATGACCATTTCATTCCATCATAGCTTTCGTAATGGCGACATGCTTGTAAACATGGTTGTAAACGAAATCGCTTCCTTAGGTATTAGAGATATAACGCTAGCGCCAAGTTCACTGCAGAGTGTGCACAGTGCTTTGCTTCCTCACATTAGAAGTGGCGTAATCTCGGCCATAACGACCAGTGGTCTCAGGGGAGAGCTGGCTGAAGTGCTGACGCGCGAGTTGCCATTAAAATCTCCCGTGGTTATTCGCTCGCATGGTGGACGCGCTCGCGCTATCGAGTCTGGAGAGCTGAGAATTGATGTGGCCTTTTTGGGGGCCTCGGCCGCTGATGTGTACGGAAACATGAATGGCGTACATGGCAGTACCGCCTTTGGCTCACTAGGATACGCCATGGTAGACGCTCAATACGCGAACTGCGTGGTGGCTGTGACCGACAATTTAGTGCCCTATCCCGCCATTCCGATCAGTATACCGCAAACCCAAGTGGACTACGTAGTTCGGGTTGATAAAATTGGCGACCCAGCGGGCATTATGACCGGCGCGACGCGCCTCACCCGCGATCCGCTAGAGTTGTATATCGCCGCTCAGGCGACACTGGTGATCGAGGCTTCGGGGTATTTTAATGAAGGATTTTCGTTTCAGGCCGGAACCGGCGGAGCCTCGCTTGCCGTGGCCAAATTCCTCAAGGAGCGCATGGCGGAGACTGGGCTCAGAGCGGGCTTTTGCACTGGTGGTAGCACCGGGTATGTTTGCGAGATGCTGCATGAAGGGTATTTTTCCGCCATTCTGGATACGCAATGCTTTGATCTCGCCGCGGTAGAAAGCCTGCGTACGCACCCCCGACATGTCGAGATGTCGGCCTCCTTCTATGCTAACCCTCATTCCAAAGCTTGTACCGCACATATAACGGACATTATGATGCTTGGGGCGACAGAGATTGACACGGCGTACAACGTGAATGTACTCACGGGCTCAGACGGGATAATGATGGGGGCTTCGGGAGGGCATTCAGATACCGCAGCGGGGACAAAACTGCGGTTAGTTACTGCGCCTCTCATCCGCGGACGCTTCCCAATTGTGGTAGACAAGGTGCACACCGTTATTACGCCGGGGGAATGCATCGACGTCCTTGTCACTGAACGCGGCATTGCGGTTAATCCGTTGCAGAAGGCGCTCGCTGAGCGACTTAAGCAGGCTGGCATCGAGACAGTGACCATAGAAGAACTGCAGTGGCGAGCCGAAAAGCTTACAGGGCGACCTGAACCGCTACCTCAAAGCGAGGACATAGTAGCGCTGGTGGAGTACCGGGACGGAACACTTATCGATGTCGTAAGGAGAGTAATCTGATAAGGCACACTGGGAGGATAGGCCGTGATTAAACTCTATGATACGGGTGTCTACCTGATCGACGGCACAGAAGTCATACCCGATAAAGATCAGGCGCAGGAGAGGCTGCTGCAGCGAGTTGGTAGGCAAGTGGCGAAAGACGCTGCCAGGCAGGGTACAATTGCTCACCAAATATTAGAAAGCCATGCTCAATCTTCTGACGGCGATCGGCTCAGCCTCTGCTTCGACGCCTTGGCTTCCCATGATATTACGCATGTCAGCATCATCCAGGCAGCGCGAGCTGTCGGCTTAGAGAAGTTTGCCGTACCTTACATTTTGACCAATTGCCATAACAGTCTCTCTGCTGTAGGCGGCACCATAAACGAGGACGACCATGACTTTGCCCTCTCTGCTGCCAAGAAGTACGGCGGCATCTACGTGCCCCCACATCTAGCTGTCATTCATCAGTACATGCGCGAAGTGGTGGCCGGGGGAGGAATGATGATACTCGGTTCTGACAGCCATACACGCTATGGCGCGCTAGGTACCCTAGGTATCGGCGAAGGCGGGGGAGAGTTAGTCAAGCAGATTATCGGCAAGACATACGACATTGAACGTCCCGAAGTTGTAGCGGTGTATCTTAGTGGCAAGGTCGAACAAGGAGTAGGCCCGCAGGACGTAGCCTTAGCCATCATCGGAGCAGTTTTTAAGAATGGCTACGTAAAAGATAAAATCATGGAGTTTGTGGGCGATGGCATCGCAGGGCTCTCGGTGGAGTTTCGCCACGGCATAGATGTTATGACTACGGAGGCCACCAGTCTATCGTCGGTCTGGTGTACAGATGAAAAGGTTAAGCAATATCTCTTCGCGCATGGCAGAGCGGATGCTCACAAATACCTAGCCCCAGCTAGCATTGCCTACTACGATGGTCTAATCCATGTTGACCTAGCCGCCATTAGGCCGATGATTGCCCTGCCGTTTCACCCTAGCAACACCTTTACCATAGCAGATTTTAAGGCCAACACAGAAGATATTTTGCACAAGCTCGCTCAAGAAGCGACGACGCTCTTTGGCAGTGGCCGAGGGCAACTAGGGTTTTCCCGCCATGTGAGAGAGGGTCGCTTTCATGTAGACCAAGCCATTGTCGCCGGCTGTGCTGGCGGCACATACGAGAATATTTCCGCTGTGGCGGACATCCTAGAGGGTCAGACAACGGGGAGGGGCTCCTTTTCTCTCTGCGTCTACCCCTCTAGTCAGCCCATGTACATCAGCTTGGTGAAGAGTGGCATCGCAGAGAAACTACTTAATGCTGGTGTTGTTCTGCGTACCGCCTTCTGCGGACCCTGCTTTGGTGCGGGCGACGTGCCCGCGAGTCACAGCTTCTCCATTCGTCACACAACGCGAAACTTCATCCATCGTGAAGGGTCCATACCCAGTGAGGGGCAAATTGCCTATGTCGCGCTGATGGATTCTCGGTCCATCGCCGCGACGGCGGTCAATGGCGGCAGTTTGACGGCAGCGACAGAACTTGAGCTCGAGTACAGCCGCCCGGATTACCGCTTTTCGCCCGACGTTTATGAAAAGCGAGTTTATAAAGGCTTCGGTAAGCCCGTGCCTAATGAGGAACTAAGAATGGCGCCTAGTATCACTGACTGGCCGCCGATACCCGAGTTGACAGAGCACTTGTTGCTAAAAGTCATTACGGTCTTGCCAGACCAAGTTATTACTACAGATGACCTTATTCCCTCGGGTGAAATATCGTCGTTTCGCTCCAATCCCTTGCGTTTGGCAGAGTTTACCCTCTCTCGCAAGGACCCTATGTATGTCGGTCGAGCGAAGGAGGTGCATGCGCTCGAGAGAATCCGGCAGAGTGGGCTCGACCCGTGCGCACATTCTTCGGAGTTAAGCGCCGTGTTCGCTAAGCTGCGTAGCATCGTCGGTATTGGCTCCTGGCATGCTAAGACCGTGGGGCTCGGCAGCACCATCGTCGCCAGAAAAATCGGCGACGGCTCGGCGCGCGAACAGGCGGCCTCGTCACAGCGCGTGCTAGGGGGCTCTGCCAATATTGCCTGCGAGTACGCTACACGTAGGTATCGTGCTAACCTGATTAACTGGGGGATACTGCCTTTTGTTTTAGACGATGCGCCTGCATTAATATGCTCTAGCTATATCTTTGTGCCTAATATCAGGCAGGCCATAGAAACACATCGGAATGAGATGACAGCATATGTTGTCGGGGGGGATGTGCAAGAGATTAGGCTCGCTTTAGGAGAGCTAGCCGCCAATGAGCGGCAGATTCTCCTCGCGGGGAGCCTGATTAATCACTATCGTAGTAAGTAGGACATGTGTCTATGGAGTGTCAGAATTACCTCACCCAGCTCGTCGTGTGAGAAAGTAAAACAGCACTCTGGGATAAAAAGAAGGAGGAATAAGCGATGAACAAAAGGTTAATTAGGCTAGTTACACTCGTTCTCTCTGTAGCACTGGTATCCCTGACGCTTGTCTTAGCAGGCTGTGCCCCTCGGCAAACCCAAGAAGAAGGATTCAAGTTCGCTCGCAGTGTGGAGATTGTTGTGCCCTGGGGTACCGGCGGCGGCGCCGATACCACCGTGCGAGCGTTTGCTCCCGCGCTAGAGAAAGCACTAGGCGTAGCCGTCGTCGTTAACAATGTATCTGGTGGCGGCGGAGTGCTCGGGTTTGAGCATGCCTATCGTCAGCCAGCCGACGGATACACCTTTATGCTGAGCACTCAATCGCACCTTTTGGCGTATTTTCAAGGACATACGACGGTGAATCCCATCGAGGCCTTTGTTCCCGTGGTAAGACTGGTGCACGACACTAATATTCTCGTGGCCTCAGCCAAAGCGCCGTTTAAGAGCTTTGACGAGTTGCTCGCTTATGTTAGAGCTAATCCTGGCGTAGTTAAGGCGGGCGTACTAACGGTTACGGGCCTAGACGCTTTTATGATTAGGCAGACTTTCCAGCAGGCAGGCGTCGATGTTCCCTTGGTGCCTTTTAGCACTGGCGCGGAGTTAAACGCCGCTATTTTAGGCGGGCATGTTCACCTTGCTGTGGTCGGACCGTCTGAGGTAAAGGGCTTGCTAGAGGCTGGCGATATGCAGGCTATTATCGTGGCCGCAGAGAAACGCATCTCCATGCTCCCCGAAGTGCCGGCTACAGGCGAAAAGGGCATAGCATCTTACCTTGGCCCGATGAGAGGTATTTTTGCTAAGAATGGTACGCCAGAAGCCGCAATTAAGGCATTTGAAGCCGCTGCCGTAACGGCGCATGCTAGTGCTGAATTCCAGGCCTGGATGAAGGCTAACGCACTTGATCAACGACCAGCTTTTGCCAATTCGGC
>Ga0209105_100429_pt1 | contig 13969 bp, 10 predicted proteins | sample SedPBSmetaG_FD_184158 | JGI IMG/M metagenome (GOLD analysis project Ga0209105, IMG submission 184158) | Freshwater sediment bacterial and archeal communities from Indian Creek, Illinois, USA to study Microbial Dark Matter (Phase II) -... | ecosystem: Environmental > Aquatic > Freshwater > Creek >...
AGTTGAAAACAGACTCTTTTTATTAAATTGCAAGGTGTTGTATAAGGTCTATGGATGTATTGGTGATACAAAATTATGGATTTTCGCATTGCTGAACATTGTTTTAAATTTTCATGCTTCAGCTCTGAGGCAAAATACCGTTTCTTGACAAGATTCTTCCTAAAGCTGAGATTGGTTTGGCCGGGACAGGAAGCAGAACTAAGAAAGTAGCTGATAGTTTTAAGGTTGTATCTACGAAATCAACCATTCTTGAGCAGGTGTATAGCAAAGCTATTGAAGCGAAGAAGCTAACGGAAAATAAAATTGGAAATTTAATCAAGATTAAAAATACTTCTTTGGGAATCGACAACGAAGCGGATATTTTGGCTACAAAAAGTTTGCTAAGTGGCATATTGAAACAGGTTCCAATAGAGGGAGCAGAGGGTGTGGATGTAACTGGGCTATTGGAAGTTATGCTGAAAGATTCAGCTTATATTTTTTCCGGAAAATTTAATGACAGCACAATAACATTCAAGATACCAATGAAGGTTGAGAATGAGATGGAAAGCCAATATAGCATTTCTGACTTAGAAATAGGTCCTGTTACGATTATCGGTATTTACAGAGGCACTTATAAAAAGTCAATGATTGACAACAAAATTAACCGTATATTAAGTCTTCAGAATCTGTCGAAACAAAATGATACTGGCATTGAAAGTGATGAGTCTCAAAATCAAGAGGATAAAACGTCAGAGCAGATGACGCATTTTATCGATGTGATAGCTGTAATACAGGAATTAACTATAAAGTAGGTGAGAATATGGAGCGTATAACCCTTTACGAGTATGATCGTAAGAACATGGAAAAAATTGAATATTCGATAGAAAATCAAGATCATAACATCGTATTGATTCATTCTCCATCCATTGTTAATAAATTATTGAATAAAGAAGAAAGCATACATTTTTCAGCGGACAATTATTATGATTTGACACCTATAATAATATCTGAAGGAAGTAGATCCGATTTCTGGTCTCAAAGAGTCATTGAAATATTGAATGCTTATATAGAACACGTTGATTTCAATGTATACTTCATAATAGAAAATAGATTTTCTAATGATATAAGGGAATCCCTTTATCATTATATAGAGAGTGTCCAGTCTTTAGAAGCGTTTTTAGGCATAGCTGATAATGAAGTGCTCAATATAGTTGATATAAATAAAAGCAAATTTGAAGAACTGAGACAATTTTTTTCGCAGAATCTTTTTGGAAACTCAAACTTCCAAAAAAGGCTATTTGAAGAATTACAAAAGTACAGATTGTTTAACAGAATTGGAGAACAGAAGATTTTTTCGGTATTTATTTGTGGACAATCAGGTGTCGGAAAAACAGAAACTTCAAGAATATTTCATTCTTTTTTAAGCCCCGGAGAAAAATTCATAAAAATCAACTTGGGAAATTATAGTGACCAAAATGCACTAAGTAGTTTAATTGGAAGTCCGAGAGGTTATATTGGTAGCAATAAAGGAGAATTGTCAGATAAAATCTTTAAAAGCAAGTCGAAGATAGTTTTAATTGATGAATTTGAAAAAGCAGGTGCGCAAGTGCATAACTTTTTTTGGAATTACTTGAAGATGGAAAATTCACAGATTCTTTAGGCAGAGAATTTGATTTGAATAAATATATATTTGTTTTTACCTCCAACATTAAAGATGAAGAAGTAAACAGTAAGATATCACCTGAACTTAAATCAAGATTTAATCTTTTGTATCGGTTTTCAACTATCCCTTATGAGGAGAAGTTGAATTACGTTAAGTATAAAACCAACAGTATGGTCGAAAAAATAGAGCAAGAGCTGCAAATAAAATTTACTGATGAGAGCAGAGCAAGAATCATAAACATAGATGTTAATAGAATAGATAACTTGCGAAACATAAACAAAGAAATTATGCTAAATATTTCTAATGAATATGAAAGAATAAGTGGAGGAGCGCAGAATGTCTGATTTTGATTATCGTGAATTAAAACTTGAAGAAGCAATCGAATATTACCTTTGCACAGAGGGAGGATGCATTAAAGGCGACCCTGCAAATTATAACCGTGAATTAGCCTTAGACGTAAATACTCTAATAAGTTTTATCAAATCTACACAGCCGAAATCATGGGAGAAATACGAAGTTATTTATAGTGTAAATAGCGAAAAAGCTTTTATTGACCGTTTTTGCAAAGAGATTCGACAGGTTGGGTTATTAAAAGCATTACGTCAGGGAATTACTGATCGTGGTATTAAGTTTAGACTTGTTTACTGGAAACCTGAAACTGCTATAAATGAAGAAACAGTGAAATTATATAGTCAAAATATTTTGCATTGTACAAGACAACTTCACTATTCACTTTCCAACGAAAATAGTATTGATATGGTACTATTTTTAAATGGCATTCCAATTGTCACAATGGAACTTAAAAATCAGTTCACAGGACAAACGGTAGATGATGCTATGGAACAATATCGTACAAAGCGCAGTCCTGCAGATCCTATCTTTGATTTTAGAAATAGATCGATGGTCAATTTTTGCGTGGATCTTTACGAAGTAATGATGACCACCAGATTAATGGGAGATAAAACATATTTTTTGCCATTTAACCAAGGCGGTGCTGGAGCTGGCAATGTAGGGGGAAAAGGCAATCTTTCACGATATGATAATTATACAACAGCGTACCTTTGGGAGAATGTGCTATGCAAGGACACCATTCTCGAAATACTTCACAAATATATGCACCTTGCGAAAGAAACAGTGATTGATAAAAAAACAGGTGAGAAATCCGTAAAAGAAACTTTGATTTTTCCCCGTTACCATCAGCTGGATGTCGTAACAAAAATACTTGCAAATGTAAAAGAGAATGGTTCTGGTAAAAATTATCTCGTTCAGCACAGCGCAGGTAGTGGAAAATCTAATTCTATAGCATGGCTGGTCCATCGTCTGTCCGGACTGCATGACAATGATGACAACAAGATTTTTCAATCAGTGATTGTGATTACCGATAGAAAAGTTTTAGACAGCCAGTTGCAAGATACCATCTATCAGTTTGACCATGTGAACGGCATTGTGCAGAAAATTGATAAAAACTCTCAGCAACTAAAAAATGCGATCAATGATGGCAGAGCCATTATTATTACTACCTTGCAAAAGTTTCCCGTGATTTATAGCGAAGTAAATGCTTCTAATAAGAATTACGCCATTATTGTGGACGAGGCCCATTCTTCTCAAACAGGTGAAGCAGCAAAGAAGCTTAAAAAAGCGCTCGCAAATACTGATGCAGTGTTAGAAGAATATGCTCGTATGGAAAATGAAGTGGAAGAACAAAGAATAGACGAACAGGATAAAATACTAAATGAACTTGCAGCTCAGGGACAGCATGAGAATCTTTCTTTCTTTGCTTTTACTGCTACACCAAAGGACAAAACCTTACAGATGTTTGGTGATAAGCAATCTGACGGCACTTATAGAGCGTTTCATATATATTCTATGCGACAAGCCATTGAGGAAGGTTTTATTTTGGATGTTCTTAAAAGCTATACCACATACAAAATGTATTATAAAATCATCAAGAATATTCCGGATGATCCAGAATTGGATAGTGCAGAAGGTATTCGAGCCATCAAAAAATATGAGTCATTACATCCACATAACTTAGCACAAAAAACTGCTATTATGATTGAGCATTTTAGAAATCAGACAAAAAATCTAATCGGTGGAAAAGCAAAAGCAATGGTTGTGACAGCTTCCCGTCTGCATGCGATTCGTTACCTATTTGAATTTAGAAAGTATATTAAAGCGAAAGGCTACACCGACCTTGATGTATTAGTAGCATTTTCAGGGGAAATTGAAGATGATGAGCAAAAGTGGACAGAGGAAAAACTCAATAAAAATAAAAATGGTGAAACAATAAAAGAATCACATCTAAAAGAGTATTTTCATACTGACGATTTTAATATGCTAATTGTTGCAGAAAAATATCAAACCGGATTTGATGAACCATACTTGCATACTATGTTTGTAGATAAAAAACTGACAGGTATTAAAGCAGTACAGACCCTTTCAAGACTTAATAGAACCATGCCTGGTAAGGAAAGCACCTTTGTATTGGATTTTGTAAATACCGCAGAAGATATGAAGAAATCCTTTCAACCTTTCTATGAAGCAACGATTTTAGAGCAGGAAACTAATCCTAATGTTGTGTATGATTTAAAAAATGTTTTGGACGAATATCATATCTATAATCAAGCGGAAATTGATGCTTTTGCGAAGATATTCTTTCAAAGCAACCTGCAAACTGCAAATGATATGGGGAAGCTTTCTACACAATTAAAACCTGCCTGTGAGAGATTTATGGCAAAGACAGATGAAGAAAAGGATACATTTAAATCATCACTCGCTACCTTTATCCGTATTTATGGCTTTATTTCACAGGTATGCAGAATGTTTGATAAGGAATTGCACAAGTTCAGCGTTTATGCAAAATTCCTTCAAAAGGTACTGCCAAAAGGGAAACGTGGGTTTGTAGATCTAGATGGGAAAATATTGCTTGAATATTATCGCTTAGAGAAAGATTTTGGAGGAACCATCACCCTTGAAAACTACAATGGCGGGTTGATTCCACCAATCAAAGGTCAAACTGGCGGAAAAAAAGAAAAGAAGGATACACTAACTCAACTCATCGATAGAGTTAATGAAAAATTTGGAACGTACTTTACAGAAATGGATAAGGTTATGATGCAGATTGAACATGACTTTTTATCAGAAGAAAGGCTTAAAAACTTTGCTAAAAACAATGATGAGTCTATGTTCAGTCGCATTTATCAAGATGAATTTAAAAAGATTGCGGCACTTCGTTATGAACAGAATGATGCTTTCTTTGTACGTTTGTTTAATGACGAGGACTTTATGAATTATGTCATGAACCTCATGCAGTCTGAGATTTATAGGAAGCTTAAAAAGAGTTCATGATTTTTGATAAAAACTGTTAAGTAAACTAAGCAAATTAGGGGGAATGCAGAATGGATAGAGATTTGTTTTTTAACTGGCTCAAAGGCTATAAAAAGCTTGATACAACGACAAGTAATGCAAGAACTTCCAACTGCCTGAGAATTGAAAAATTCTATGGTAATTTGGACGAGTTGTATAATTCAGATAGGTGTGGAAACCTTATAGAACAGCTTAATTTTACGACAACAGATAAAAAGCTTGGAGCCAAGCCTAAGCACAATATTCCAATAGATGGTGATATTTATAACGGAACACATACATTAAAAGCTGCTTTGAAATTATATATTGAATTTAAAGATAATCGAATGATTGAAGAACTAAAAACTGCAGCCGATGTTGAACCTGATGAGCATGATGGGTCATATGAACTTGTTAGAGAAACTGTTGAATCATTATCTAATATTCCTTGGGAGCAGCTGGATATTTGTGACTTAGACCTTCTCTATTTGATGGTTATTGGTACTTGGAGAAGTGGTGTTGATGTAAAACGTCAGAAAATAAAAGACAGTCATTTGAGCATCGATGAAAAGGACAGACTTTCTGCGGTTTTAGATACTGTTAAAGAAAAAGCCATGCAGCACAGTTATGAAAATATTGCGGAAGAAGGCAAAAACACCGGTTGGTCCATTGGTATGTTCGGTACAGGATTTCATACATTTGCTTCAAAAGCAGATAAAGAAAGTGCCCAAAGGTTCATTTCACTCTGTGTAGAGCTGAAAAACATGGATGATGATGAAGCAATGTTTGAAAAAGTACAGGAAGCTGTTAAAAAGGGAATAAAAGGGATGCAGAGTGCTGCAGCTTCGGTGATGCTCCATTGCTTAAAGCCAAATACTTTTCCCATTATGAATAGTGCTGTTAATGATACAGTAGCATTATTTCAAATAGAAGGGGTATCCTTAGTCAAACCTAAAGAATTGGAGTATTACATACAAAATTCAAAGCAGCTAAAGAAATTTCGGGACGAAAAATGTATGTTCAGGAATTATAGAGCTATGGATATAAAGTTATCCGTGTATGGTAGAAGTAAAGATATTGTGGAGGATGAGACACTAACTGACCTTTCAGCGGCACAAGATGATAAAATTAATATATGGAAAATATCTCATGGAAATGATGGCAGCTTTACAGAAGAAGAAAGAGAAAGATATTTTGACCAAGGTATAGTCACTGTTCATAGAGATACAGGCAGAAATCAGGGATATGAGTTTGAAAATGGGATCAAAGTTGGAGATTATTTTTATCTTTGTTATGGAAATAGTGGTATAAAACTTCTTGGCAAGATTACATCAGCGGCTACACAGCTGGAAAGCAAGACACAGGGGTGGTTGAAGAGAAGTTATGAGGTTGTAGCTTATTCAAAAAAACCTGATTATCAATACACATTACCTCAAAAGGGCTGGACTCCAAACTACAATTCTACAGCGTGGCGTGTGCCAAGAACTGAATATTTGGAATTTGAGAAAAATATTCTTTTGCCGTGCTTTGATAAGAAAGTAGGAGAACTGATTTCTGATGAAATAATGAAGCAATCCGGTAATACAGCTGAGGGAACTATAAATTACTGGTGGCTTAATGCAAGTCCTAAAATTTGGAGTTTTAGCAATATCGAGGTAGGGCAAGCAGTTGAGTATACTTCTATTAATGAGAATGGACATAAGAGAAAGATATTCAAAAATTTTGAAAATGTTAAAGTAGGAGATATAGTTATCGGGTATGAGTCATATCCTGAAAAAGCTATTGTAGCTATATGTAAGATTGCAAAAGAGCATGATGGTAAACGGATATGGGTTGAAAAAGTACAAAATCTAATTAGCCCTGTTAAGTATAGTGCTTTAATTGAAATTGATGAACTTACGAACATGGAGTATTTTAAAACGCCAAGAGGCAGCCTTTTTAAACTTACTCAGGAAGAATATGAGATTATTATTGATCTTATTAAAGATGATGAGCCTTCCGGTGTAAAAGAGCCATCTGCATCATATTCAAAAGAAGACTTTTTAAATGAGGTATTTATTTCAGAACAGCAATATGATGAAATATCGATACTTCTAAATAGAAAGAAAAACATCATCTTGCAGGGAGCACCTGGGGTTGGGAAGACCTTTGCTGCAAAAAGGCTGGCTTATTCGCTGATGGGATCTGTTGATGATTCAAGAATCGAAATGGTTCAGTTCCATCAAAACTATTCTTATGAAGACTTTGTTATGGGGTTCAGGCCGGTTGAAGGTGGAGGCTTTGAACTTAGGAATGGTATTTTTCATCAGTTTTGTATAAAGGCTGCAAACGACCCTAATCGGGACTATTACTTTATCATTGATGAGATAAATAGAGGGAATCTAAGTAAAATTTTCGGCGAGCTTCTAATGCTTATTGAAAATGATAAACGTGGTTCAAAGTTTGCAGTTCCTCTTACATACAAACCGGATAGCCGTTTTTATGTACCACAGAACGTATTTATTATCGGAATGATGAATACTGCCGATCGTTCACTGGCGATGATTGATTATGCCCTTAGAAGAAGGTTCAGTTTTATAGAGATTGAGCCGGCTTTTAATACGCAATCCTTTAGAAAGCATTTGGTGGACAGTGGAATTCATGTGGACTTAATAGAAAAGATTATCAGCAGGCTGAACTATTTAAATAACCAAATTGCATCCGATAGTAATTTAGGCAGAGGATTTAGAATCGGACACAGTTATTTCTGTAATCCTTCCACAGATGAGAACTGGTATCAGAGTGTTATTGAGTATGAAATCAATCCACTTATCGAGGAATACTGGTTCGACAACGAAGAGAAGGCACAGGAGTACATGGATTACTTACTGGGGTGATATGAATGGCAAATGAGATACCGATCCGTAATATATACTATATGCTCAGCTATGCTTATGATCTCTTAAAGGAAGGGGATAATGTTAATTTATCAAATGAAAAATTTGATAACATATATGACCTCTTCGGAAAGATTCTCATAAACGGATTGAGCCTTCTAATTAAGCGCGGTTTCAACAGGGAATATATCTGTGTGTCTGATGAGCTGCCTGTGCTTAGGGGGAAAATAGCCGTAAATGATACTTTGAAAAGACAGAGCTTTATTCTTGGTAAGCTTAGCTGTGAATATGATGAGCTTTCATCGAATGTTTTGTTTAATCAGATCATAAAGGCATCAATCATTACTCTAATTAACTATAAAGAACTGGATAAGCAGATAAAAGGCCAGCTTATCCATATTAACAGATATTTTCAGGGAATAGAGGTTGTAAGGCTTCAAAAATCACTTTTTTCACGCATCCGATATCATCGGAATAACCGCTATTATAAGTTGATCATAGATATTTGTGAACTTATATATGATGAAGTGCTTGTTTCATCTAAAAAGGGTGAAACCATCTTTAAGGATTTCATTAGAGATAATAGAATGGCTGCTCTGTATGAGAAGTTTATACTTAATTTTTATAAAAAGGAATTATCATCGATACAAGTCTATTCTCCCATCTTCCAATGGGAGAAGGATGTTGACTTTGAACACATTGGTGAAAGCTTTCTGCCGGTGATGAGAACGGATATCGTACTGCAAAATGAGAAAAGTCAATTAATAATTGATGCAAAGTATTATACTAATGCACTGCAAATTCGCAATGTAGGAGAAACAAAAAAGCTTATATCAGGAAATCTGTACCAGATCTATACATACATGAATAACAGTACTTTTAATGGAGAAAAATCTGGGATGCTGATTTATCCTGTTGTAGACACTGAGCTTGACTTTGTTTACAGTATTCAGGGCAAAAAGATATATGTAAAAACATTGAACCTTAATACAAGTTGGGATAATATATATAGACGATTAATAGAAATAGCAGCAATAATATGAAAACATAATCCGTTTTATTGGACACCTCTTGTGATATTATGATATCATTGGAGGTGTAATTATTTGGAATAAAATTGTGGTTATAGGGGTGCAGTTATGGCGAAAAGCTCTAATCAGAAATTGAAAATTCTATACTTAATGAAAATGCTTCTTGAAAAAACTGATGAAGAAAATACAATGACAATCAATGACATGATAGCAGAACTTGAACGCTATGGCATAACTGCTGAGCGAAAATCCATATATGACGATATTGAGGCCTTACGGCATTACGGGATTGATATTGCTATTAGAAAAAGCAAAACTACAGATTATTTTGTAGCAAGCCGTGCCTTTGAATTACCAGAACTTAAGCTATTGGTTGATGCTGTTCAATGTTCGAAATTTGTTACATATAAAAAGAGTAATGAACTTATAAAAAAGATCGAGAGTCTGGCAAGTTCCCGTCAGGCTATGTCGCTTCACCGCCAAGTTTATGTAGCAAACAGGGTTAAGGCTATTAATGAAAACATTTATTATAACGTGGACAGGCTTCATGTCGCTATTGCAGAAAATAAGCAGGTATCTTTCAAGTATTTTGACTACGATATCAAAAAAGAAAAGAGATATCGAAAGAATGGAGAACTTTACTTTGTTAGTCCGTATGCTTTATCCTGGGATGATGAAAATTATTATCTCATTACTTTCTCAGAAAAATATAATGACTTTACCCATTATCGAGTTGACAGAATGACAAACATTGAAATTGTAGATCAGCCTAGAGCGATGCTGCCGGACAATGAGCAATTTAACATCGCTGAATATTCAAAAAAAGTATTCAATATGTTCGGGGGAGAAGAAGAGACGGTAAAGTTAAAGTTTGAAAATTCACTTGTTAATGCTGTGATTGATCGTTTTGGAAAAGAAGTCTCTTTAGATAAAGTTGATGAAAATAGTTTTTCAGTAAGGATAAACGTTGCAATTAGTTCAACCTTTTTTGCATGGTTAGCGCAGTTTGGAAATAAAGTGAAGATATTATCTCCGGAGAGTGTTATTGAAAAATTTAAAAACTCTATTCAGGAGATTTTAGAACAATACAAATAAGAGGGTGGTGTAAGAAGATGGAAGACTCTAAGAGTTCGATAAGATCTAATGGATACACATTACCTGATAATTTAAGGGGTAGGAGTATTCACGCAAAAGTAATACCAACGGTATGTAATTTAGAAAATATGCTTCAAAAGCTTATACAAGTCAATGGCGACTTTACACAGCTTAAACAGTGGGAGAAAAGAAGCTATAAAGCATACTGTATTGAAGAGATAAAAAACAGGATAATGACCTCCCCGCCATATGCTTGGAAGGATATTGTCCGGGAGCATATTTTATCAAAGAGACCATCTGATTTTGGTGCAAGTGTAATTGATATATATCTGGTTGCATATGTAGCCGAAACTAATGGAGCTGGCAAAGATGAGTTTTTTAAATACATTAAAAATGTCGGCATTTCTGATAATGGCAATTCTGCTCAAGCCATATGGCAAGTAGGAAAAGGGGATGGGGTATATCTTGAAATCCTACATGATAACGGGAGAGTAATGGACTGGAGTTTTATGACTAAATGGGTTGAAGGGAAATAGAGCTGATGTTGACGATGAAAAATAATCGATATAGTTGTGTTGGAATTGATGGCTGCAAAGGTAAATGGGTTGCGGTTTATATAAATGAAAATAAATTTGAGGTTGAAAAATTTAAAACTATAAATGATATATGCAGCCGATATTCAGATTCGGATATTTACATAATAGACATACCAATAGGCCTTGTTGAAGACAAAAGCCAACTTCGCCCGGATCTAATTGTGAAGAAGGAGCTTGGTAAGAAAGGTTCGAGTATTTTTGCAGTTCCTTGCAGACAGGCTGTATATGCAGAAGATAAGAAAGCAGCAAGGGAGCAAAACATTGCTATTTTAGGGAAAAGCCTCTCTGAACAAACCTTGGGTATAGCCAAAGCAATAAAGCAGGTTGACGAATTTTTGCAGAATAAACCTCAATGGAAAAACAAGCTTCTTGAAAGTCATCCGGAATTTTGTTTTTCAAAGCTTAATAATAATCGACCAATCTTGGAACATAAAACTTCTGTGGAAGGTCAGCAAAGGCGTCTTGAAATACTCAGAAAATATTATACCGAAGCAGATCGAGTTGTAGAGAAATTTTTAGCTGATGTTCCATTCAGGAAGAAAACTGACGATGTTATAGATGCCTTATGTTTGGCTGTTACCGGGAAAATAATCCTTGAAAAAGGGATTAAAACTATTCCAGAAAAGCCTATGATGGATGATAAGGGAATATTGATGCAGATGGTTTATGCAAAGTGAAAAATGTCTTTTATATATGGTGAGGTTGTTACTTAGAAAAAGATAATAAAAAGGTGTGAGATAAATAATGGCTGAAATTAAACGTTCAGATCCGATTGATTTGTTAAGATCTGATATTGATAATAAAAAGCTTCACAAGCATCAATCAGAAGCTATAGAGAATTTAGATAAATATTTTGATCTTTCTTTTAAATTAAGTGAAGGACAGAATGGGTTGCTTGTAATGCCAACTGGAAGTGGAAAAACATTTACTGCAGTTAATTGGCTACTTGATAGAACTGTTTCGCAAGGCTTTAAAGTTTTATGGCTTGTTCATAGACAAGAACTCATTGAGCAAACAGATAGCACTTTCAGAAAGCAAGCTCCAATTCTTGTACAACATGGTTTTAAAAAGTTGAAAGTTATTCCGGTATCGGGTGGACACCATTCAATGTCACAGGCTTCAAGGTATGATATAAACATTTGTGGCATAGGTTCGGTAGCGAGTAAAAATGGCATGAGATACCTTCGTAGAATGTTAGGATCTAATGGAAAAGAAAAATTAATTGTTGTTATAGATGAAGCACATCATGCGGTGTCTCCATCGTATAGAAAGGTAGTACAAAAGATATCTGAAATAAATCCAAAGAGGCTATTACTAGGGCTTACAGCAACTCCTTATCGCATGCAGGATATTGAACAGGGGCAACTTCTAAGGATGTTCAACGTCAATAGCAATATTAGAAATGGAAAAGGTACTAATAAAGGGTACATATACGAAGTAACATTGCGGGAACTTCTTCTTGCCGGTTTTCTAGCGGAGCCTATATATAAAAGAATTGAAACGCAAATAAATGGTGAAACCGAGTTTAATTTAACAGAAGAAGATGAAGCGTTCTTTGAAAAATTTGGGGAACTTTCAGAATATTTAAAAGAGCAACTCGCTAAGTCAACCACCCGTAATCAACTAATTGTTGATGAATACATAAAACATAAAGAAAAATATGGGAAAACTCTTGTATTTGCTGTAAACCGACTGCACTGTGTTACTTTGGCAAAAGCATTTAGTGAAGCAGGTATTTCCTGTCGTTATTGTATGTCGGGTGAACCTGGTGTACAGGAAACGATAGCAGATTTTAAAGCTAATAAATTTGATGTACTTATAAATGTTCAAATACTGACTGAGGGAAGCGATGTACCAGATATTCAAACAGTTTTCCTTACAAGACAAACAAATAGCGATTCCTTACTAATGCAGATGATAGGTAGAGGGTTAAGGGGACTTGATGCTGGTGGTACAAAGTTTGCTTATATAGTTGACTTCCATGATACTTGGGACAAATTCAATTTTTGGCTTGACCCCAAGCAACTTATTATTGATGAATTTGGAGAAGTACAGGAAATTGTTGACGATGATGCAACTGTTATTGAAGAATCAAGTGAAGATATAACTGATACAAATAATGATCCCTCTCTTATTTTACATAAAGAAGATTATTCTATATGGGATCTATACTTGAAGATGTACAATGCTATGAAAATGAATATTACTGGTATTTCGCATAATGAGATTTTTCCGCAAGGTTGGTATGCAGTTGTTAACAGTGATGGAGAAGATGTAAAGGTGCTCGTATATGATAATCAAGCTGCAGGTTATGAATTAATATCAAAAAATGCTGATAACCTGCTGAAAAATAAACCGTCTGTACAAGTTGTGATAAAGGATTATTTCGATATAGAAGAAAATCTTCCAAGAACTGATGAGGTGCAGCTAATTTTGGATATGTTGTATGAGATAGGCGAGATGCCGCTTTTTTATACTTTTAAGCAAAGGGATGAAGTTGACGCTAAAAAGATTGCAAGAAAGTTCTTTGACATGGATTTAAAGCGTTCGGAACAAGAGTACAAGTTAAAGGAGTTATATGATTCTACTCCAATAATTAAAGAGCTATACAAAACCTTTTATGTTTTTAAACATAGCGTGAATGATTCTATTGAAAAAATTTCAGACGGAGAGCCTATTGAATCTCAAATTGTGAGTATTGATGAGCGAGCAGAGTTTAATATTGTTGAGAATTATTTCAACTTGATGGAGCTTTATAATGAAGTTATTGAAAATTGGTTTCCTAACGGTGTAAAACCGGAAATAAGATGGAGTAATAAGCCACTTAGAAGCAGGTTCGGGTTATGCACAAGACACGATGATGGGAGCTTTGTTATAGCGATAAATAAACTACTTTGCTCACCAGATGTTGCTCCGGAGGTAATAAAATATCTGATATACCATGAGTTATTGCATGCGAATGGATATTGGAATCACAATGAAGCTTTCAGATCTGAAGAATGGAAATATCCTAATTCTGATGAACTTGACGGTTTCTTGGATGAATTATTTTTACGGTATAAAATTGATGAGATTGTTCCTCCAAAGAAAAGACAAAGGTAGTGGTGTTATTTAAAAAACTATACGTTTTAACCTATACGTCATGAAAAAGCCAATGATGGATGATAAAGGAATATTGATGCAGATGGTTTATGCTTAATTGCGATATTGGTTAGAAATTCATCAGGGCAGAATGTGACCGTATAGTATATATTCGTCCTAAAATCCCGTCCAAATTTATAACTACATAGGAACTTCTAAATCAAAAGCCGCATATATACCCCGCTGTTCTTTAGTTGCCGGAAATATGATGCGCTGGGTACCGATCTCCTGGATGCGCTGCTT
>Ga0209105_100432_pt1 | contig 13911 bp, 17 predicted proteins | sample SedPBSmetaG_FD_184158 | JGI IMG/M metagenome (GOLD analysis project Ga0209105, IMG submission 184158) | Freshwater sediment bacterial and archeal communities from Indian Creek, Illinois, USA to study Microbial Dark Matter (Phase II) -... | ecosystem: Environmental > Aquatic > Freshwater > Creek >...
GATTTATCACTGTCCTTTGTGGATACTAAAGATATCCCTGCTAAAAAAGGGGTTTAATATAGTTCGATGGGAATAAGAAAGTGAAAGGAGTTAAAATAAGCACTTTAACCGATGTTAACGGTCGGCCTCTGTCAATGGTTGTGTCTCCAGCGAATGTGCATGATTCAAGGCTCTACCCACCGACCATGGACGGTTTCAGGATTAAAATATCTCAAGGAAGGCCCATAACCAGACCAACAATAATTGTGGCAGACGCTGCCTACGATTCAAATGAAATAAGAAAAAACAAAAACCAGGAAGACCTAAAAAGTTCGATCAAGAAGTTTACAAGAGAAGAAGTGCAGTTGAAAGATTTTTCAGTTGGATAAAATGATTTAGAAAGATATTCATATCTCGGATTAGCACGCCTAGCATGTGTTTTAATAATATGGAGAGTTTTGGGATGACTTCAGTAAATAAATTTACTTTTTTAAAGTTTTTACACCTTCAGATGTCCCTACAATAACTTCACTTACAATCCCTGCAAATATCCCATTTTCAACAACTCCTGGAATTGCATTAAGTTCTTTTTCTAAAACTGCAGGGTTATCAATAATGTTGAATTTAACGTCAATAACAAAATTGCAGTTGTCTGTTATAACTGGCCCGTCTTTCTTTTGGGCCATTCTTAAAGATGGGATCCCATTGGAGGATTTTATATGATCACTGACGGTTCTGCAGGCCTGTGGGATTACTTCAAGAGGAACAGGAAATTTTCCAAGGGATTCTACTAACTTTGAATCATCCACAATCACCACAAATCTTTCAGCTGATTCATCAACTATTTTTTCCAGTGTGTGTGCAGCCCCCCCTCCTTTAATCAAATTAAAGTCCTTATCAACTTCATCTGCACCATCAACTGCAATATCAATGGAATGTTCGTCAAGGGTAGTAATTTTAATTCCTGCATCTTTTGCAAGTAAAAATGAATGATATGATGTAGGTACTCCCAATATGTCCAGTTTATCCTCCTTTATTCGTTGTCCTAATCTTTTTATCAGATAATGAGTGGTAGATCCTGTTCCAAGTCCAACAACATCTCCATCTTCGATTAATTCTGCAGCAACATATCCTGCTATTTTTTTAAGTTCCATAATAAACCTCTTTACTAAATTTAGGGTAAATAATCATTTTAAAAGAACTAAAGAAAGATTTAAACCTTTAACACATTTATCAGGAGATTTTCCTATAGTTTTTATTATTTTACATTTATCTCTACTATATAAACCTTCAGGAAAACACAGATCTTTCATTGTACATTCACTGTCACACTCTGGAAATTCAAAAATCAACACAGATCCTTCAAATGCTTTTTTTGAATCAACAAGTGCCATGATATCTGCTCTTTCAGCTTCAACTACTTTAACTTTTCCTGATTCATGTACAGGACATGGATGCTCGGTTTCCTTTACATCAGTGATTATGTACATTCTTCCTTCTTCTAAGGAATCTATACACGTACCTTTAAATCTGCATTCTTCACATTCTGCAGAAGGTCCATAATACATAAATTTAAGTCCTTTCTCTGCAAGTTTCTTTCCAATAAGGGTAATCATTATTTTTCTCCCGATAAGCATCCTGTAAAGTTCATTAATACTAATTAGAGGCCTATATAACTCTGGTAGCTCTTGCAATTTCTTCTGCCGCATCTTTTGTAAGTCCTCTATCCCCTAATATAGTATATCTTTCTTTCCTGATCGTGTGTGCCATAGTAAGAGCTTCAATAATATATTCTGGGTCAATTCCTATCTCATAAGATGTGGTCGGAGCTTTTATAGTTTTTAAGGTATCTCTTATGTATCTCCAATCTCCACCATGAAGATACATCATCATTACAGTACCCAACCCGCATTGTTCCCCATGTAATGCATGTTTAGGTGCAATAATATCTAAAGCGTGGCTGAATTTATGTTCAGAACCGCTGGCTGGTCTGCTTGTACCTGCAATGCTTATGGCCATTCCGCTGCTTATTAAAGCTTTAACCACAAGGGCTGCACTTTCAATGAGGCCTTTTTTTATGGCATCAGCAGATTCTAAAGTCATTTTAGCTGTCATAAGTGATAAAGCTGATGCAGAATCGCTGTAATACTCATTTAAAAGTCTATATGCTAACTTCCAGTCCAAAACAGCAGTGTAATTGGATACTATATCTCCACACCCTGCTGTAAGCAGTCTAAAAGGAGCTTTACTGATTATTTCTGTATCTGCAATAACTCCAATAGGTGCTTGAGCCTCAAGAGATACCGATCCCATTCCACTTTTTATAGAAGCCCTTGGTGATGCAATTCCATCGTGTGAAGCTGCAGTTGGAACGCTGATAAATTGAATTCTGTTTCTTGTGGATGCAAGTTTTGCTGTGTCAATGATTTTTCCACCGCCCACTCCTAAAACTACAGACACATCCCGAGCAACATCCTGAACCTGTAAAACAACATCTTCTGAAGCTTTATCAATGACAAGTGTTTCAACAGAAAAATCTTCATTTTGAAGACTTTCTATAACTTTTTCTCCCCCAATTTTAAGAGTATTGGGTCCGGTTACCACCAAAACCCTGCCTTCAAACATTAAATCTTTACAGATTGAACCTGTATTTTCGATTACGCCTGCACCTGTGTGAATTTCTCTTGGCAATTGAATTTTTCTGAAATTCATTTTAATCGTCTTCCATTTCAATGGGTAGTTTGAATTATGTGATTAAATAATTTTTGATAGACACTTATTTTTTTAAGTTAAATGTCATGAATCTATCCTATTTTTTTAATGGTATGGATTGATAAATTGTTTGAGTATATATCAAGATTAGGTACGTATTAAAGATAAAGATACATGACCATTTACACGAAGTTGTTTTAATTCTTCTTAAACTCCAAAACTATTATTTAGTATGCATACTTAATCTTAAATAATTAAACTAACAACTGTTTGCATATTCAATCAATTGAGTTATAAATTTAATTTCTAAACGTACTTTTTATCATTAGATTAATCAGGTGAATAAATGACAGATTTCAGTGAATGGTTCCACAATATATTAGAAGAAGCAGAAATAATCGATGTTAGATATCCTGTTAAGGGAATGCATGTCTGGCAGCCTCAAGGATTTAAAATAAGAAAACACACTTTAGATATTTTAAGAGATATACTTGATAAAACCCACGAAGAAGTTCTTTTCCCACTGCTAATTCCTGAAGACGAGCTTGCAAAAGAAGCGATTCATGTTAAAGGTTTTGAAGAAGAAGTATACTGGGTTACCCATGGCGGACGCACAGAACTGAACAAAAAACTTGCAATTAGACCTACAAGTGAAACTGTAATGTATCCTATGTTTGCACTCTGGGTTAGATCCCACAACGATCTTCCTTTCAGATTTTATCAGATTGTAAATACTTTCAGATACGAAACCAAACACACAAGACCGCTTATAAGGGTCAGAGAAATCACCACATTTAAAGAAGCACATACTGTACATACAACGAAGGAAGAATGTGAAGAACAGGTGCAAATTGCACTTGAAATTTACAAAGAATTCTTTGACACCCTTGGAATCCCATATTCAATCAGTAGAAGGCCCCAATGGGACAAGTTCCCTGGTGCTGAATACACCATGGCATTTGACACCATACTTCCAGACGGTAAAACTCTTCAAATTGGAACCGTACACAATTTAGGTCAAACATTTGCCAGAACATTTGATATTACCTATGAAACTGCTGAAGGAGGACATGAACATGTTTATCAGGCATGTTATGGAGTATCTGACAGAGTTATAGCATCAGTTATAGGTATTCATGGCGATGAAAAGGGTCTATGCCTGCCTCCAGCTGTAGCACCTTATCAGATAGTTATTATCCCTGTAATATTCAAGAAAGGTGCTGAAGAGGTTTTGAAGTTCTGTAAAGAAATGAGAGATAATCTACAGAAAGCAGGTTTAAGGGTTCATTTTGACGACAGGGATATGAGGGCAGGTAAAAAATATTATGAGTATGAAATGAGAGGAGTACCGGTTAGAATGGAAATAGGGCCTCGTGATATTGAAAGTAAAAATGCAGTGGTATTTAGAAGAGATAAAATGGAAAAAGAAAACATATCCCTTGATTTGGATGATTTTATTCATGAAATTAAGGCATTATTAATCGACATTAGTCAGAACATGAAAGATAAAACATGGGGATCTTTTAATAAACACATAAGGTCTGCTGAATCTGTTGAAGAAGCAGCAGCAAAAATAGAAGAACATAATGGTATAGTTACTTTCAAGTGGTGTGGATATGAAGAATGCGGAAAAGAATTAGAAGAGAAGGTTAGAGTGGACATATTAGGAATTCAGGACGAAAATGAAGCTCCTGGCCAGTGCATTAACTGTGGAAAACCTGCCTCTTGTAATACTTTAATTGCAAAAACTTATTAATAAAAAGGGTAATGTGAAAATTAAATGAACATAAGAGTTATAGGTGTAGTTTTATTGGTTATACTGTTTGTATTAGTTCCTACTATGATTAATATTTCAGTTACAGAAGGATTAGATTTAAGTGAAGCCTACAGCAGTGGAAACATTAAAGTTATACAGAAAACTGCTGCAGGAACAGTCCCCCATGAAGTTGAAATAACAAACAACGGAAATAAGACCATTAACGTGAAGAAAGGAAATGCACTTTCAAGCACCATAACACAGGATCTTGTAATTGCAGAAGAGAAACAGATAACCCCGGGTTCAACAGAAACTCTAAAAGTGTACGGTATTGGACCTTCAAAAAGAGCAGTTGTAAACACCAAACTACTACCTGTAAATAATACGTATTACGGTGTTAATCAGGTTATTATCGATTCTAATCCTTATGATTTAGAAAGTGCCTATGATGCACAGCTTAAAATATGGATTATCATGTCGGGAGGCAATTTAAACCCTTACACTGGAGAACCGGTGGCTGTTGTTGAAACAAAAAGGATTACATGGACACAGTTTCGCCAGGACCTGGCAGATTCAAAAGCCAGTATTTTAAAAACGTTCAATATAACAGAGGACGAAATTCAAAATTTAAATGAAAAACAGAAACTCAATCCCCAAAACTGGATTGATAATGCTGTTAAATGGATAAAAGTTTCTTCAGGTATTCAATAAATTCAGGGGTTTGAAGATGAAAAAAACATTTGCAGTGATTCCGGTATCAAGATTTTCATGTGCAAAAACAAGATTATCACCTAAATTAACCATTAATGAGCGTGAAAATCTATTAAAAGCAATGTTAAAAGATGTTATAACTGCTTTAAATGGAACAGTGGAGAATATACTAATTGTAAGTTCTGATGATGATGTTCTCTATTATGTAGAAGAATTCAATGTGGAAACCCTAAAAGAAACTGGAAATACTGGTTTAAACGGTGGTTTAACTCAGGCAATGGAATATTCCTCCAATTTCTGCGATAATGTTCTTATATTGCCATCAGATGTGCCTTTAATAAAAAAAAGTCTTGTAAAAACACTTTTAAAGAAAGGAAAAGAATTTGACATGGTTATTGCCCCTTCTAAGGGCGGAGGTACCAACGCACTCCTGTGCCCTGTTAGAGGTTTCGAAACAAAATTTGGAGATTACAGCTTTTTTGAACATATAAAAGAAGCAAAAAGAAATAATTTGACTTACACCATATTTGATTCGTTTTATTTATCATTAGATGTTAACACTGCTGAAGATCTGGGTGAAATAATGTTACATGGCAGTGAAACTGAAGCCAGCCGGTATTTAAAAAAGGTGAACCTGAAAGTAAAGTCAAATCATGGGTCTGAACGTTTGAATGTAACTCGAGAGGTTTATGTATGATTGCGATGACCATTGCTGGTTTTGACCCCTCCGGAGGTGCTGGAATATTAAATGATATAAAAACTTTTTCTGCACTTGGAATTTACGGCACGGCAGTTATCACTGCACTTACTGCCCAAAATGTTGATGAAGTTGTTGGAATTCAGCCAGCAGAGCAGTTTTTTATTGAAAAACAAATTGATACCCTGCTTAGGCAGGAAAAAATTCAGTATGCAAAAACAGGAATGCTTTATTCAGATGATATCATAAAATGCGTGTCAGAAAAAGTTAATGAACATGATTTAAAAGTTGTGGTTGACCCTGTAATGGTTGCTGGTTCTGGAGGATCACTATCAAAAAGGAACATTACCCAATCACTGAAAAAAAATCTCCTCCCCATTGCAGAACTTGTAACTCCCAATATACACGAAGCCCAGCAAATTTCTGGTATTAGAATCAAAGCAGTAGAAGATGCCATAGAAGCTGCCGTAAAAATAGGAAAAGTATGTAATGTTGTGGTTACTGGAGGGCATCTTGAAGGAAATGATGTGCTATTTGATGGATCAATAAAGGTCATTGAAGGAGAATTACTTAAAAGCAAAAATACCCATGGTAGCGGCTGCACCTATTCATCTGCAGTTACTGCCAATCTTTTAAAAGGAGAGAGTCTTGAAAATGCAGTTAAATATGCAGGAGAATTTACAAGAAGAAGTATCAAATATGGAATGAAAGGCACTCTTAATCAATTTCATAGATATATTCAATTTTAAAAAATAAATGATATATTTCAGTTATTTACATTTTAACCATGCTTCCAGCCTATTATTTACTTCATCCCAGTTTACTATGTTCCAGAAGGCTTCTACGAAGTTTGGTCGGACATTTTTGTAATCTAAGTAGTAAGCATGTTCCCAAACGTCCAGTACCATTAATGGAGGCCATCTGGGTACTAAATTCACATTGTGTTTTTCAAATTGCAGAATAAATAGCCTATCAGTGCTCTTACAAAGAGTAAGCACAGCCCATCCAGAGCCCTCAGTGGTTATTGCCGCCTGTGAAAACTCTTTTTTAAACCTTTCAAAGATATCAAAATCTTTTTTTATGTATTCAGCAATTTTTCCTGTTGGTACGCCACCGTTTTCATTTGCAGGACCTATGTTATTCCAAAAAAGGGTGTGTAACTGATGTCCAGATACATTAAATGACAGTTCCTTTGCCTTAGCTTTAATATCAAAGTCTGTTCCCTTTTCCCTTGATTCATCGAACAGTTTTAAAATTCCGTTTGCTGCATCCACATAGGCTTGATGATGTTTATCATGATGTATTGTTAACTGCTCTTTTGAAATATGCGGTTTTAGAGTATCATAGCCGTAAGGAAGTGGCGGTAGTTCATAATATTTTTTTTCCATATTATAATCCTCCATTATTTACTTTTAATAGCATTAAATCAAACAAAATGATGTTTTTTTAAATTTCTCTCCATTTTGATGTTTTGAATTTTTTAAACCATGGTTTATGGCAGAGCCACCAGTCAACACACTGATATTTTCCAGCTTCTGCATCTTTAAGCCTTTTTTTAATTGTTTCTTCGTCCTGTGCAGGTGGAATAATAATATTACTTCCAAAGAATCTGTTTCTCGGCCATTCTGCAGGCATGGCCACTCCTTCATCATCTGCAATCCTTAAACCTTCAACAGCTCTTAAAACTTCTTCCACGCTTCTTCCAAGCTCTTGAGGGTAATATATCATTGATCTAATGATTCCCTTTGGATCAACAATGAAAACTGCTCTTACTGTATTGGATCCCTTTGATGGATGAACCAGACCAAGTTTAGCTGCTATTTCGCCTGTATCTGCTATTACAGGGAAGTTTATCCTTACATTGAATTTTTCCTTTATCCATTCTATCCATTTATGGTGGGAAAACACCTGATCAATGCTCAGACCGATTAATTCACATTTTAATATCTTGAAATTAATGTAATTTCTTTGAAATTCCATGAACTCAGTGGTACATACTGGAGTGAAATCTGCAGGATAGCTGAATAAAACAAACCATTTACCTTTAAATTCCTTAGGAAGTCTTATAATACCTCTTGTTGTTTTCACATCTTTAATTTTTGGAAAGGGGTCACCAATTAGAGGAAATCCTCCAGTTCCTCCTTCATCAACCTTTTTAGTCTTCCTTACTTCATATATTTTCACTTTGCTGGACATAAAAAACCTCTCTTTAAGAAACTACTTCATTATCATTTTATTATTCATATTAAATATTAATTTCGCTTATATTCATGAAATAATGAAAAAAATTCTATTTAATTTATATATTAAAAAAATTAAGAATTTAAATATGGATAATATCCTTTTAAAGTGTTATATCACATTAAAGGCAAAAATAAATGGTTATTCAACCTTTGATGCTGGTGGGGTGAACATTCTATGCCCTAATTCGCTGTCAAGCATAAATAAACCGCTTTTAGAGCTTCCTGCAATCTTAATTCTCTGTAAAACTCTGTCTGCTGACTCTTCCTCCTCAACCTGTTCTGCTACAAACCACTGGAGGAAGTTGACTGTTGCATGATCACTTTTTGAAATTGATAGATCAACAAGATCATTAATCAAGCCTGTGACTCTCTGTTCATGTGCATAAACATGTTCAAATACAGTTAAGGGAGATTCCCATTCTATCTGGGGCTTTTCTATAGCAGATAATGTTACTCTCCCCCCTCTTTGAATTATGTAGTCATAAAATTTCATTGCATGGAATAATTCTTCCTGTACCTGTGCCCTCATCCATTTTGAAAATCCACTGAGGTCAACAGATTCAAAATATGCCTCCATCGACAGGTATAAATATGCAGAATATAGTTCTGCATTCAATTGAGAATTCAAAGCATTTAAAACCGATTTTTTTAACATTTTATCCACTCCACTAAATCAACTCATGCTCTTTATGCTTTTTTATTATCTCTTTAGCCAGTTCATCTACCCTTCTAAAGTCATCATCCTTTGGAAATCCTTTAATGATAACAGGATCAAGTAGTTCAGCCTTTATATTAGTAAATACGCCTTTAAGCAGTTCTACTGTCCTTCCACCCCATCCAAAAGAACCTATTATAGAAACAAACTTCAATTTAGGCCTTAAGGCATTCACAAGATATGCAGCGTAAACTGCGCGGGGGTGAGGCCCTGTTAGTACTGTTGGAGTGGCAAGTACCAGTGTTGATGCATCTACTAAACTCAAAGCTAATTCTCCTGTATCTGATACAGTTAAATTGAAGGGTTTTACGGTTATTCCATTTTGAATCAGTAAATCCACGAGATAATCAACCATTTCTTTTGTACTTCCGTGCATTGATACATATGGTATTATAACTTGATTTTTAGTCCTATTTGATATCCAGTTCCTGTAAGCTTCAAAAATAGTCTCTGGATTGTTATATACGGGACCATGGCTTGGTGCTACCATATCAATGTCCAGTGCACTGATTTTTTCCATGTTTTTTTTGATAAACATTCTAAAAGGCATCATTATTTCTGCATAATACCTTTTTGCAGCTCTATAAGTCATATGCTCATCTCTTACGAATATATCACTTGTGGCAAGATGTGAACCAAAAAAATCGCAGCTAAAAAGAATTTTATCTTCTACAAGGTATGTTACAATGGTTTCTGGCCAGTGAACCCATGGAGTATATATGAATCTAAGTGTCTTATCTCCAAGAGATACAGTTTCTCCATCTTTAACTGTAACGAATTTTTCATCTTCTATAAGAAGAAGATCTTTAAGGAACTCTTTACATTTTGGAGATGTTAAAACCTTCGAATCAGGGTAGATTTCAAGTACTTGAGGTATTAATCCAGAATGATCCTGTTCTGCATGATGAGAAACTATGTAATCTATTTCTAAGTTAGTTCTTGAAATATTATTTAAAAAATCGCTTTTTTTATCTGGATCAGCTGTATCAATGAGAGCAGTTTTTTCACTCCCCTGTACAATATAAGAATTATAGCTTGTTCCATCTGGAAGAGGGATTATTTCATCAAATAATCTTCTATCCCAATCCTGCACTCCGGTAAAATAAATTCCAGGTTTAAGTATCCTGGAAGCCATTTTAATCCACCGGTTCGAATTGATCTTTTCCTACTCCACACATTGGGCATACCCACTCATCAGGCAGGTCTTCAAATGGGGTGCCTGGTTCAATTCCAGATAATGGATCTCCTTCTTCTGGATCGTATATGTAACCACAAACCATACAGATATATTTATCCATGCTTTCAGCCTCATTCAACACTTACAAAGTTTTACATCTTTATGTAGATTTTAGTATATAAATTGATGCTATTCCTCTATCCTTAACTCTAAACCTAATTTTACCAGCGCCACAGCTTGGACAACGCCATAAATCAGGTAAATCTTCAAATGGAGTACCTGGCGACACTTCTTTTCGAGGTTCACCCTTTTCAGGGTCGTATATATATCCACAAACACCGCAATAATACCTTTCTGCCATGGGTTTCACCTATCCTATATTTTAAGATTTATCAATTTTTATTAACTTTATTTTGTATTTCTATATTAGTGAACTACCCTTTCCTTACGGAAGAAGCCGTCGAAAAATCCCTCAAAATCTCTGATTTTGGGGCCTCGAAAACAAGTTTTCGAAGGCTTCTCTGACCATTGTATAAAAAGATAAACTGTTATTTAACAAGTAATACTGAAGATTCAACTGTTTTTAAAACTTTTTCAGCAACACTGCCCATCAATAATTTCTCAAGTCCCTTTTTACTGTGTGTTCCAATAACTACAAGGTCAGGATTCATTCTCCTGATAATTGTAATCAGATCTTTAGCAGGAGTTCCAACAACAAGTATCTCATCAACAATAACTCCCTCTTTTTTTGCCTTTAAATTTAAGTTTTTCAAAATGCCTTTTCCTTCTTCTTCAAGAACTTCATAGGGATAAATTAGCTTTTCATCAATTACATAGGCTCCAATTATCCGGGCATCATATTTAGCTGCAATAGAAATTGCAGCATCTTCTGCTTTTTGAGCAAATTTTGAGCCATCTGTTGGGACCAGTATTGTCTTAAACATTCATTCTCTTCCTTTAAAATAATGAAAGTTATTATTCAACTTTTTTTAAATGGTCTCCAACAACAAAATTTACTCCACCTAAATGTAGAACCGGTTTTATGTTTTCTACATCAAGAAAACCTTCCTTAAGAGCATTTTCCAGAACTTCAGCATGCAGTACTTCTCCAACTATTATGTCGTGATCCCCTGCCTTTTTAACCCAGTGAGCCTTGCATTCAATGGATGCGATGCACTCACCTATTTTTGGTGGTGAGACTTTCTTGGAAGGTATCTGGGTTAAACCTGCCTTTTCAATTTCATTTACATCCCGCGGAAACTCCTCTCCAGTTATCCACAATTCTTTCAGTATATCTTCATTAGGGATATTAACCACAAATTCGTCGGTTTCTGCAATATTTTTGTAGGTATGGTGTGTATTAACCGATGCAAAAGCTATTAAAGGCGGATTAATCGAAACTGGCATTGTAAAAGAAAAAGGAGCAGCATTAACTTTTCCATTACTGTTTACAGTGGTTACAATAATTGTAGGGCGTGGAGCCAGTATCCTGTACGCATTTTTTTTGTCTATTTCTTCAAAAACCATTTGATCACCTCACTAAACTAATCTTACTATTTTATGTGAATTCAAAAATTTAACTATTTTGAATTAGATATTTTGCCTTATACTCTTCCAGAAATATACCACTGATTTTTTGAGGATCGCCATCTTCTACAAGCTTTCCATCATCCACCATTAAAACTCTGGTAGCCACTTCCCTTACAAAATCTATATGATGGCTTACCATTAAAATAGTGGTGTTAAATTCTTTATTAATACGTTTAAGGGAGTTTGAAACTATTCTAAGAGTGATAGGGTCAAGATCTCCAAATGGCTCATCTAAAATCAGTATTTCGGGATTTGATGTTAAAACAAGTGCTAATATAGCCCTAACTTTTTGTCCGCCGGATAATTCATAAGATTTTCTATCTAATATTTCTATAGGTAAATCAAGTGCCTTGAATACAGGTTCTGCATATTTTTTTACCTCTTTATCAGGGAATTTAGGAAATAGAGTTTCTAAAATTCCTGATGAAAGACCAATTTTTTCTAACTGAGCCTTAGCCTCCTTTTCTGGAAGGTCTGTAAGTTGATAAAGGATATCCAGTATTTTATCACTGATTCCTAATTCTTCAGCCTTTTTACGTGTTTTTGAAAGTACATTTTCGTTTTTTACACCTAATCTTGAGGCTATCTGATCTTTTACAGTTGCATAATGCGTCAGTGAAAATTCCTGGTGCATGAAACCCATTTTTCGTCTTACTTCCATTCTTTCAAGTCCAGGGTTCTGCATGTTAACCCATTTATCATTTAACTTAAAACAGACATTTCCAGAGTCTGGAAAATCAAGGCCAGCTATCATACGTAATAAAACCGTTTTTCCAGCTCCACTTGGTCCTATTAAAGATACAATTTCCCCTTTCTTTATATCGATATTAATGTCCTTAATCTGGAGCGTGCTTCCGCCTTTTAGAAGGAAAAATCTATTATAAAGGTCCTCAACCGTTATTATGGACTTTCCTATATTTTCCGGCCCCGCTAAATATTCTACAGGTTCCATTTCTTCTTTAAATTCAGAAATTATTTTTTCTGGAGAACCTTCATCTATTATTCTCCCATTTTTCATTAAAACTAATCTATCTGCCAGGTACTTATGTACTTCCGGGATGTGAGAGACCAGGACAACGGTAACACCAAACTCCATGTTAATATTTTTTATAGCATCTAAAATTTCCTGTTTGGTTTTAGGACAGGACATGGTGGCAGGTTCATCCAGAAGTAGCACTTTAGGTTGTTTTGCAAGCTGTCTTGCCATTATGAGTCTTTGTTTTTCGCCTCCGCTAAGTACTGGTGCATAATGGTCTGCCTTGTGATCCAGACCCACAACTTTAAGTATTTTAAGTGCATGTTCTCCAAATTCTGCCTGAGCGTCTTCAAAATCCTGTAGTGATTCATCACCATATTTAACGCCAGATAATTTTCTTATTACGTTTTGAAGGCTTGTTTCTCCCCACAAACCAAACGACCTTTGAAGATGGATTGCTGTTTCTTTTTTAAGTTTTGAAAAACAGTGAGGAGTTGAATCATGTTTCACTTCAATATCGTCAAGAATTATATTGCCTTCGTCAAAGGGTTCAACGCCCCTAATTATCCTTAATAATGTACTTTTCCCTGATCCGCTCATTCCTATTATTCCAAGGATTTCACCATCCTTAACCTGGAGGTTAATATTATTTAAAGCCTCTATTTCTTCTCCGTTATCTATTTGAAAAGTTTTAGATAAATTTTTAACTTCTATCATCCATAATCACCATTATTAAAAAAACATAGCCTTAATAAATTAATAGTAGTATGTACCTGAATTATAATAGTTTTTCTATTATTAACTGGATTTTAATGTAATGACTGAAAAGAGGATATCGTTTTAGAAGAAATACTATAAGTCGATTAAAGAAATAAAATTTCAAGCAAAATTCTAAAAATTTTCTGATTTTACAGTGTTAAAACTTCCAGTTTTGATAACCAGCAAACGCGCAGTGTTTGACATCAAAATTAGAGATTTCGAGAGATTTTTAAGGTCTTCTGGCATTTCAAAAAAAATAAGTTGAATGTTTAGTAAAAATTTTTTTGCATGTTTTTTGCTTTTATTTCTTTTATTGATGTACAAGGCTGTCCAATAATTATTTTTGGGTTATTTGTAATAATTTTGTTTTTCATATAATAATTTGGGTTTTTTGAGGGTTTAAGGCTATTATATAATCGGAAAGTTTATATTGTGGTTTGAGAATAATGTTATTTAGTTAATAGTTTGTGGAGAGCGTTTCATATGGCTTTGCGTGAAGATAAAATGGGTCAAACCTGGCTTGTGCCTCGTAATGTTACTGAATTTATACCAGAGGGTCATATTTGCCATTTGGTTATTGCTCTGGTGGATGGCTT
>Ga0209105_100433_pt1 | contig 13898 bp, 12 predicted proteins | sample SedPBSmetaG_FD_184158 | JGI IMG/M metagenome (GOLD analysis project Ga0209105, IMG submission 184158) | Freshwater sediment bacterial and archeal communities from Indian Creek, Illinois, USA to study Microbial Dark Matter (Phase II) -... | ecosystem: Environmental > Aquatic > Freshwater > Creek >...
GTCTTTGGCCATTTGCAGGGCTTTGGGCCAGAAAGGTATTTGAAAGCCTTCAATGGCTTTGCCGGTAATGGGGTGGATGGCCTCATCGGTGCGGGTAATATCGCTATTAATGCCCGGACCGTTTACCTTGCCGGTTTCCATATCGACCGGTGCGGCCAGGTTGCCAGACGAATCGCGGCGGTCGTTCATAGTTTTGAATTTAACTATGCTGAAAATACGACCGTTTTTCCCCGGGCGGTACTGAAAAAAGAATGGCTTGCCGTTATTGGCAATTGCAAGCAACAAGGTGACCATAAACAATACCGGCGAGGCAATCAGCAATCCTATAAGATTAAGAAAAAAATCAAGTACACGCTTTAAAACCGATTTATATAAATTCATTTGATTTGTTTGACAAGTAGCGGATTAGCAGATTATCACATCCCCGCAACCTATAAATGCCATGGGTAAATCACTTTCTCCATTTCGACAGGGGTATTGCTGATAGTGAAATATTTTTTTATGCTCAGGGCGGATGACAGTTTTTGCAATTTCATCAGGTCGGCAGGGGTTGCTTTTTGTTTAACCTCAAAAGCGATCTCATCGTTTAAGATAAAGTCAATTTCGGCCGTGTTGCGCTTGTTATAAAAAGAGAGTTTCCCGTAAAGTGCCAGTTGGTTGGCCACGGCAACCTCGAGCAATTGCCCGCTTGCAACTTTTGCGGCCAGATTCAGAATTCCGGTATCGGCAAAGTACACCTTTTTCCCACCAGCAACACTTCGGTCAATGCTTCCGGTAAATTTGGGCAGAAGCTTCAGAAAAAAAGTTCCCTCAAGAAACTCAAGGTAACTGTATGCTTTAACCCTGTTTATACCTAGCTCAGAAGCCAGGCGCGAAACCTCGAGGATGTTTCCATTGCGCGGGGCCAGCAGCAATATCAGGTCGCGAAGTTCGCGTACATCCTTCAACTCGCTAAATACCTTGATGTCCTTTTCAAAAAAAGAAGCAAAAATATTTTTCAGAATCATTCGCTTGGTTTCCTGATCGGGAGTAGTGGCTACTTCAGGAAATCCACCGAATTCAAGATAGCTTTCGTACAGTTCCTTATACTGGTAGATAGCCGCTAATCGTCGCGGTGTGAATGCAGCCTCTATTGGGGGTGATAAATCGATTTCATTCAGCCTATGATTAAAATAGAGATATTCGCGGTAGGATAAAACAGGTAAAACATACAGAAACTTCCTGCCGCTCAGCGACTCAGGAAAAAGGTTTCGCAAATAATAATTTGATGAACCGGTAACAATGAATTTTACTCTAAAATGGTCAACTAAATACTTAATAATCCGCGTTATTTCGGGGAAGTTCTGGATTTCGTCAATGCAAACCAGAAAACGATCCTCGCTTTTAGCGCCTGCAGCCTTTCGCAGATCCTCATAAATGGCCTTATAATCAATGTTTTCAAAAATAAGCGTATCTAATGGGTTGTCGAAATCATACCATACTTTTCCTGCATCCCAGCTATTATATAGCTGACGCATCAGCGTGGTTTTGCCCACCTGCCTCATACCCGTAATTACAATGGCATTTTTATGCTGCAATTGGGGAAGAAGGATATGAAAAAGTGCCCTTTTTAGCAATGTGTAATTATTATTTTACAAATATACGCAATAATGTAAAAATTCGGGAACAAAATTGATGTGAGAATGTGGTAATGTGATGATGTGATGATGTGATGATGTGATGATGTGATGATGTGATGATGTGATAATGTGTGAATGTGTGAATGTGATGATTATCAGCTAATCTTCGGGATATTTTTTGACTTCCAACAGCCAAAAGCCAACGGCTAACAGCCAAAAGCCAGAAAATGTGAGAATGACATCATCCTAAGTTGCCCTTACAGGGCGCAGATGGATTTGGAGTCTTTTCGCCCGGAGCGATGCTTCGGGTTGAAGTAAACTGCCCCTTCGGGGCGAATTATCAGGATCGTCTTTGTCTGCCCGAGACGGTGCCATTGGGGTGGCGAATGCCGGGCTGAAAGCCCAATTTATCGCAGCCATGGGGCAACGCCCCTGGCAAAACAATGGAATTCAATATTCTCGCCCTGTAAGGGCAGGTTAAACTTCTAAGGATAAAGAGGACAAGGAGAAAGAAACAAGGAAAACAAAAAATCCGAGAAATCGTTTTCTTTTAATCTGTACCTGCCGGGCGGCAGGGAAGCCACCGGGTTGAAGTAATCTGCCCCTTCGGGGCGATTTATCTGGATCGTGTTTGTATGCCCGGGGCATTGCTTCGGGTTGAAGTAATCTGCCCCTTCGGGGCGAAGTGGCGCAATCGTGTTTATCTGCCCGGGGCGTTGCCTTCGGGTTGAAGTAAACTGCCCCTTCGGGGCGAATTATCAGAATTTCGTTTGTATGCCCGGTGCAATGCTTGCGGGGTAAAAAATTCCGGGCTGAAAGCCCAATTTATCGAGGCCAAGGGGCAACGCCTGATGTATTCTTGTTCCAGTTAGTGAACTGCACCCTGCATAATTACCCCAGAAACATAGCTACATGAAGAGCTACTATGTTATCGCCGAATGTTTTGGTTTCCCGGTCGTTTGATAAGATAAAAGCTCTTTTCAGAGGTTTGTCAAGCATTTCGTTCAAGCCTTTGAAATTTCTTGAATCAGTTTTAGTAACCCGGTCCTTCATCTTTATTTCAAAAGCGAGAAAACCGTCGGGTAATTCAACCAATAAATCTACTTCCTTTCCGTCGTGCGAACGCAAATGGTACAGTTTAACCCCGGCATTTACAGTTGCAATCTGCTTGTATATTTCGGCTACAACAAGGCTTTCGAATTCATTTCCGGTAACGCCTCCCCTTTTCTGAAGCACGGCACTAACAATGCCCTGGTCCATATAATGAACCTTAGGCATTTTCGACAATCTCTTATTGGGGTTTTTCGACCAGGCAGGTAGAATAACTGATTGATAACTTAGCTCGAAATATCTTATGTAGCGTTGAATGGTTTTGGAGGTTAGTCCAATCTGATTGGCAATTGCAGTAGTGTTTACCAGTTGAGCCGTGTTTTCGGCCAGATAGCGCTGCAATTTAACAAAGGGTTCAAGATCGCGGAATGATGCCAGGTCGCGGATATCTCTTTCAAGATATGTACTGACATAATTTTGCAGCCAAACATGTTTCTCATCTGTACTCAATGTTTCATCCGACACAGCAGGATATGCTCCAAAAACGAGGTAATGATCCCACGCTTTCTGCTTCCCGGCCATTTGCCGGTCGAGTAGAAATGAGGGCAGAAAATTAATATGTTGGTTACTTTTCAATTCCTGTTGAAACAGCGAATCTTCGACCGGGTCGTCCCATGATTTTGTGCGGATTTCGGGTAATGTAAGCGGAAAAAACTCAATTATAATACACCGGCCTGCCAGGCTTTCTTTTACTTTTTCGAGTAAAAGCAACTGACTTGATCCTAAAAGCAAATACCGCGGTTCGGGCCACTGATCGTACACTGATTTAATACTTTCGATCAGAGCAGGTTCTTTTTGAATTTCATCAAGTATGGCTTCAGGATACAATTCACGCCACTGCGAAGCCGAGAGTTGTGCATATTGACGGCGCATTATAGGGTCTTCGACTGAGATGTACCCGTAATCAGGAAACAGATGCCGCACAAGCGTAGTTTTTCCGGTTTGACGCGCTCCGGTAAGCACAATAATACGGCCTGTTTTCCATTTATTGCGCGCTACAATCAGGTCAGCTATTTTTCTGTTTTTCATCCTTTAAAAGCCATTCACAATGTAATCCCAAGTCTGGTAATTAAAATAATGGATGTATTCCGAACAGACATTCCATATTTTACGCCAAATATAGGTATTTAATTCCGCATTTTACGCCAATTACAGGAATTTGATTCCATTTATTACGCCCTGGCGATTTGCTTCACTAAATATTGCGACTTGCTCTGAACTGCGAATGCCGGCAGAGAGTGTCTAAACAAACACTTGATCCAATGCCTGGAAAATCCGTTCCCACTCAGGTTCGGTGATGTTCGACCCTGATGGGAGGCATAGTCCGTTTTCAAACAATTTTTCGGAGGTGCCATCACCGTAAAACGGCGCATTTGCAAACACGGGCTGCAGGTGCATGGGTTTCCATAGCGGCCGGCATTCGATGTTGTTTGCTTCGAGGGCAAGGCGGACTATTTCGCGTGTTATGCCCTTGTTATGGGCAGGATCAATAATAATGGTGGTAAGCCAGCGGTTCGAAAAATAATTTTCAGGTTCCGGGAGCAGTTGAATGTTATAACCTTTATTTTCAAGGCTTTCAAAGTAGCTTTTATATCGCTGGAAGTTGGCTCTGCGGGCGGTGATGCGGTCGTTAATAACGGTCATCTGGCCACGCCCTATGCCCGCCAGCACATTGCTCATGCGGTAATTGTAGCCGATATGGCTGTGCTGGTAATGGGGTGCAGAGTCTCGGGCCTGGGTAGCCAGGAACCGTGCTTTTTGTATCATGGCTTCATCGTCGGAGAGCAATGCCCCTCCACCGCTTGTGGTAATAATTTTGTTGCCGTTGAATGATAATATGCCAAATTTTCCAAAAGTGCCGCATTTTTGTCCATTCACTTCTGACCCCAGCGCCTCGGCAGCATCTTCGATCACGGGGATGTCGTGATCCGATGCTATACGCAATATCTCATCAATTCTGGCGGGCATGCCGTAAAGGTGAACAGGTAGCAGAGCCTTAGGCCGCTTGCCCTTTTTAATCCGGTCCTTTATAGCTTCGGCCAGAAACACCGGGTTCATATTCCATGTATCGTGCTCGCTGTCAATAAAAACGGGCGTTGCACCCTGATACACAATGGGATTGGCCGAAGCGGAAAAGGTAAAGCTCTGACAAAGTACCTCATCGCCCGGCTCCACCCCAAGCAATATGAGCGACAGATGAATAGCGGCCGTGCCGGAGCTGAGTGCTGCCGCATGTTTTGCACCTGTGTAGGATTGCAGATCGTTTTCGAACCGGTCAACATGTGGCCCGAGCGGTGCAATCCAATTGGTATCGAATGCTGCTTTAACAAACTCCTGTTCTTTGGTACCGATATGAGGCGATGAGAGCCAGATTTTTGGATTCTTCAAACGGGTTGATATTTTGAGTGTAAGACTTTTGGGCGTGATTCGTGATTCGTGATTCGTAATTAGTAATTCGTGATTGGCGATTGGTGATTAGTGATTGGTGATTGGTGATTGGTGATTAGTGATTGGTGATTGATTGGTGATTGATCGGTGATCATTCGAGTGTGAAATTAAGGCTTTATGGTGAGAGGAGAAGGCAGCTATTTAACAAAAAGAGGCTGACCAGGTGGCCGTAGATTTCTTCCTGGCATGGAAAAACCGGGAAGGCTATTGTAGCTTACCGATCTGTTCATCCAGGTCGTCAATCAGGCGGGAAGAAAAAGTATACGCCGGACCGTGACCCGGAAAGATGGTAATACATGGATGCAACAGCGATCTGATCTTTCGCAGACTGCTTGCGGCTTCAGTTTTGTTGCCTCCTTTGAGTTTGGTTACGACCGGCACAAACGGAATGTATGCATCGCCGGTGAAAAGGGAATTTTCAATTTCGAACGTAAGGCAGCCGGGGTTATGGCCCGGGGTAGAATAAACGATAGCCCGGATACCGGTGAAAAGATCAATTTCGTCTCCATCCCTGATCTCAAAAGGCATTGTTCCTTTGAAAACTATGGGGTCTTCATGGTAAAAAGAAAGATTCATTTTGGGGTCGTAAAGGCCCTGGCGGGTATGCGCCGATGCAAATATGCTGCACTTAGGTGATGCCTCAAGCAGGTGGTTTAAGCCATAGATATGATCGTAATGGTAGTGTGTGAGCAAAACACCACTTACACAACAGGCATTTCCGGATGTGTGATTTACACTGTCGAAAACCCCCAAATCAACAAGCCAAATCTGATTCGATGCGGGTGTTGATAAAATATAAGAATTGGAAGTGAAAACATCATTCGTAAGCTGCTGAACAATCATATCCAAATCATCTAAGCGTGAGACCACCATCTATAGTGAGTATGCTCCCCGTCATCCATTTAGAGGCGTCGGATAACAAATAGATAGCGGCATAGGCTATTTCCTCGGGATTACCATAACGCCCGAGCGGATACCTACTAATGTCTTTAATCAAATTTTCTTCGGGAATTGCTTTTGAGAAATCTGTTTTAATCATTCCCGGCTGTATAGCATTAGCCCTTATTCCATTTGAAGCCAGTTCGAGAGCGACACCTTTCATAAATGAGTTTATAGCGCCTTTCGACGCCATATACATGATGTTGCCCATTGAAGCAAATGATGCTGCAACAGACGATACAAAAACAACAGACGCAGCTTGATGAAATAAATTATTCTTGTACAGCACACTTGTTAATAATGCCGGAGCGAAAAAATTGATGCGCATTAATTCTGAAAATTTCTTTTCTGAAATCATTTTCAGTGGAACACGGGTAATTATACCAGCGCTATGAACGACTCCATCCAGCATGGGCAGATCATCAACAAGCTGGTGAAATTTTTCAGTAACTGATAAATCAGCCTGAATTGCCCGGTGATTATTGGATTCAAGTGCATTTAATGTTTGATTTAATCGCGGCTCATCACGGGCAGTGATAATAAGCTTAGCACCAGCTTTAGAGGCATTAATAGCAATCTCACGCCCAATGCCTGATGAGGCACCGGTTACAAGGATTGTTTTGCCTTCTAACGAAAAAGGATTGAAAGACATAATATTAAACTTCAACTAATTCAGAAATAAACATCTCTTTTGCGTTGAAAATACAGCTTGCCCATGTCATTCCAACGCCAAAGCCAGATAGGAGTATTTTTTTGTCGTCTAACTTGTTCCGCAGTTCAGACGCTATTGTTAATGGGATTGATACTGAGCTGGTGTTGCCAAACCTGTATAATGTTGAAGGTACTTTTTCCGGGTCTAATTTAAGTTTTTTAGCAAGGTAACTGTTCATAAAACTATTAGCCTGATGAAAGACGAAGTAGTCAATTGTATTTTTCTCCACCTGAGCATATTCCAGTATTTTCTTTATATCCGGCGGTATTTCAAGAATCACAAAATTAAAAACTTCGCTTCCATTCATGTACCCATGCTCATCTGAGCGGATGTTTCCAAACTCATCAACTATTTTTTCTTTCAGCGTTTCGATGGTAGTGGGGTTACGGGCGCCTCCGGCATCCATCTTGATCAGGTTCTCCCGAGATCCATCTGAATTTAACGAAAAATGACTATTTCCAAACTTCTCGTCACGCTCGATCAAAGCTGCCACACCACCATCTCCAAAAATGAAGGCAGTTTTGCGATCTTTTTGTGAATAAACCCGTGAACGGGTTTCTCCATCAAGTAGTAGCGCCTTTCGTAAGTTTTGGTTTTGCATTAGACCATATACTACCGCCATACCATATAAAAAACCAGAGCAACCCATATTGATGTCAAATGCAATTACTTGTTTGCCAAGTTTTAACCTGTGCTGCAAGATTACGGAGGTTGCAGGCATTCGGTAGTCTGGAGTTTGTGATACGAAAATTAACACATCAATTTCATCTCGGGATATATTCTGATCAGCGATGAGCCTTTCGGCAGCAGCATAGCAGAGGTCGGATGCACAAACGCCCGGCTCGGCAAACCGGCGTTCATAGATGCCAATTTTATCTACCACCTCTTTGACTTCCTCAGGCGAAAAGTGCTGAGAATACTCGTAATTGTTAATGATTTTCCGGGGAACTGCCGCAGCTAATGCAGAAATTCCAATATCACTAAATTTTAGCAGTGCCATATTTCATTGCGTTTTTTTTGACCAATCCTTCCAGATGTTCTAAAATTGATTCTAAAATCCAGGAATTTGAATTAAAGCAAAACACATGATTTTAAATCCAGCGTTTTGCAATAATTGCGAAAAGCGTCTTTGGGATTACTTCCTTTTTTCTATTTCGGCGATAATATCACCAATGGTGATAAGTTTTTTAAAGTCGTTTCCTTCGATTACAACATCAAATTCTTCATCAATCATAGCTATAACAGATAAATAGGCAAGGGAATCCCATTGGTCGAGATGGCGGAACTCCGTTTCTGTGGTAAGATTATGATTGCCGTCCATTTGTAGCACTTCAGCCATAAGTTTCACGAATTTCGTTTCCATAGTATTGTTCTTAGATTTTGGCAAAAAATTAATACAAAAGTATGATTCCTCAAAATAAACACTACACCTTTTTTGTTTTTGTTTGATTTGTCAGGAATTTATGTTCGCCGAGATGCTGATTTAGCTATACCAAAAGCCTGGAAAAAAATCAATTTCCCATGTTTGTAAATCCATCTACTTTCTTTGCCGGATTTCCCATATACAAGAACCCATCCTTTGTATTGCGCATAATGAAGCTTCCTGCGCCGATGCGTGTGTTATTGCCAATGGTGATGCATTGAAGTACTACCGAGCCGATACCAAAAAAGTTTTGGTTGCCAATAGTAGCTTCGCCCGAAATTCTTGTCAGTGGCATTAACACATTGTAATCGCCCACTTTTACATCATGGGCAAGGGCAGATATGCTGTTGAACAGGTTAAAGTCTCCGATGGTAACATCGCATGAGAAGGAGCAGCCTCTTACGATAACATTTCCTTTGCCAATTGTAAATGACTGTTTGTGGGCAAAATACGCCTCCGGATGGATGATATTGGGAAATGCGATGTTGGGGTTTGTGATGCTGTTTACGAGTTTTTGCAGTATTGCGGGGCTACCTACGGCAAAAGCAATACTGAGGGGCGAGGGCCAGTTGTTGAGGTCGTGGAGGTTGCCCAGCACAGGCCCGAAATGAGAAATTTGTGAGCCTTTTTCTTTTCCGTCATCAAAAAAACCCACAAACTCCCAAGTGGGAAGCTTTTCGTTGATCAGGTTGAGGATGCAGGCCACTTCTTTGCCAAAGCCGCCTGCTCCGTAAATAGCGATTTGTTTCATGCCAGGTATTGATTATTCACCGTTTCCGGTAAAGGTAACGCCACTTACCGAGTCAGTTGCATTGATTCCTTCTCTTTTCAGCACTTTTATCACGGTTAAGAAGCATATTTTCATATCCAGTGCAAAGGAGAGGTTTTCCACGTACCAGATATCCATTTCAAATTTTTCTTTCCAGGCCACGGCATTGCGACCATTCACCTGTGTCCATCCGGTGATACCGGGTTTTACTTCATGCCTTCGGGCCTGCCGTTTGTTGTACAAGGGCAGGTATTGCGGGAGCAACGGCCTTGGGCCTACTAAGCTCATATCACCTTTGAGCACATTGATGAGTTGAGGGAGTTCGTCGAGCGATGTGCTGCGTACGATTTTTCCGATCGTTGTAAGCCGTTCTGCATCGGGCAGCAGGTTACCTGCGGCATCGCGCCGGTCGTTCATTGTTTTGAACTTTACAATACTGAAAATACGGCCGTTTTTGCCCGGGCGAAGTTGAAAAAAAAACGGCTTGCCGTTATTGGCAATGGCCAGCAATAGAGTAACGACAACCAAAACCGGAGAGGCAACCAGCAAACCGGCAAGACTGAGAAAAAAATCAAGGAAGCGCTTGAAACCCGATCTATAGAGACTCATTTGATTTTATTGATGATTAGCTGATTAGTTGATTAGAGGATTGGAGGATTTTATCCTCTCATCATCACATCAACCCCCTGTTTTAATCCGGAATGTAATTGTGCATATAGTATTGAATTGCAATTTCAATGATGTTCGGAGCGGAATTGCAAATGCTGCTGAGCCAGGATAAACCAAACAAATTAGTTTTCACTAAAACCCAACTATTTAGAAAAGTGATCAAATGACTTGAGGTTGAAAAAGATATCATCTACCCAGGCGGCAAGAGTATACTTTGATTCAATTTCATTTAGCAAATTTTTATACGGCTGATTTAAGAAACTTATAGGAATTACAGGCTCTTTTGGATCGATAATCAAAATATTATTCTCGCAGAAAAAGTCATATTTTTCAATACCTTTGAAATCTGTAATTAGTTTCATTTTTGCACCCATTGCCTCCATTACCCTCAGTGAAAGACTCTCTTGTTTTGGATGACAAATGTCAATAATAGATTTTGAGTTTGCCATCATGCTGTACAAATCACTTTCAGGTAGCATTTTAAAGCGAAAATGATTAATTGGGGTTCCTAACGGATAGTTTCTTACAATAATATTTTTTATAAATAGAATACGACTTGGAAGAAAATAATAAAAATATAGGTTGTATTTATCACCATATATTTTTTCAACCTTTTTTAGTATCTGATATCTGACTGAGTGAATGGTGCCTGCAAAACAAATGTCTATTTCTTTATATTCACAGTGTTTTATTTCCTGATGTCTTTTTAAAAAAAATAATGGCCGGAAATATAACCCGTTATTTCGAGCAACATCTCCGCTGTCGAACGACAATACTTTATCGAATGACTTAAATATTGACCGTTTATCATTTACAGCCAGGATATCCCATAAATAGAGTATCGTAAACGCTTTAGGGTAAAATGATTTCAGCAGATCAACTGCTTTATTTGTAAAAGCTTCACCGCGTATTACCAAAATAAAATCAAAATCAATGTTTTTATTTTCGGTGATAATTCTTTTAAGAAAGGCTAAAAAGAAACCTGGGAAAAAGTTCTTGAGAAGCCGAACCAAAATTTTACTAAATGTAGACAAAGATGGTCTTTCAGGATACATGCTTACAAACGCTCCCCTTCGTTCTAACTCTAAAAGTATTTCACCACCATATCTTCCTTCTCGCCCTCGTGGGGCGAATGCCAATATTTTTTTTCCCTGTAAGTCTTTTTCTTTATTCATTTTTAAAAAAGATTTGTCAAAGAGCCGCTATAAAACTTTGTCTTCAATTACTTTAATCAGTTTGGATTGTTAAAAGGGCGAGGTTTGAAATTTTAATCCTCTTAAACCTCCTTTTTTGGGACTAGATTCAATCTCTTGGCAAAATTTAATTTTTCTTTAAAAACTTTGCCTTTTCAGAATCTTCAAATAATTCTAAAAAAAACCTTTTACCTGCATAAACCTTTAGATTATAACGATTACATACGGAATAAGGTGCGGGATAAATTTCATGTTTAATCATTCTTTCTTGTTAACTGACCCAACTCATCTGAGGTCAGAAACTCAACCTCCGGCCATTTTTTTGTTATCTCTTTCAAAAGCCTACGCAGTGCTGTAATGCCTTTGTTGCGGTTTTCGGGATGGATGAATCCGGCGTAGTTGACACGATGGGTCGAAACCACAGCAGGTTTTTTCCACCTGAAAGCTATGTCAATTTCTTTCAGGCAATTATCTACCCAGTCGGTAATATATGCATTATCGGGTTCGCCAAAACAAACCGGTTCGAAAAAGGCATTTCGTACAATAATTGTCTGCCCATATTGGTTTTGCCGGCCGGGCCAGTTCCATTCTGTTTTGAATGCTCCATCTCCGAGGGGATAAATTCTTCGCTTGGCACGGGTTAAAGTCATTACGCCAATTTCTTTCAGGGTTTGCTCCAGCTCGGCCGGTTCTTCGGCATTAGGCGCAACAAAGCAAGTGGGTTTGTGCCCCATGTACTGCTCATAGAGCGCTCCCGCATCTTTCAAAATGCTTTGCAAACCGGGTATTTCATCTTTTCTGAAAGGATGCAAAGCCCCTAAGTAATTTGGATACTCTTTACCTTTCGATGCCGATGCTCCGACAGAACGCCATTTAAATGCCTCTTTCATGCCATCATCGCCCGATTGGATTATTTCCCACCAACGGCCCACATGAATATGCTCCCTGCCGTGCAACTGGGGGCAAAACAAACGGTGGGCTTCGCCTTTGTTCCAATAATCAAGGAGTTTGTCGTGCTCAGGATACTTCAATATGGTTTGATCAAGCGATTCGAAATGATACTCAGCGAAATTGCCGGCTTCAATCTTGTCGAAATCAGGATTTGCCGTATTGCAAAAGGGTGTAAATACGGGTGGCCTGCCTGAAGCATCTTTGAATTCGAGCAACACATTCATCAATGTATTCAAGTCGCTGTTGCTCTCAAGGCTGTCGGCCCCATAATGATTTTTGTCAACACTCAGTCCAAACGCCTTCATCTTTTCGTAAGCCTGCTTATTTGCCGTGCGTGTGCTTCCCCAGTCGTCCGATTCAAATACAACGATTTTTCGTTTGGTGCGCCAGCCCATGGTATTTGATAAATGGATCCGGATTATGCCTGTAATTGTATTCTTGTACATTGTGTTTACTTTCTTAAGAGTTGTTCGTATAGTTTCAGATATTCCAAGAACTGCTTATCCTTATCAAAATGTTCTTCAGCGCGTTTTCTGCAGTGTGTGCGCCAAAGGTTTCTGTTGATTGCACAAACCTCATTTATTGCATGCACAAGGCCGTTTATGTCGCCTTTTTCAACGACTCTTCCGGTTTGCTCATCAACAGCCTCAGGGCTGCCGCCGGTGTTGTAGGTTATTACCGGCGTTCCACATGCCAGGGCTTCGATATTGGTTGTGGGGAAATTATCCTGATAAGTGGGGTTGACATAACACAGGGCATTTGCGTACAAGTTAGCCAACTCCTGAACAGATTCGGTTCGTTGCAATCCTATGATGCCGGCAGGCAATTTTTTAACCGTTTCAGTATCCAACCCAACAATTACAATATTGATATTTTTATCAATCCTTTCTCTCAGTTCCACGAAATCAGAAAATCCCTTTCGCTTTGACCAAACATTGGCTACGCCAATAATATAGGGCTTATTGGAAATTGAATGGATTCCATGGATCACATTGTCATTCCCATTTACTCTGAACACATTCAGATCTATTCCGTTGTGAATTGTTCTTGCTGGGTGCGACATTAGAAAAGATTCCTTTACATATTTTTCCAGCCATTTTGATGGTGTAATAATGTGAAGGTTTGATATCTTATTGAAAATAACCTTCTTATCCACATAATTAACCCTGGAGTTATCAATCCATAAACTTTTGGGATAAAATCGGGTCTTTGGGCATTTGCTACATTGTTCTTTCCACTTGAAGCAACCTTCATGTTCAAAATAAGAACAATGCCCGGTAAAAGACCAGCAATCATGAAAAGTCCACAACACAGGTTTATTAAATTTCTCAAGAAAATTAAAGAGTACTGCTATATTGATATAGTAGCCATGTAAACCATGCAGGTGAATAACATCAGGGTTGATTTCTTTAATTTGTTCAACGAATTTCATGGAGGCTGCCCGGGAACCGAAGCCATGCCGGTCGAAAAGCAATGATTTCATACCATGGAGGTATACATCAAGTTGTGAACCTATCCGGATAAGTTGGGATTGGCTGGGCCGGTTTCCCCTTCCAAACGCGATATAACTTTGGTGGCCCTGGCTTATGGCCACTCTGCCAATATCCTCGGCTATGCGGCCGACACTACCGGAGTTGACTGTAGAGTTGATTTGTAGAAGTTTCATGGTTGTTAATTAAGGTATAAAAGGCATTCAGCATATTGTCGTCATTAAATATTTCGGCCCGTTTTACCGATTGTGCCCTATAGTGTCTGAGTAACTGATTATCGGTTAAAAAAAGCTTCATTTTCTCTGCTACGGCATCGGGGTTCTGATCGGCCATCAGCCCATAAACGCCATTATCAACAATCTCGCGGCAACCACTGCAGTTTGTTACAATCACAGGTTTGTGCAATACCATTGCTTCGCACAGGGCCATGGGAAGCGCCTCAGAAATTGAAGTCATAATGAAGGCATCGGCTGCTTTGAGGTATGGGTATGGATTAGATTGGAACCCTAAAAAATTCACAAATTCGTTAATTCTAAGTTTGTTTGCCCGGACTTTTAATTCCTTTTCCAAATACC
>Ga0209105_100436_pt1 | contig 13857 bp, 13 predicted proteins | sample SedPBSmetaG_FD_184158 | JGI IMG/M metagenome (GOLD analysis project Ga0209105, IMG submission 184158) | Freshwater sediment bacterial and archeal communities from Indian Creek, Illinois, USA to study Microbial Dark Matter (Phase II) -... | ecosystem: Environmental > Aquatic > Freshwater > Creek >...
AAACAAAACCAGATCGTATGCCTACCATGATCTGCCCAAAATGCGAAGGAACTTTAGTATTCAAAAGAGAAACGGTAGACACTTAGTCCACCGTTCCTTAAGATTGCCCGTTAGGGCAAATTTGTTCTTTTACCAATTTGCGAACATTTTGCAAACATGCAATATATGGCAATATTTTAGACTTATTGATTTTTGTATATTGAACACAAAAAAAAATAACATTGTGTTTGTCAATTAAAAAAGGTATTTTTATTATGCTATTAACAGAGTTGAGAATTTTGGAGATTGCTAACTCGAGGGGTATTCGGGAGCATTTATGATCCAAAATATGATGAAAAGAATTGTCATATACAATCAAATCATCCATATGAAAAATCGACTATTGATGAGTATAACGTAAAAAAAAGTAAACTATACACTAAAAATGGTGTATAGTAAGCTCTCAGTAATAAAGCGGGCAAATTTTGAGACTTGACTTTATATACCATTAATGTACAATCTGATTAAACGTTTCATTAAAACGTTTAATCAGATTGTTGAGATGACGATAAAGAAAGCAGTATGACAATGATTCTCAAAGATATTGCACGATTGGCAGATGTTTCTATAGCAACAGTATCCATGATACTAAATAACAAGAATCAGAATATCAGTGCTTCAACCAGAGAAAACGTTTTGAGAATCGCGAGAGAAAGCAACTATATACCAAATGCCATGGCAAGGAGTTTGATTATAGGGAAGACAAAGATTATTGGACTAATTGTTCCTGAAATTTCTAATCCTTTTTTTCCTGAATTGGCAAGAGGCGTTGAAGATAAAGCAAATGAAGCCGGATATAATGTAATTTTTTGCAATTCAGACGATGATCCTATAAAAGAAGAGAGATATCTTGAGATGTTAGCTGAAAAAATGGTTGATGGAATAATTTTTGTGCATACAGCTAACAGGAGTGAAGGACTTGAAAAATATATAAGACAAGATGTTCCAGTTATATTGATTGATCGCGATATGGATATCGATAATGTCAAAGGAAAAGTACTTGTGAACAACTTTCATGGTGCGTATATGGGAGTAAAACATCTTCTGGACAAAGGTTATAAAAAAATTGCTTTTATAACAGGATCGCTAAAATCAAATATCACTTTTGATAGACTTCAGGGTTATAAAAAAGCACTGAGCGAACATGATATTCCAATTGATGAGAAGTATATAATGTTAGGACAGTATAAAAGTGAGTGGGGTATTCAAGCAACAAAGCAATTATTGTCAGAAGGCATAGATTTTGATTCCGTCTTTTGCGGTAATGATCTAATAGCTATTGGTGTAGTGAAAACACTCATTAATAATGGACTAAAAATTCCTGATGACGTAGGAATAGTCGGCTTTGATGATATCTGGATGGCGAGTATGATTATGCCTGAACTTACTACAGTCAAGCAACCTAACTATGAAATGGGATACAAAGCTTCAGAGATGTTAATCGATATAATAGCTAATCCGGAAACTCCATCTGGGAAAAAAATGATTTTTTTGGAAACTGAATTGATAATAAGACATTCTACATGATTTCTTCTTTGAATTAAACTTTTAAACAAAAATGTAGTTATGAAACGCTTTGGAGGAATAGTAATGGTTACAGTTATAGGAAGTTTAAACACGGACATGGTTTTTTATGTATTGAGAATGCCTAAAATTGGTGAAACCTTAGTCGCTCAGCGATTTAAGCAATCATTAGGGGGGAAGGGGGCAAATCAGGCTGTTGCCATATCGAAATTTGGAGTACCGGTTTTTATGATAGGTTGTATAGGTGATGATGAAAGAGGACTTGCTTTGTTAGATTCTTTGGAAAATGAAGGTGTCGATGTGAAATATGTCACACGAGTTGCAGGTGCTTCAACCGGACTAGCGCATATACAAGTCGACAGTCTTGGAAACAACTTTATAGTTGTTGTTCCCGCTGCTAATGAGGTGCTTAGTATTGATCTTGTAAAGAATTCAATTAGTGCTATTGAGTCAGCATCAGTAGTAGTTGCTCAACTGGAAGTGCCATCTGAGACAGTGTTGTTTACCCTAAAATCTGCGAAAGATCTCGGTAAGATTACTATTCTCAATCCAGCTCCTGCTGATCAATTTGATTTTCAAATGATATCAAATACAGATATATTGGTTCTGAATGAGACGGAATTGGATGCTATAAGTGGTATAACAATAAATAGCATTGAAGATTTATTAAAGGCAAGTCAAATATTGCTTGACAAGGGAGCGCGGGATTTAATAGTAACTCTAGGGGAAAAAGGATGTATACATTTTAATCGGTATGGCTCAAAAATGTATGATAGCAGAAAGGTTAAGGTAGTTGACACCACTGCGGCCGGTGATAGTTTTATAGGTACATTGGCTTCTATACTAAGCGAGGGAAAAGGAATTGAAGAGGCTATTCGATATGCAATCGTTGCCAGTGCTTTAACAGTAACAAAAGAAGGTGCGCAAAATTCTTTACCGTATCGCAAAGATGTAGAATGTATTATTATGATGCCAGATCTTTGTTCACATAAGGTATAAACTCAGAAATTAGATAAAAAATACACGATGTTAAGCGAGATAACAATAAAGTGCTCCTAATTATGGAAAGGAAAATAAAAAAATGCTAAAAGGGATACCTTCAAATCTTTCACCAAAGCTATTTAAGATTTTAATGGAAATGGGTCATGGGGATGACATAGTAATTAGTGATGGAAATTTTCCAGCAGCGAGTTGTGCGCGAAGACTAATAAGTTGTAATGGTCTAGGGGTTCTAGGTATCCTGGATGCGATTATACAATTTTTCCCTTTAGATTCTTTCGTTGAGAAGCCAATATCGTTAATGAAAGTAGTTACTGGAGATAGTTATAAACCGGAGATATGGCATGAATTTAAAAAGATTATATGCAAGTATGACGAAAGAGCTGCTGATTTTGAATTTGTAGAAAGATTCGAATTTTATGAAAGAGCTAAAAAGGCGTATGCGATAGTTGCCACTAGCGAAACAACACGTTATGCAAGTATTATTTTGAAAAAAGGGATTATAGATAACTAACTTATTAATGAATACTTTGTAGTTTGTTATTGGAGTTATCAGACTTAAATGGAATGAAGCGTGGTTATTTTACATACAGAGAAAAACTAATTTGAGCGACCTCAAATCTGGAAAGTAATCTCCGGAACGGGTGCTGAATTCGTTATAAAGGAGGTGTTATTAAGTATATAAACAAAGGCTGCGATAGATGAGTTAAATTTTAGATCGAACAATTAAACTATCTACGTAATAACCTTCTAAGCAGTCTTCCGGGACAATTTTCGGTGAGTTTATAAGGATTTACAACTGAAAACTTTCAATAAAATCCTAAAAAGATTGAGAGGAGAAACAACAACATGAAAGACACGAAAAAACTGGTACAAATACTATTATTGGCTTTGCTTGTGGTTGTAATTGGTGTCGGAATATGGTTCTTTACAGCACAACGTGAGGTGGCGCAGAGAGAAGAGATCATTATCGGGATGTCAGTACCTGGTCTCGAATTTCCTTTCTTCGTCACGATGAAAGAAGAAGCAGAAGCAGCTGCTGAGAGATTGGGCGTTCAAATTGTGTTTGCGGATGCTCTTAACGATTCTGCAAAGCAAGCTGCGGATATGGAAACTTTTATTGCGTTGGGTGTAGACGCAATTTTGGTTTCTCCCATAACTACCGATGGTTTAGTTCCTGCAATCGAACAAGCAGTTGATGCTGGTATCCCAGTTGCTACGGTAGATCGAAGGGCAGACACTGATCTTACTTTGGCTCACGTTGGTGCGGATAACATTGAAGGAGGACGTTCTGCAGCGCGCTTTATTATAGATCAATTAGGAAACAGAGGGACAGTAATACAACTAGAGGGGACTCCCGGTGCTTCAGCTGCGATAGAACGCAAGATGGGTTTTGATGAAGTGATGGCTGCCTCTGACGTGGAGATTCTAACCAGTGTTACCGCTGAATTTTCTCGAGCACGTGGTATGAGTGTAATGGAAGATTTAATTGAGACTTTTCCGGAATTCGATGCAGTTTTCGGGGCAAATGATGAGATGATAATTGGCGCGATCGAAGCTATGGAAGCAGCTGATATTGATACAGCTGGAAAAGTGACAGTTGGTTTTGACGCGACAATTGACGCGCTTGATTATATGCAACGAGGATTGCTTGATACTACAATCGATCAGTTCCCAGGGCAACAAGCAAGTACAGCATTAGAAATACTCGTTGAGTATATCAAAACAGGTAATCGCCCTGCGGAAGCCATACAATTACTCAAACCACAACCGATCATCTGATAATTTGTATAACAAGGGTATTTTTATGGAGAGGGTCGACAATGGCCGATCCTCTCTTTTAAGATTAGGAGGGTAGACTAAGCTAATGCATCCGTTTCTAAGCATGAGTATGATTACGAAATCCTTCCCTGGCGTTATGGCTTTGCAAAATGTTAACTTTGATCTTGCAGAGAGAGAAGTACATGCATTGCTTGGTGAAAATGGGGCGGGAAAATCAACTTTAATGAAAATTCTTTCTGGGGTTTATAAACCCGATTCTGGTGTGATATTGCTTGATGGGAAACGCCTGGTTGCGAGTGGTCCACGAACTATGCTCAGAGCAGGTGTAAGCATAATATACCAGGAACTCAACTTAGTCTTGTACATGTCGGTTGCAGAGAATATTTTTTTAGGTCGCGAACCACTCAATGCTACAGGGTTAATAGATAAAGAAACAATGCATAAAAACGCGAAGAGCCTGTTGTCGCAGTTTAAACTTGATTTCGATACAAATGCACTTGTGCATACACTTAGTCCAGCCTATCAGCAGGTGGTAGAAATAGCCAAAGCACTCTCGCTTAAATCACGAATTTTGATTATGGATGAACCAACTGCATCACTAACTGGACACGAGATCGATCAACTCTTCGACATTATTCGTAGATTGCGTTCGAATGGAGTCTCAATTGTTTATATTTCTCATCGTTTGGAAGAAATTTGGAAAGTAGCCGATCGTGTAACTATACTACGTGATGGTCAGAAAATTATAACGCGTTCTTTATCTGATTTAACTATTTCGGAGATAATTCGTAATATGGTTGGTCGCGATCTTATCGAACAATACCCTAAGCAAAAAGTTGAAAAAAAAGAAGAAGTTCTTTGTGTTGATGGTCTAGCCAAAATAGGAGTTTGCGATGGAGTAAGTTTTAGAGTACAACGTGGCGAGATTCTCGGATTTGCGGGTTTGGTTGGTGCTGGGCGCACCGAGATCATGCAGTTAATTTTTGGGTATCGCCGTAAAGATAGGGGCTCTATCAGGATTAATAATAGAAAGGTAGAAATACGCTCTACCCGAGATGCCGTACGCAATGGTATTGCATTTATACCCGAGGAACGTAAAAAACAAGGTCTTGTTCTTGGTCTTTCAGTTTTTGACAATATTTCTCTCGCTAACCTAGATCGCAATAGCTTTTTAGGCTGGCTTCGAAAACGAGTTTTATATGATCTGGTTACTTCAATTGTAAAAAATATAGGGATCAAGACCCCTTCAATACATCAGCTTGTGGATAATCTTTCTGGCGGTAATCAGCAAAAGGTTGTGTTATCCAAATGGTTTGTGCGTGATTGTCAAATCTATATCTTCGATGAGCCTACACGTGGGATAGATGTAGGTGCTAAAGTTGAAATTTACAGGCTTATGCAGACTTTAGCGCAGCGCGGTGCTGCAATTATCTTGATTTCCTCTGATTTAACAGAAGTATTAAATATTAGTGACCGAATTATGGTGGTCTATCGAGGTCAAATCATGAAAGAATTTGAATGGGATAAAGTTACTCAAGAAGAGGTTATGCATTACGCACTTGGTTTCACTGAAAAGACTTTAGAAAAGGAGTTAAAATGATTACTAATATAAATATACAAATGTTTAAAATTAATATGCAAATAATTAAAGTTTTAAAGTCCTATGGACTTTTAATAGCATTTGTATTGCTATGTATATTACTGGCGATTCTTTCGCCTGCCTTTTTGCGGTGGACTAATATTCTCAATGTAGTTCGACAATCCTCGATTTTCGGGATTATGGCGCTTGGAATGACCTTTGTAATATTAACTGGTGGAATTGACTTATCGGTAGGTTCGATCTTAGCGGTTTCTGGTATGTTGGCAGCAGGTATTCTTAAAGCAGATGCAGGGGTGGTTGCTGCTATTGCAGTAGCCGTTGGTGTTGGTTTAGTGTTTGGAATAATAAACGGACTCCTGATTACGATAGGAAAGATCGCTCCATTCGTTGTTACTTTGGGTATGATGAGCATTGCTCGAAGCTTAACTCTAATTTACAGTAGAGGACACCCAATAAGTGGCTTTTCAGAGTCGTTTCGGTTTTTGGGCGGAGGTAGTGTTTTCGGAATACCGTTTCCAATTATATTATTTCTTACGGCAGTTTTTTTTGCTTGGTTGATACTGGAACAGACACGTTTAGGACGATACACTTATGCAATTGGTGGTAATGAGGAAACGGTAAAGCTTTCTGGTATAAACGTCTCCTTGTACAAGACGATGGTTTACGTTATTTCTGGAATCGCATCAGCCATAAGCGCACTTATTCTAACATCGCGTTTAAACAGTGCCGGACCAACCGCTGGTATAGGTTATGAATTAGACGTTATTGCTGCGGTGGTAATCGGAGGAACAAGTCTAAGCGGTGGACGCGGGAGCGTCTGGGGGACTTTGTTGGGTGCCTTATTGATTGCAGTGATTAACAATGGCATGAACTTGATTGGGATTTCACCACATTTTCAACAACTTGTGAAAGGTATAATAATTGTTACTGCAGTCATCCTCGATCGTTTACGTAAATAATTTCACACCTTGGATGGTAGATGTCTATTCAGCCATGAGCTAGTTGATGTTTGAAACTACTTTATAACAACGGGGGTATTTTCTTGGCGTTGTATCGCCTGACAATATAATCATGAAAGCAAATTAACATTTTCGCATTAGCATAGAGAAGTCTAATTTTTGAGTGAAATGAATGGGAGGATAATGTATGACGAATAAGGAAATTGCTGAAAAAGCTTTTGAAAAAGGCAGCGGGGTAGTGAGGTTGGTACCTACTTGGGTACCCAGATCCTTTTGTAGGCCTGGAAAGAGGATTAGGCTTCACCCTAATGACTATTATGTTTTGGGTCTTGAACGAGGTGGAATAGATGAGCGATGGTTTGCTTCAACCACGCATGCCGATAATGGGCCAGGAACTCCGGAAAATGAAGGATTGAGCTACATTGTTGCTGATGAAGAGGGAAAAGAACGTGTTCTTCTTAGAGAAGCCATTGAATTGTTAAAGGATCAGATTATTGGAAAAAATCTTTGGGACAAGTATAACAGATGGCCGATGTTTTCTAAATTTTTCGATAATATGGGTCCGCTACCTCATCATGTTCATCACCGTTCAGAGCATGCGTTGCGAGTAGGGCAAGATGGGAAGCCGGAAATGTATTTTTTCCCATCACAGATGAACAATCATTCCGGAGAGTTTCCGTTTACATTTTTCGGTGTGAATCCTGAAACTAAAAAGGAAGAAGTAAGAAGATGTTTAGAGAATTTTCTGAAAGGCGACAATAAAATATTGGATATTTCCAAGTGTTACAAGTTAACCTTGGATACCGGATGGGACGTACCACCTGGTGTGCTGCACGCACCTGGAAGTCTATGTACGTACGAACCTCAGTTTGCATCGGATGTATATGCAATGTATCAATCTGTATTGAATGGAGGGCAGTGTGTTCCAGGATCACTGCTTTGGAAAGATATGCCTTCAGTGGAGATGAATAATTACGATTACCTTATTGATGTAATTGACTGGGAATTGAATATTGATCCTGATTTCCATAGAAACCGGTTTATGGCACCGAAACCTGTTGTGGATGCTAATAAAATGCAAACAGAAGGATACTTAGAAGAATGGATATGCTACAAATGTAAAGAAGTCAGTGCAAAGCGATTAACCGTGATGCCAGGTAAAACTGTTATCATAAAAGACGCTGCGGCTTACGGTTGCATATTATTGCAGGGTTATGGCCAATTTGGCAATTGGAGCTTTGAAACTCCTACATTGATTAGATATGGACAGCTAACCTATGATGAATATTTTGTGACTGAGGAAGCGGCCATGAAAGGAATTACCATACGGAATAAATCCAAGAGTGAGCCTTTGGTTTTGCTTAAGCATTTTGCTGAGAATCCTGAATTGGAAATATAAAATGCGCCTGTGTCTAGGTCGGTTAAGTCTTTAAGGAACACATGTGTAGAAAATATAAAAAACCACAGATTAATTGGATAGTGAGTTCGGCAGTGCGAATTAAGTCAGTAATTCTTCGTGAGAAGAAAAAACTTTGTATAACTGGAGGGTTGATAGAAAATGCAAAATTTTGAGATTAAGAATTCAAAAATTAGAGAGGCCTTCAAGAAATGGAAGAGAGAAAATCCTCGAGATATAAATAATCGACTCAAACTCTCTTGGAGCAATTGGGGATTCGGCGTAGAAACCTTGAGTGAATCCGCAGCGCGCTTAGCAAAAGCTGGAATTAAGTATATTGAGTTGCATGGGAATCATTATAGTTCGGATTTGGGGTATAAGGCGGGAGAAACCTTGAAAATACTGGCCGATCATGGTGTCAAAACTGCTGGGATTTGCGGCATGTTTTCTGTTGATAATGATCTCTCAAGCAACCGTGCTGTACATAGGCAGTCAGCCATTGATTATATCAAAAGAGAATTGGATTTTGCTTCAGAAGTGGGAGCTGGATATATGCTAATAGTTCCGGGAGCCTGTGGAAGACCGGATAAGTATGACGATACCGAGCTGGATAGAAGCGTGGAAACATTGAATAAGGTTGCTGACTTGTTTGTAGAGCATGGTGTTAAGGCTGCTATAGAACCTATACGTTCTGCTGAAGTCAGTTTTATCCATACAATAGCTGAAGCAAAGTTCTTTATAGAGGCAGTAAATCATCCGGGAGTGCAGTATATCAATGGGGATTTGTATCATATGCAGGTGGAAGAACCACATATCGGAGAGGCAATACTAGATGCAGGAGAAAAACTGGTCAATCTTCACATGGCCGACAGCAATCGCTGTGCTTTGGGAGAAGGTTCCTTGGATCTGGATACCGTTATTATGTCCCTATATCTCATTGGATATCATAACGCAGACAGATTTGCTACGCCTGAACCCCTAGGGCCGGGGGGAGCTCCTTATCCTGCTATGTACGGGAAGCCAAATAAAACTGCACTAGATAAACTGGTAATGCAGACAGCGTATTACTTTAGGGAGCGAGAAGAAGCGGTTTTAGCATTGTAATTTATATAGTCTCTCGAATGACTAAACAGTTTAAAAATTTGGTAGTTGAGTGTCATGTTACAGAAGACCTCAGATTCATCCTGAATTTATGATGTTTACCAAATTGTTGTTTTTGGCGAAACTATTGTAAGCTAAGGAAGTAGCTGATTCCTACTTTAGCACTGCATTTATACATTGAGTTAAAGACCGAAGCCAACGGTAGTGCTTTTAGAGTTCATAGATAGGAAGGTTGAGGAGGAAGATTTGTGCAAGTTTAGTACTTCAATGATGTGTGCTAATCCATTTGTACTTCAAACACAGATCAAGATGATCGATCAGCATACAGACTTTTATCACATAGACATTATGGATGGACATTTTGTTCCCAATATTGCATTATCTGTTGATTATGTTGAAGAACTGAAGTCAGTGGCCACTAAACCTATTGATGTGCACTTAATGGTGACCGATCCTGATAAGTATTTAGATAAATTACTTAGTCTAGGTGTGAATTGTATAAGTTTTCATATTGATACTGTAAGACAGTCAGTATTTAGACTAATTAATAGAATTAAACAATCTGGGGTTAAAATCGGCATTGCGATAAGCCCGAGTTCTTCCATTGATGAATATGCTATGTTTTTGCCTTTAATGGACAAAATCACCATTATGACAGTCGAACCTGGATATGCCGGTCAAACAATGATTAAGGAAGTTTTACCCAAGATCACGGATATTAAACATCGCAAAAGAATCAACAATTATAAATATTCAATAGAAGTTGATGGTTCAAATAATTTCAAAACCTTCAAAACTTATATGGATTTCGGTGCTGAAATTTTCATTCTGGGAACGGGATTGTTTAATTATTCTGATTTAAATAAGGGATTTATCGAAATTAAAGCGCATTTTTGTGAGAAACTGACAGCTAAGTCTAGAGTTGTTTTGGGCATTGACATAGGTGGAACATTTACACGAATGGGTCTTGTTTTGGAAACTGGGGAATGCCTGTTAGTAGAAAAAATATCAACACTAACTAATCCACAATTATTCGTTGATTCCGTATCTGAATTTTATCATAAACACACTCAACAGTTTGATATTAAAGCCATAGCCATTGGATATCCTGGAATTGTGGATGCTTCGTCGTTGAGTGTGCTCTCGTTGCCAAATCTAAATTCTTTGGAAGGCTCAGACTATTTGCATCGTCTTAAAAAACTAATTGATGTACCACTTATAATAAATAAGGATACGCATTTTTTATTGATCAATGATATATGTCATCATCATTTAACGTCATCCGATGTTTTGGGATTCTACTTAGGGACAGGTTTTGGTCAATCGATGATGATAATGGGTCAATTGCATCTGGGAACTAATAATTCTGCCGGTGAGATAGGTCATCTTCCTTTTTTTGAAGATTCATCGCAGTGTAGGTGTGGACAGTTCGATTGTACTGAGACCAAGGTATCAGGTGTTTATTTGCGGCAACTCCATCAGAAGTTTTTTTCGGAAACAAATTTCGAAGATTTGTTTACGTATCATGGAGAAAGTTCAATCCTACGCGAATTCATTTGTGATTTTTCCAAAGTCGTATCCATTTCAATAACGTTACTAGACATTCCAAACATTGTAATCGGAGGCGGTGTAGTTAACATGGATAATTTTCCCAAAGTGTACTTTGAAGGAATCCTGTTGTCATTTTTAAGAAGTCAAAAAGCAAAAGACAGTCTTAAAATTTTTTATAGCACCAATAAACCTGAAAATGGAGTCATTGGTGCTGCGTTGTTTGCCTTTGAAATTTTAGGGGGGAAATATGAAAATTGCTATCGGTAATGATCATGTGGGTCTTGAACTCAAAGCAACTATTATCGAAGAACTAAAGAAGAGAAACATTGAAGTTATTGACTGCGGTACTAACTCCACCGAACGGGTGGACTATCCGATTCAGGGTGAGAAAGTAGCTAAACTCGTAGCGAGTGGTGAAGCTGCTAAAGGAATTGTAATCTGTGGAACCGGAATAGGTATGTCCATCGTAGTCAATAAATTCATAGGCATTCGAGCAGCTGTTTGTTCAGAATCTTATTCCGCTAAATTGTCGAGAGAACACAATGACTCGAATATCTTAGCAATGGGTTCACGAGTTATTGGGAAAGAAGTTGCTCGAATGATTTTGAACGAGTGGTTGAATGCCAAATTTGAAGGCGGGCGCCATCAGCTAAGAATAAATTTAATTAAGGAGATTGAAAATCGTTAAGTGAGAAAACCAACTATATGATTGAGATGGCGGACAAATTTCCGCACCCCAAAAAAGTTGTTGTTATTATGCCATTAACCCTGGATTCCCGCCAACCTCGTTATGAGTTGGCGGGAATCCAGGTTGCAAGCAGGGGGTCAAGAGTTCGAATCTCTTCATCTCCACCAAAGAATCTACCATCTATTGATAGGATTTATTCTGTCGGTATGTGGTTTTTACTTTACCAGAAAGTGAGGTATTTAAGCCATTCTCGCGGTTTCGCGAGGTAGCTTTTGCTATTTTGTATAGGCTTGAAATGGCGTTTTCTAGCGGCGACCGGATTTAGTGCCTGTTTTTCCGGCGGTTATGTCAAGGAGAAACGTTGAAAATTAGGGGAGGCTGTGCATCAACAAAGGGTAATCGCTAAAAGATTGGGGTACACATCAGATGGCAGGAAATCTCTAGAGTAAGATTGAATTATATAAGCATACTTTGGTTAGGAGGATAAGATGAAGCTAATCGTTTATGATGATATCAAAAACAATGAAGAGATCCGTGCGTATATCGAGAAGAGCGACGTTGTACTAGGGTTGATGGGGTATACCGAACACGCCTTTGAGCACGTGGACAAAGTGGCCCGTACAGCAGCCTATATTTTGCTGGAGTTTGGCTACAGTGAACGGGAAGCTGAGTTGTCAAGAATAGCGGGGTTTATGCATGACATTGGGAATATCGTCAACAGGGATGGGCATGCCCAATCTGGAGCTCTTATTGCTTTTAATATTCTAACGCGACTGCGAATGGAACCAGCGGAGATAGCCCATGTTGTTGCAGCTATCGGCAATCATGACGAAGGCAACGGTTCTCCTGTCAATTCAATATCTGCCGCTCTGGCCTTGGCGGATAAAAGTGATGTGCGGCGCAGCCGTGTGCGAAATCAGGATTTCGCCACCTTCGATATTCATGACAGGGTCAACTACGCTGTGGAGGAATCTACATTATCTGTGTGCGTGGAAGAAAAGCTTGTTTCCCTCCTGCTCAGCATCGACACCAAAATTTCCTCTAAAATGGAGTATTTTGAAATTTTTTTGCACAGGATGATGATGTGCAGAAAAGCCGCTACTTTTCTCGGAGCCACCTTTGAATTGTTTATGAATAAGACAAAACTTCTTTAAGATTATTGAAAGTTGGATTTTCAATTTACACTTGTCTTGCTGACTAATTTTATAAATCTACTTGTGACGATGATGGTCATGACAAACCATTTGCTCTTCATGCTCCGCCCTGCCATCGTTCTCATCTTATATTATCTTCGTCGAAGATGCTTCTGCCGAGCAATCGTTCCATGAGCTTCCAACCGTCGGCGCACTCCGGCGTCCGTATTACCGGCTTGAAACCGTATTTCAAATACATGCTGACCGCCTTATAGCTTGTAGTCTGGGTTGTCAAATACGCATTGTCGTGAAACTGCGCCATCGTCCGCAACGCGGCCGACAGCAGCGGCTTCGCCAGCTTTCTTCCCTGGTACTCGGGCACGATCGCCACCCAGTGAATGCGTCCGGTCACGCTTCCGTCCAGTTCACCGTACCATGCCGTAGTCGTTCCGATCGGATTACCTCGTTCATCGGTAACGAATAGGCAACGCTGCTCCATCTCGTCCGTATACCCGCCGAACTCGTCCCGGAACCGCCGCAATGCCGCTTCCGTCGATTTGAATTCACCGGCCGCCTGCTCGATCCGCGCCCAATGTTCCTCATCCCCTGTCCTGAATGACCGTATGGAGTAACTTCCGGGCATAGCCGCCTCGGGAATGTCGAGCATGTTCGGCCGTACCATCGTCAGTCCGAAATACGGGATGGACGCCTGTTCCTCCGGTTTTGCCGGATTTGTCATTTATGGTTTCCCTCCTTATTCCTCGTTTATCATTTTCCGCTTCTTTTCAACTAAATTTAATCCAAGTTTCGACTTGTAGTGCCAAAAACCCATCTAAATGAGCATTGTTGAAATTTAGATGGTCACTACAATCTCAAATATATACTTTGCTTATTTCTTTTAAGAGGATCTTTAACTTTAAGTGCGTTGTATATCTCCAGGTGTTGGGATTCAGGGGTTCCTGAAACCCTTATATACCAGGTCATATCTTTCCCCGACATGACAACTGTGTTGCGCACATGCGTATTTAACACCTCTTTTATGGTCTTCCATTCACGTGTGTCTCCTTTTGCTTTTAATGCAGTCT
>Ga0209105_100439_pt1 | contig 13788 bp, 18 predicted proteins | sample SedPBSmetaG_FD_184158 | JGI IMG/M metagenome (GOLD analysis project Ga0209105, IMG submission 184158) | Freshwater sediment bacterial and archeal communities from Indian Creek, Illinois, USA to study Microbial Dark Matter (Phase II) -... | ecosystem: Environmental > Aquatic > Freshwater > Creek >...
TGGGTTTGTCCAGAATGTGGGGTGAACCATGACCGTGACGTGAATGCAGCCATCAACTTGAGAAATCTGGCGGTGAGTTCCACCGTGTCAGCCTGTGGAGAGGAAGGCTCTGGCTTTGGGCGTAAGCTCAAAACGAAACCAGCCTTGGTGAAGCAGGAATCCAGCAGCCAAGCTACCTATGGGTAGCTTTGTGTAGGTATGGATGAACGGAATGGGTCAATTATCAGTACATAAACTGAACAGCAATAATAATTCAAAATAAATATTTTAAAAATAAGAATTAATTGGCTAGAAGGTCATTTTGCTTTTGTTTTAATACCACATTATTTGCACAGCAATTACAATATTAAAATTACAACAACAAATAGCCTTTTAATACTTTTTTGGGTTTTGCTGTGGGTGTTATTTCATATGGCAATGGTTGTGCATGTGTGAAAAATTATAAAAATAGTGGGTTAAAAAACTTTAACAGTCACTTGATTAATTGTTTAGTAAGACCTACAATTGGTAAAAGCATAGAAAATTTAAGAAAACAAATATATAAAATGAAACCAAAAATTATAGCAAGAGATAAACAACACTTAAAACAGCTTGTTGCAGAAGAAATAAAAATAAATGGAAGACAGTGTGATTTAAATCATATTGATGTATCAAACATGACTGATATGTCAGAATTGTTTGAAGGGTCAATATTCAATGGAAACATAAGTCAGTGGGATGTTTCTAATGTGGTTTCTATGTGTAGAATGTTTCAAAATTCTGTATTCAATGGAAACATAAGTCAGTGGGATGTATCTAATGTAATTAATATGAATGCTATATTTTATTACTCACAATTTAATCAGGATATATCCTTATGGAATGTATCAAAAGTAACAGATATGGGTTATATGTTTTGCAGATCTGTTTTTAACCAAAGCATATCTAGGTGGGATGTGTCTAATGTTGTTGATATGAATGGGATGTTTGCTGGGTCCATATTTAACAAGGATATTTCAAAGTGGGATGTATCAAATGTTGTTGATATGTCTGCAATGTTTCAGAAATCTGTCTTTAATCAAGACATATCAAGATGGGATACCTCAAAAACAGAAAATATGAGCCAGATGTTTCATAAATCTGCTTTTAATTTAAATATCTCTCAATGGGATGTTTCCAATACCATAAATATGGAACACATGTTTGGAGAGTCTTCTTTTAATCAAGATATCTCAAATTGGAATGTGTCAAAAGTAGAAACTATGAGCTATATGTTTTCATGTTCTAAATTTAATGGGAATATCTCAAAGTGGAACACCGCCAATGTAATTGCTATGGACCACCTGTTTTTTGATACCAAATTTAATCAGGATATCTCTGATTGGAGACCTGTAAGATTAATCAATAAAGAACACATGTTTGAAGATTCAAAACTGGAATATAATAACTTATTGCCATATTGGGCAAATGTGGAGGTAGAGTTTTTAGAGCAAGCCATTAATGCTTATGAATTGCAAAAAAAGCTATCATCTCATTTAGAAACTACACTAACAAAAAAAACACCACAACCTGGCATGGTTAAAGTTTAATAACCAAAATAGTTATTAAAAGCAAAAAATAAACTAGCTATGTTATATATAATTTAGATGTAGAGCCAACAATCAGTGCTCAGGCCATTAATTTACATATTATAAAAAACCAAGCGGAAAAATTAACCTAAGCCCATTGAATACCTTATGTAAAGCTGACATAATAAAAATATAGGCAACAAATAATAAGCCATGAAACAAAAAATTACAGCCATGGATAAGTTGCACTTAATGCAACTCATACAAAAAGAAATTGAATTAAATAGCAGAAATTGTGATTTAAATCATATTGATGTATTAAATGTGAGGAATATGTCTTTGCTGTTTTGTGGAAAACAATTTAATAGCAACATATCCCTATGGAATGTCTCTAATGTGACATCAATGCGGGGGATGTTTTCTAAGTCCACATTTAATGGAGATATAAGCCAATGGGACATATCTGGTGTGATAGATGTGAGTGATATATTCTATAACTCTTCATTTAACCAAAACATGTCTAAATGGAATGTGTCCACTGTGGTTAATATGGATAATATGTTTTCCTTCTCAAAATTTAATCAAGATATATCACAATGGGATGTATCAGTAGTAACTAGTATGAATGCCATTATTGCCATATTGTGCAACAGTAGATATAGAGTTTTTTAAACAAGCCATTGATGCCCATCAATTACATAAAAAAATAAATAAAAAACTAGGCTTACCAGTAAAAAAAGGTTCACAAAAATATCAAAAATAAAATTATAATTTGTTAATAAAGTAAAAACATAAAGTACATAAGGTGTGGTTAAATACTTGTGGGATGCAAAAGGTTGACTTTAATTGTTTTATGTCTAATAATAGAAAAACTTTTTAAAGAAAAATAAACATGATTACTGCCTATTTGAAACCAACAAATTTTTGCAATGTTGGGTGTGAGCACTGTTATTTGCCACTAGATGTGAGAGCAAATAAGGAAAAAATGAATGAAACAACCATGCATAAAGTCATGGAATTTTTAAAAGAAATGAAAGAAAAACATAAGCATGAAAAAATATTATTAATTTGGCATGGTGGAGAGCCACTTATTCTGCCTGTTGAGTACTTTAGAAATGCAGGCAAAATCATAGACAAGTATTTTTCAAAAGATGAGTTGGTTGAGTCAGTGCAAACAAGCTTAATCCCATACAAAAGAGAATTTGCAAAGCATGTTATCCAAAGATGGGGTGGAGAAATTGGTTCTAGCATAGATTTCAATTCAAGATTAATTAAAGGGTCAGTAAAAGAATACCAAAAATTATGGCTTAGTAAGGTTGATTTAGCAAGACAGGACAATATACTTATCTTACCTGGAATGGTGCCAAATAAAATAGACTGTCACAAACCAATTGAAATATTCAATTGGTTTGTTGATAAAAATTTTTGGATATGGAATATTGACAGGTATTCAAATTTTAATGGAACTCTGCCAGATTTCTCAACCAATGAAGACCACTCAAAATTTTTAATTGGATTATTTGATGAAACCATAAAAGCCATACATAAAGTAGGTAAAACTCCATATATAAAGCCAATATTGGCGGCCATTGGTGGGGTTCTATATGGAAATCCAGGGGATAGATGGGGTGGAACTTGTCAAAGTGATTTTGTAGTATTCAACCCAGATGGAAAATTAAATAATTGCCCTGATAAAGTATCCTTTGAGGATTCATTTGGTAATTTATCAGGGGGCTTTTCTTCTTTTGAACAATCCAAAACAAGAAAAAAGTGGATAAGGATTCAGCAGGCAGAACACAGAATTGATGAGTGCTATTCTTGTGAAAATTCTTCTTGGTGTAAGTCAGGGTGCCCAATTACAGGAAATGCTTGTGAGGTTAATGGTAAAAAAGATGAGTGTTCTGGATTTAAATCATTTATTACACACATCAGAAATTTTATCAAGACATCAAGTGAGAACCGTCTAATTTTAGAAAAGTATTTAAAGCATGAATTTCTAAACCATGCAGAAATTAACAGAGTTAATGTTGCATTAAATTTAGTTGGTAATTGATTCATATTTAAATTTACTTACTTTTCTTTTGGAACAGAGGGGCATCAATGGTTGATTTTATAAACAAAATAGGGCAAAGAAGGTTTGCCAAATGGATAACAGTATTCAGTTTTGTAACTGGTGTATTGGGGTTTTTAATTAAGTTTGGACTTGATAGCTTTGCAACATTTGCACCATATTTTGGGATTTTTCTTCTAACGGCTCCCCATTGGTTTTTAGCATTGGCAGCAGATAGGTCAAAAGAATTTAGACTATTTACAATTTTTACATCAATTTTGATTGTTATTTTAAATTTTTTATTGTTTGCACTTAGTGTAAGTGGATTTCTTTTTCTTATTACACTAATTGAAACTGTTTTATGCTTTGGATTTTTAGTATTTGTTCATATTAGAACTAAAAATCAAAAAACCCTTACACAAGGACAATCACATAAAACCTTAAATAAGAACAATACTGAGTTAATTGGGGAAAAATAATGAAACCAGTTAAAGCATTGGTGATATCTAGTCTGGTTTCAATTTTGCTTATGACAATAACCTTGTCAATTTATCTGCTTTTGTCAGTACAGGGGGCAGTATTAGATAAACTAATAACATTAATTTATATGTTGCCTACATTTTTTGGAATAATGACTATTTTTTATGCAGTAATATTTCTTTTTTGTGCTCCAATTATATACAAAGTAAGTGAATATTATGCCATTATTGACAATTCAATTGTTTCATTTTCTTTGGTATTAGCCTTTGTGATTGCTGCCACATCCTCTGGACTATTGCTTATCTTTGCTGGTGGTCTACTTAAATCACTGTTTCTATTGGTAATGATAACATTTATTATACCATTTAATGTTAGGCTATTTTTAGAGCTAAAAAATAAAAAAAAGTAACATGTTGGCATGTTGATAAATTATTTACTCTTGGTTTATTAGACAATATTTATGTGGCAAACCATATTTAACACAAGAACTTGAGTAACAGTTAAAAAAAATATACAATAAAGGTATAAAGTGGAAATCACAACTAGCGGTTATAAATAAGCATGAAGCCAAAAATTATTGCAAAAGACAAGGCACATCTTAAGCTTTGCTTTAATAGAGAAATTAGAGCACATGGAAGCAACTGTGATTTGAATCATATTGATGTTTCAAGCATTCATGATATGGCTTGGCTGTTCCATCAAACGGATTTTAATGGTGACATTAGCCAATGGAATACTTCAATGGTTGTTGATATGGAGGGAATTTTTTATGGCTCCAAATTTAATGGAAACATATCTAGGTGGAATGTATCTAATGTAAAAAATATGGCTTATGTATTTTTTAGCTCTGCATTTGATATGGATATATCAATGTGGGATGTTAGCTCTGTTGAAAACATGACACACATGTTTTTTAGTTCCAAATTCAATCAAGACATTACAAATTGGAATGTATCTAATGTAACTGATATGAGCTTTATGTTTAATGGCTCAAAATTTAATAAGGATATTTCTAAATGGGATGTTTCAAATGTAATTAAAATGGAGGGCATGTTTCACTTGTCCATAATGGAGTACGACTTGTCTGATTGGCAGCCAAGAAAGTTAACAGCAACAAACAATATTTTTAAAAAATCAAAATTAGAAAAAGAACAGAATTTACCTTATTGGGCAACAGTAGATATAGGGTTTTTACAACAAGCCATTGATGCCTACCAACTGCAAAAGTATTTAAGTAATAGTTTAATTAGCCAACCAATAAAAAAATTAAAAATAAACAATACAATAAAGGTATAACCAAAAGAATTAAGGTGGGGCATTAATTGTTGTCTTAAATTAGAAAATGGTTAACCAATTGAGTTACAATTATGGTGGCTTAGCAATTAATAATGTAAAATAAGCATTTCAAAAAAACCAAGTAAAATTAATGTTGTGATTGACTATTAGATTAATGGGTCTTCCTGAATTTTTTGGGCATGTGCATTTATGATATCCAAAATATGCTGTCGCGATGTATCTTCCAATGAGGATAGATAAATATAATCAATTAAGTTTTTACCTTGGTAGGAGATGTCAAGAAGTTCATTTAAGGAATAGTGTGAGAGTAAATATTCAATATTCTGTGTTTTATCAATTGTAAAGCAATCTATTAAGTCAAAAAGGACATTTTTTCCATAAAGACTCTCCTTTGTGCAGATTATATTGTGTTTTTGTATTAGGCTAATGTTTTTGCTGCTTCCAATAATTAATTTATTAAAAAGACATGTCCCATCAGGAAAAATTATGTCTTTTTTCACAAATGGAAACTCTAGAAGAATTTTAAACATTTCATGCTGACAGTCTTGATTTTCTATTAAAAGACATGAAATTAATAGCTTCTCATTAATTACTGGTGCTAGTTCTAAATTGTTTAGAATGTATTCTGTTGTTTTTAAATGGCCAGATTCAACACTTATTAATATTGGATTGGCACCATTAGGACTAAATTGGTTTACCCAAGCAGGATTGTTTTGAAGAATTTCAATAAGAATAGGGAGACATATGTCACCCATTCCGGCATAATGTAGGGATTCAATAAAGTAATGTTTTGCCATATGTATTTAATATGGAATTAGTGTGTTTTGTCAAACTCTTTGTTTAAATTTTTATTAACTGAACAGACTCTAGCTGCCTATCCATTTTTTTTGTGTTGTGGAATCTTTTCTTCAACATATGCTCCATTGAATATTTGCCTGTTAATAAGTGCTCAATATTGAGGGGAATAAGTTTATTATCAGCATATTCTGTAACAAACATTTTAAATTGATCACCAAATCTAGAAAGAAGAAACTTAATCTTGCTAAAATTTCTTGTATCACACACTAATGTGTTAAGTAATATTTCATAATCATAGTTGCATTTGAAGAGTTGCTCTTCCAAAAAAGAGAAATTTTTCACATCTTGCCAAATTAAATAAAACATCTTGTATGATAAATAGCAGTTACAACACTCTCCATAAGCATTGGTAATATCTATTTGGTTTACCATATCTCTGGATGCATGATTCATTAGTAAAATATCTACTATATTATATCTACTATACTGCAAGGCATAACTAAGAAAAGTATCACCATCTAAATTTCTTGATTGATTTATATCAATATGCTCATTTTCTAAAAGATGCTTAACTGCTTTTATGTTGTTGTGCTTTATGTGGTAAAAAATCAGTTCTTCTATTGATGGGTTAGAGGTTGTCACCCTTTTAATAAAAGTGCTTTCAATAGATTTGCAATCCTCACTCACTTGACAGGTTCTAATATAGGAGATGATTTGTGATTTATAAATATTAGTCAACAACATAAGTATAAGAAATAAACTACTTTAAAACTTAAAGAAGCTATATTATAAAGCAAAAAAGTTTTTAGTCAAACATGTGTAGTGTTTTAAAAAAATGAAAATAATGGCAGGCTTGACAATAAGATATAATTAATTATTTATAAGTTTTACAAAGGATGATTATGACTATAAGACCAAAAGATTTTAATCGGGGAAATATCTATTTAAGTGGGGGGATGCAATTTGCTGAAAATTTGGGGGCTGGATGGAGAGCCAAAACATCCCCAAGATTAAAAGAATTGGGATACTTCCCAATAGATATAACAGATTTAGATATTGCTTATAATAATCAACATGGGAAACCAGTATTGCCACAACCAGGTGAATCCCCATTGGCTTATAAAGCAAACATGAGAAAACACTTTATAGATACTGATTTAAAACTCATCAGGGAAAACAGTGATGCACTTATTGTTTTTTATGATGAGTCTGCAAGAAGAGGTGCTGGTACAGTTAGTGAGGCACAATATGCATTTAACTTAAATATACCAATTTTTTTAGTTACCACACATGCCACAGAAGAGGAATTCTACAAAGATGTGTCTGGTTGGTTGATCGCTTTAAGTACAAAACACTTTCTATCTTTTGAAAGTTTATATGAATATATGGGTAATCTGCCAGTTGGGATTTTGAAAAAAGACAAGTATGGTAACCATGGAATAAATGGGCAATACCTTTGCCATCTTTCGGGGGAGGTTTTTTCAAAAAACAAAAGCCCATTTGTTTCACAGGTTTTCCCACTATACTCACAAGCTTCTGTAAGTACTGTATATGATGTTTATGAAAATCATAAAGATAGACATGAGTTTTTTTTAGAGTATCTAACAGAAACAACTGATACAAAATTCACAAAGTAAGGACTAAAATGCCATATATAAAACAAGAATTTAGAGATATGTTGTATCCAGAGCTAGATGCTATGGCAAAAAAAATTAATGAGATAAATCAAAAACACCCAAATCAAACCAAGGATGGGTTGCTAAACTTTACATTAACAGAGATTCTAAACCAAGTATATCCTAATGCACGCTACCATGATTATAATGAAATTATTGGATTTTTAGAATGTTGTAAGATGGAGTATTACAGAAAAAAAATTAGCCCATACGAAGATATGAAAGAATCAGAAAATGGTTCAGTAAGACAGTTTGACTTAAATAAAAAAACAGATTACTGATAAAGTAATCTGTTTTTGGGGTTGCTTTTATTAACTATCATATTGCTTGATTAGCAATATTTTATATAATATATGCCAATATATAAAATCCAATTTAAAAAACATAGACCAAGTTAAATTTAGCTTAATCTAATTAAGGCCAATTAAGCCTAATACTGTTTTTGTTGTTTATTCAACAACAGGCTTTCTCCTTGGTTTTTTTGTGGAAGGAATGGCTACTGGTGGTTCAGGCTGCTTTATAGGAGTGGCTTGTCTTGGCCTTTTAGGTCGAGTTGTTTTTTGTTTTATAGCCTGTTTATTGCTGTCATCTTCCAATTGATTATTGCTGCTTTGCTTGGCGACTAAGCTGTCAGCACTTGTTTTGCTATTGTCTTCATCCTTATTATTTTGTTGCTCTTTGTGTTCAGAAACTTTATTACACCATGTGTGGGCACAAAACATATTCTTTATAAAAGCAGGATCTTCCTTGTACTTTTTGTAGGTATAGACACCAGCCAAAACAACAGCTTCCAAAAGAATGCTTTTAAAAATAAATTTACCAATACCAATCTTATTCATAAGTTTAATCCTTTAATCTATCAGATGCAGAGTATATTAAGTAATTATAAAATAGTCAAGAAAGTGGACTTGTTTAATTGTCTGTTGTTGTGTATGATTGAATTATACCAATATTGACACAAATAATTTGGTTATATTCCCTAATTAACTTAAAGTGTTTAATCATATTTAAGCCCACACTATAACAAACAAATAATCACCTATGAAAATCTTATTAGATAAAAAAATTCATTTATTTTTACAAAAATTAAACATAAAAGAGAAAAATGTGTTGGTTGGATTTTCTGCTGGAGCAGATTCAACTGCATTGTTATATGTTTTAAACCAAAAAAAAGATTTCTTTGGTTTTAATTTAAGTGCAGTTTTTTTCAAACACGGCAACTCACCAATTGGTTTAGGTGAAGACAAGAGCCTATCTCTTGCACAAGAGACATGTATGAGAATGGGCATTAACTTGTTCCAGGTAGAAGTTAAAATGGAAAAAACTCCAGGTGAAAGTTGGGAGGAAATTGGGAGAAATGAAAGAAGAAAATTCTATCAACAAAAGGAATTTGATTTTGTATTTTTAGGACATCATGAAGATGACCAAAATGAAAATACAATGATTCAATTATTTAGGGGTGCAGGGATGGGAATCACTGGCATGAATGAGGTAGAGGGTAAAATTTGTAGACCTTTTTTAGGGATTGAGAAAGTGGATATTTATGAGTTTTTAGAAAAAAATAAAATCAAATGGCAGGAAGATCCAACAAATAATAATATAGATTTTACAAGAAATTTTTGGCGTAAAAAAGGATTGCCAGCAATTGAGGAACATTATAAAGAGTATAGAAAAACATTGGCATTATTTAGAAAGAAACAGAAAGTGCAAAATTTACTGCTGTTAGAATTGGCTAATATTGATGGGTTAAAAGAACTAATTGGAAATACTCCAATACAAATTGAGAAATTGTCAAAAGAAAGAATCATTAATCTAATTCAATTCTTAGGAAAATTAGAAAATTCAAATTTAGAACTCAAGCAGATTGAGGCTTTTTTGGATAAGGGAAATAAGATTGGAGCCTACTCTATTGAAACAAAAAAATATACACTTTGCTTAACAAGGGAAAAAAATCAAATCACACTAAGTAAATTAAATCATAAGAATGATGTTTCAATAAGGCCAACATTAAAATTATAACTTGTTTTTCATGGTCTACTATGTCTACTATGTCTACTATATGGGTCAACTTTTGTTATTGTAGAGATTAAACCAAGATAACTTAAGATAACACTATTTACAAACTTGTACTGGTCTTGCAGTTTAATTGATGTGTCTAGATTGTATATTGTTTGTTTTTTTTTATAAAAATCTAATATTGGAAGAGTGATATCCTTATAGATTTTCAATCTTTTTGCTAGTGATTTTATGTTGTCATCGTTTCTTTTAATTAACACTTCTCCAGTTAAATCATCTACCCCATGTTTTTTAGGTGGGTAGTATTTATTGTTGTATATTCGTCCACTTTTAGAATGGATTAATCTGTGAGGAACTCTATCAAACAATTCTTTGTCAGATATTCCAAGATGAAATATTATATCAAATTTTATTTTTTGTTTTTCACACAAGTTTGCCTGCATCAGGTTTCTTGGGTAGCCATCAAAAATAATGTGTTTGTCTTGGTTGATAGTTAAAAAATTCTTTGTTAGTTCTATGGTTATTTGGTCTGTAGCAAATTTCCCTTGCCTCAATAATGAGTCAACCTCAAGTCCAATAGGAGTTTTTGTTAATGCCGCCTCTCTAAGTAAATCACCAGTAGACAAATGTATGAAGTTTGGAAATGATTCCATAATATATTGGCACAGGGTGCCTTTACCACTGCCAGGTTTCCCAATAAATAATATATTCATAATTTTTTATGTGTTTTAAATTGCAATTTATATTGCCATTACATAGAGTATATGATTATCTTCAGAAATCAATAGTAAAAATTTTTACCTAACCATCAAGACTTGATTTAGTGCAATAATTATATTATTTTTTATTATAACTTTAAAATAAATTTCAAAATGGAAAATTGGGCTAATCTAAATAAAATACTACTTTTAGGACAAAAAGACTCAACCACAAAAAAAGAACTGGGAGAGAATCTTATAGCAGCCTCTTATTCAAATAATAAGGAGGATGCTAAAAAGCTATTGAAAATGGGAGCAAGCTTAAATTTTAATGAGGAATATGTGACACCTTTAATAGTATGTGTTGAAAACGACTTTTTGGACTTAGCAGTTTTTTACATAAAAGCCAAGGCAACAATAACATATAGACCAACAACTAATTTTATGGATGCACTTTGGTATGCCTTAATTAATAAGAAACATGACTTTTTAAAATTGTTTATAAATAATTATTGCTTACTGCCAAAGCATCCAGAAAACAACCAAACATTACTAACCTATGCCACTGTCACTTCTGATGTTAAATCTGTTGAATTTTTGTTGACACATTACAGGCTAAATGTGAACGAAAAAGATTGGAGTGGCAATACTGCATTGCACTACAATATAGCAAAAATGAATCCAAGTGAAGATGACATATCAATTGGAAAAATGTTGCTTGCGGCTGGTGCAGATTCAAATCTACCAAATATAGATGGCAAAACACCGGCAGACTTGGCAGTGGACGGGGCTGCAAGATCATTAATACTAAGTAATACACTTGATAAAAAATTAGAGAAGAAAGAAGAATCAAAGCTGGAAGAATCAATAAAGGATACACAGCCTGTTACTAGAATGAAAAATAATAAAATTAAAATTTAATTTTAACAGACTCCCAAGACACAGATATGTTGCTGCAATATACTATCTTGTAGCTATTTTTATTGAGCACCACACATTAAAAAATTTTAAAAACAAACAACATATGTTACAAACTTGTTTGACATCCTCCCTGCCCTAAAGGACAGGACTTCCATCTACAGGCGCTCGATGTCCCGAGCGGGCAAGTAGGTTTTTGGCAGCATTGGTATCGCGATCATGCTCGACACCGCAGCCACTGCAAACCCACCGCCTTATTCCAAGGTCTGCGATACCTCTCGGCCGCGAGTTGGGCAGTGTGCCACAACTCGAACAGACTTGGGAAGAATACGCTTCGTTGACTTCCTCAAACCAAGCTCCGTGCGTAATCGCCTTGTAGCGGAGCATGTTGCGAAAGGACGACCAGCTTGCATCAAGTACGGACTTAGCCATGTTGGTCTTGGCGAGTCCGGCAGCGTTCACATCACCCACTGCGATGTAGTCGAACTCCAGCACGATGCGAGTCGAGAGCTTGTGCTGAAAATCCCGGCGGGCATTTGCTGGTCAACTACCCCCCCGAAAATTGCTTTGTCGGCCTTGGTCAACTTGCTCAAAGGTGTGTCCGCACGCAGGCTGCGTCAAGAGCGGTCAGACGTGGCAAAGAGATATTGGAAGGGTAGATTCTGGTCGGCAAGCTATTTTATCGCATCGATGGGTGGCGCACCTATTGCGGTGCTTCGTCCGCTATATCGAATCTCAACGCGCACTGCTAGAGGCGGGCGCTTCCTCCCTGGCCTGAAGGCCGAGGTCTCCACGCCTGGGACAAGATGAGGTTTTGAATATTTTAGTAAAATTATTTTTCATTTAAGACTTAAATATGTTATGATTGAAGCCCCAAATCAGTTAAGTTTTTTTACACTAGATTGGGATAATTTTAAAAAACTCTAGGATAAATATATGGAACAAAATATTGAAAGATTAATTGAGTTGCAAGATATAGACCAGCTAAAAACTCTATATAAAAATATGCCAAGCCTATTTTTTGAAACCAATGAACAGGGAGAAAATGTGTTACACCTTTCAAGTAAAAAACAAAATCAAAAAACTCCACAAATAATTAATTTTTTATTAGATATAGGCGTAGACCCATTGGCTGTAACTGAAGCATTTAAAGACGCACTGGAAATTGCAAAAGAAAACAAGAATGTTTGGGCATTATCCAGGTTTAACCTATTTCTTGACCAAAAAAATAGAGAGGAAAATAAGCTGCAGGATTCAACATGAGTTGTTTTTGAAAATTGTTACCTTGTTGTTTTTTTTATGCATAGTAACGGGATTATTCTTGCTTTAAATCATTATTATTTTTTTATGCAACATAGATTTCTCATATGTTATTTTGTCTTGTAAAATTTGATTTTTTGCCAAAAACAGAGTATAAATTTAATTATCATGTTAATAATATGTTGATATGTGGTGTGGTGTACTTTTACAATTATAGGGCATTGGAGTTATATGAGAGAGTCTTCTGGAATTATAGCAGTAAATGACAAAGGTGGAACTAGAAGGGTCTTGCTGTTGAAATCATTTGGATTCTGGGACTTCCCAAAAGGTGGATTAGATGCTGATGAGAGCAAGATGTCTGCTGCTATCAGGGAGATGAAGGAGGAGACTGGAATAGGAGATATAGAGTTTCCATGGGGGAAGGTGTATTACTCAACAGAGTGGTTTGGAAGAGAAAGAAAGCGGGTGCATTATTTTATAGCGATGAGTAAGGTGGACACAGTTATTTTAGAAAAAAACCCTACAACAGGTAATATAGAGCACGATGAGTATAGGTGGGCAACAATAGAAGATGCAAGAGAATTGACAACAGAAAGAATAAGGAAAGCAATAGATTGGGCAGTCAAAAGAATGTCATTGTATTAACTATAGTATTCTGCAAGTTCAAAAAAAAGATTTAACATGGGAAACAAAATGGAATTACAAAATGGTAAGAAAATAAATATTCTAAAATCTTTTGATAAGGTGGAAAATATTTTGTCTCTTTCAAGAGAAGAAAAGATTGAGAGATATATAAAGACTTACCCTTATTTAAAAAAATACAAAAGCCAAATTTTTGAAACAACAGATGAGGGGTCTATAGCTTCATTATTGAGTTCTTCTAAATTTAAATATCTTGGATTTTACAATGGAATTATTACGGTGGCAGACATAAATAAAGACAAGAATATTATTTTAAACAAAATAAGTGGTGGCAAAGTTGGTCAATTAGGGGTTTTAAATATAAAAAAAAATGAACTCAAACTATTAAAAATAATTGAGTATGGAAT
>Ga0209105_100441_pt1 | contig 13768 bp, 8 predicted proteins | sample SedPBSmetaG_FD_184158 | JGI IMG/M metagenome (GOLD analysis project Ga0209105, IMG submission 184158) | Freshwater sediment bacterial and archeal communities from Indian Creek, Illinois, USA to study Microbial Dark Matter (Phase II) -... | ecosystem: Environmental > Aquatic > Freshwater > Creek >...
GGCCGCGGTCAGCAAAAAGGTCCTATCAGTGCACTTGAAGCTGTTTTCCGTGAAAAGAAAATATCTGGCGGAAAGTGGTTTGGTTTTTTCCCTGTACTGATGACCTTTGCAGTCACTGTATTTTACATGGTCGTAGTAGGTTGGATTATTCATTATTTCATAATGGCCTTCAGAGGATTTGAAGGGGTTGACCTCGGAGCATATTTTGGCGCATTTGCAGGCACACCTTATGCCCTCATATGGCATGTTATAGCTGTAATAATAACAGGCGCCATCACCTATCTTGGAGTTCAAAAAGGTCTTGAACCGGTCAATAAATACATGATGCCCGCACTATTCGTAATTATGATAGTTCTCGTAATTCGTGCCGTAACACTTCCCGGCGCCATGGCAGGAATCAATTTCATGTTTGCACCAAATTTCGCAGCATTGGCTGATCCGTTTACCTGGTTCAACGCACTGGCGCAAGCTCTCTTTTCATTGAGCTTATTAGGGTGCACTCTGGTAATTTACGGCAGTTATCTTCCGAAAAACACAGATATTCCAAAAGCGGCAGGATATACAGCGCTGTTTGACACGGCTGCTGCCCTACTTGCAGCATTCATAGTATTCCCCGCAGCGTTCGCATTTGGAGTAGACGTTAATGCTGGGATACCTCTATTGTTTATCACATTGCCTGGTTTATTCGGTCAAATGCCTGCAGGAACAATATTTGGAGCACTGTTCTTCCTTCTGGTAATATTTGCAGCACTCACATCCGCTATTTCTCTTTTTGAATCAGCAATCGAGCCAATAATGGATGCCTTTAAGTTGGACCGAAAGAAAGCGACATTGATCACTTCTCTGGGAGCTTTAATTATAGGGTTGCCTCTTACTGTAAATATGGCTTGGTTTACACTGTGGATGCGCCTTACTTCCGCAGTGTTAATGCCGATAGGTACTTTGATTGTTATGATAGCATTCTTCTGGGTGTACGGCAGCTCGCGCGCAAGAAAAGAAGTAAACGCCGGCGCTTCGATACAGATGGGCCCCTGGTGGGAATTCTTTGGCAAGTATGTAGCCGTTGGCGGAACTTTGTTTATTCTCATTGGTGGAATCTTAAGATTTACAGGCATATGGCAGTAGAAATTTGCTAAAATAAAAAGACGGGCTCGAATGTTTAAAATAAGAGCTCGTCTTTTTTATGTCCTAAAATTAACGAAAAAAGTGATATTTAATTTATTTATGCGATTAGGAGTGTTTTTAAAGCGTCCATTGTGATATAATTGTAAAAAAATTATGCTCAGAATAATGTATTGAGGTGAATGGCATGGCGGTAAGTTATAACAAGCTCTGGAAGCTGCTTATCGACAAAAAAATGAAAAAGAAAGAGTTACAGGCTGCCGCAGGCATCAGTTCCAGCCTTATTACAAAGCTTGGGCATGATGAGCCTGTAACAACGACCGTACTTATGAAAATATGTGCAGCATTGCAGTGCGATATTGGCGATATCATGGAAATCATTCCTGACGGACAGAAAAAATCATGAACACTGTAAGGATAATAACTCAGGCTTTAGAAATATCTCATAGTCAGTCGTGAACCATCCTGCAGTATATTTATAAGAAAGGTATGCCTGCGTAGAAACATCGTTCTACTGAAAGGGAGCATGCGAAATGCAAAAAGCATACGATACATTTCTGCTATCTGAAGTGTCTGCGGATTTGGCTGCAAAAGCTGGCAGCTTTGAGCCGTATCGTCATGAGTGCGCACATTGCGGAGAAGAAGCTCGTCTGGCCGCAGTGAATAGCACCAGTATGGTTCCGCATTTCCGGCATCGGAGTGGGAATAGTGATGTTGAGTGCGAATATTATCTTGGTCAATACGGAACATTTAGCATGGATGCCCGTTCGAGGAAAAGCAAAAATGAAAGAGCAGAATTTTACTTCGACAGTAATACAAAGATGTTTTATCTTGGCTTGAGGTTTAGCGAAGATGAGATATCTGCCTATGAACAGTTTTCTACCATTTTCGAGTTGAGAGTTGCGTCTCAAGCACAGCCGTTCTACACATTGCAAATTAATGGAAGAAACTTTTCCGCTGATACTCAGAGACTAATTCCTCTCGATAACTTCTCTTACAGCTATTTCTTGTCAAATACGCTAAATGGCATCAAGAGAAAATATGAGGTGTTCAACAACATCGCAAACAACGCAGCGACTTTCTTTAAGATGCAAGTGGGTGATAGCGGCTATCGAGCCAAATTAGTTCGTAGTTCCGTTCTTTATACGAATACCCCGTACTTCATAGTTATTCAAAGTCAGAACCAGCACTGGTCGCCAGTAGATATTTGTTTACCAAGCGAAATAAAGGTCGAAAACACTTTCAAATTTGAGACGATGAAGAGGAAATTCATAGGAAAGGTTCTGGACATAACTGCAAAAACGGCACAAATTGACTCGTTATTATCCTATTGGGGTTATCAGCTGGAAGCCGCAGAAACGCTGACCTTGCTTTGGCCACCAGCAATCCTTTCAGAGGATATATCACTAATTAATGCAAATGCTGCTTATCTTTATTCAACATTTGAATTGCAGGCATATGGCAATATCAATGTCCATTCTGAGGATATTACGAAGATTGCTGATGGGCTTTCAATGGTTGCCATTAATCCAAGAATAAAAGTTTATAAGAAGAATTCAGAGCTGATGCTTGAAACCTTTGAACAAAAATCAGAGGCATACATTAATATCCCCGTGACTCGAACAGTTGAAAAAAACTACCGAGTTCCGCACGATGCATCGTTTTTGTTCAATCGTTCCGGGGTTTTGCCGTTAAGTAAGGGAGTGACCGTCCAAATGACTCCCGATAGTGAAGTTAGACACTATACAAACGGGTATCTGGATGGGATAGTTACTCCGCCAGAGCCGACTGTGATGTCTGGAGAGTCATTGCTCCAAGATGCTCTTAAATATTACAAAAGAACCGAGGCCCTCAACTGGGACGATTTTGAGTCGCTTGACCTTAGTCAGACCGCATTTCAATACATCGAAAGTTGTGAGAAATCAAAATTGATTAACTCTGCGGTAAAATGCTTCATTAAGGAGGGGTGGATATGAAATACCTTCCTTTGATGACCGAAGATGAAATCCGATATGTGTGCTCGGTCATACCAAAAAAATATGCTGTTAGCTATTTTCAGCACAATCCAAAGGAGTTTGCTAAAATATGTCCGGGATTCAGAGCAAGTGCTGTAGGAAAACTCAATGTCAGCAATTTGCTTTTCAGGAATCGGAGCCGTGGTTTTGTCGAGTTTTTTATTGAGAAGCACATAAGTGATTGGCTCTCTCAAATACAAGAACATATTGATAAGTGCTTGAATGACGGGGACACCAGAGTAGTTGCGCTTTTGAAAACTTTGCCGCATTGCTTCTTTATGGATAATATCAGTTTGTACTTTAAGTTAACAGACGGAGAGTTTACAGAGGATGCCCGCTCAATAATCAGTGCCAGCACCAGAATTATTAAAGATTCAGATACTGAATGCGAGCGCTTAGAAACGACTTTGAATGCCAAGACTTCTGAGATTAGTCGCACAGAAGCGGAACTAGAATATATTCAAACCGAGTTGACTAATACGCGCAAAAAACTGGGAGAACGCATTGACGAAATTAAGACACTTAAACGCACTAACGTAGATCTTGAAAAAAGCAAAGAGGTTATCCCCTCGCTCGAACAAACAATCGGAAGTCTGAAACACAAAGCACAAGAACGGGAGGATTACATTCAACAACTGAAGGCTGAGTTATCTGCGACAAGGGACGAGCAGTTGCAACTTGAACTGAAAATAAGGGATGAACTTGCAAAACAGCAAGCGATGGAAAAATATCAGCAAGAAGTTGCCCAGAAACCTAAATGTCCTAAAGACCTCAATGAGTTTAGGGATTATTTGGGATACAATTTTGAAAACATCGGTGTGCCAGCAGGTTCGGATTATTATCCCCTGCTCAAAGACTATCTAAGCGAGATATTGTTCAAAGGGAAGCCGATTATTATCAGCAGAAGCACGGGATTGTCCTTTATGCAATGTGTTTCAAACGCGCTTGTAAAAACGTCAGTGGTATCTACTTTGACGTTTGCCGATGATGTCTCAGATGAAACAATAGACGATTTTTTATCGCAGGACAAACGTCTAGTCTGCTTAGACAACTTCATTGGGAATTACAATGAAACAGCACTAATCACAACCTGTGTTAGACATAGAGACAAGATTATTTTCTTGACCGTTGCTTATGACCACACACTCAGTTTCGTCCCAGACGAGTTAATGAGGTACTGCCATTATCTAAACCTTAACCGTATCGAATCTTTTGCAAGTGGCAAAGAATTGACAGAAGACCCGTCTATTGTGGATGAAGTTGAAACAGTAGTTACCTTAAATGCGCCGGACGCTCGTTGGTCTGGCGCCTTAAAAGAAATGCTTGAGGAGTTTGGGGTGTTGGGTGCCATGCCCGTATATAAGAGTTCTCTCATAACTGACGAGGCGAGCCTTTGCCGTCTGTTGGCGTTTGATGTCTTGCCATACTGTACGGATGTTCTAAAAATCGCTCCCTTTAATACCTCTGAGCGGTTGGTAAAATATGCGGGCGATAGTGGCAGATGTCAATACAAGGATTTGTTCAGGAGGTGGTTCGCGTGATGAATGACCTGCTGAAAACGATGTCGAACGACATGAGTATTCCACGTTATAGCAATGAGTCTGACGAGTCTTTCGTTTATCGGCTCTGCTATTCGGCGTTGGGGCAATGGTGTCTAAGCACGGCAATGAATACAACAGGAGGCACCCCTGGTACTACAAAGCACAACCAAACTATCGTGCTTAATGACCTATTATCACGATACACTGAGTTATTTCCGCAAATAGCCGGAAGGTTTATTGACACCGGTAATCAGCAAACAAGTTTTCCGGTCAGTATTCGAAGATCTTACGAGGAAACGGGATATCTATTGACCGATAGCGATAACCACAACCGAATTGCAAACTATGGCAGAACCATTCGGGTGGGCGATAAATTCTTATTCTTCGGACTACCCGGTAAAACTTACGAGGTTAACGGGCTTGGGGTGTTTGCAACCCTCACGGACTATTCAGTTGATTTGAAGGACTTTCTCATAAGAGATTCTTTGACGAGCGAGGCGTTCTTTGAATCTCGGTTTGACCCAATTGATTTTTATCAAAGGGACATTGATTTATCCAAACTGGAATTTTTTAATCCCAAGTCGAATAATGTGCCATCTATGTCGTGGGGTAAAAAGCCTGAAACAGATTGCACTATGGCGAGGAGAACTGAAACGGGTCCGTTCTATCGGATAATGAAAGTAACTGGCGAGATACAATTTGCCGATGAACCGGTTGAGCAGCAAGACGATAGTTTTATATCGTATGAATACAGGAGATTGTACTTTGCACTGAAAGCTCATTATAGCAATCCTCTGAAGGCAACTATCACAAAACTTGATGAGTTGTATTCGAAAATTCGATTAGGAGGACATTTGCCAAATCGCGAATATTATCTGCTGTTGCTTTTGTCGTGGCCGGAACACAATGCTTTTGACAAAGTGAACTTTATTATAAGAAACAACCTGCTTGCCAGTGCTACTGAGCCACTTGCAGACATCGGGATAGAAATTAAGGGAGGGCAACCCAATGAATAATCCTAACGGAGTTCAGGCGTATTATCAGGTTATCCGAGATAGGTTGAAGAACTACATCAAGTCCGACTATTTGGCAAACAGCGAAACGCTATTGCTCTATGTCGATGACCTTCTCGGAGAGTTATGTTCTAAGTACACAAATATCGCTCGCGAACCGTATATTGAAACCTCAGCTTCTTACAAGAAAATACAGGAGGGGATACGAAACTCTTCTCAAATTGAGCAAGGGATAAAAGAGTCGTTGCTCAATTTGGTTGCTAAAGGTCTCGGCGTCTTCTCTGACCCATTTGAGCATCAGGTTAAAGCCCTTGAATACTTCCTTGCCGGACGGGATTTGTTCGTGTCCACAGGTACTGGCTCCGGTAAGACTGAGTGCTTTCTTTGGTCGATTATTGCAAAGTGTTTCGACGAAGCAAAGAATCACTCTACGACCTTTAAGAACGAGGCGGTTCGTACAATTATTATTTACCCAATGAACGCGCTCGTTTCAGACCAACTGGCTCGTTTCAGAAAAATTATCGGCAGCTCGGATTTTAAAGATATATTTACTCGTGATACCCACGCAACACGGATACCTCATTTCGGTATGTACACAGGCAGAACTCCGTACTCTGGCGATGCGAAAAAAGCGAGTAGTCAAAAACTGGCGATGACTTTCCGAGACAACTACCTAAAAGACGAAACTGCTGATGCCGACACGCAAAGAAGGCAAACAAGCAACATCCACGGGCTTAAGAGCATCAACAAGTACCCCGCAAGATTTGGCGAGGACGGACTTCGTGTCTTTATTGAGAACCTTGAAAAGAACATACACAAACCGTCACCAAATGATGCCGAGTTCATTACACGTTTTGAGATGCAAAATTGTCCGCCAGACATTCTTATTACCAACTACTCAATGTTAGAGTATATGCTTATGCGGCAGCGTGAAGCTAACATTTGGAATAAAACTAAGGAGTGGCTTGAGAGCTCGGATGAGAACAAACTACTTATTGTTCTTGATGAGGCACATATGTACCGTGGCTCTGCCGGAGGGGAAATTGCACTCCTGCTGGAAAGACTGTTCTACCGTCTGGGAATTTCCGCTGATAAGGTTCAGTTCATCTTGACAACTGCGAGTATGCCCCAGAACGAGCAGACCGCAATTAACGATTTTTATAGTGGTCTGACTGGAAAACCGGCTTCTTCTTGCGATTTTCTCTTTGGGTCAAAAGAAGAGATTCCTGACGAGCAGGAAATAAGAACAGATATTGACGCATTGTCCTCAATAGGTTCTGACCAAGTCCAAGGCGATGAAATAACAAAGCGTATTCTAGATTTTGCTTCTTCTGTGTTTAAGACAGCTTTGCCGTCTGACATTAGTCAAGGTGGCGCACAAGAATGGCTATACGACAATCTTCCAAAATATGAATCTTTCGTTAAGCTGAATAGACTCTGCCGTGATGGGGCGAAATCGTATAGCGAAATAAAAAAAGCTCTTTTTGGAAATTCAGTAGCTTCCGAAAAGGCACTTGATGCCTTGTTGGTATTGGTTTCTCTGGCCGCGAAAGGCGGTAACATTCTGTTCCCAGTCAGGCTCCATATGTTCCTTCGAGGCTTACAGGGGCTTTATGCCTGCTCGAGCCCTGAATGCCCTTGTGCGAAACACTCAGAAAGTGAACAGCTGCCGCTTGGGAAAGTTATCTCTATTCCGAAGGATAAATGCGAGTGCGGAGGCAGGATATATGAACTCTTCAATCACATTAAGTGTGGAGCGTTATATATTCGAGCATTTGTTCAAAAAATCGAGGGGCAACCATACTGGTACGTCTTCCCGCAAAAGGGTTTGGACGGGGAAGTTAATTCTTTGCAAGAACTATTGCTTTATGTCGTCCCAAAGCAATATAAGTGCGGGAAGAATGATAGGATTGGCTACCTTGACCCATTCACAGGCAAACTGTATCTGACCCCACAGGATGATGAAACTTTACTTGATGTTGTCTACAACAATAAAAGTGAAAAAGGTAAAAAGACAGATGCCAAAGAAATGCCTTTTAACTTTGGTGTATGCCCAAAATGTAAAAAGCAAATGCCGTTAAAAAAGCCCGTCGACTTGTCGACCAAGGGCAATATACCTTTTTACAACCTGACTAAGGCTCAATTCGAACTTCAACCGCCAAAGTCAGACCTTATTAACCAAGGTAAAAAGGTGTTGCTGTTCTCCGATTCGCGCCAAAACGCGGCGAAACTCGCATTAGACCTTTCAAAATCATCAGATGCTGACGCTTTCCGTCAAGCAGTAATGCTTGCTTCGCTCTTGTTAAAAACAGACGGCAAAGAACACACCTTGGCTGATTTGTACCCCGCGTTTCTGGACGTGTGTATTCAGAATAGCCTTGCTTTTTTCAGCGGAAAAAGTAAAGAAAAGTTTGCAGACGACAAGCGTACGTTTAGTGACACAAAGTCGCGGGCAGAAAGGCGAGGACGTACTGTCGATTACGCCACCCTTTCGTCCGAGTACCGCTCTTTGCCTGACGATTATTATGAACAGTTGCTCACTTTTTTCACGGAGAGTCCGCGCTCTTTTAAGGACATCGGAATAGGTTTTTTAGCACCGCTATCATCTGTCCTTGACGATTGTTTATATGATTTAGAGGACATCGGAATAAATATTGACAAAGTCACGTTGTATCAGTTGCTTGTACTAGTGTTTTGGGATGTTATGGACGATAGTGCTGCTTTGGGAGAGACTATCAAAGATGATGTGCGGAAAGGGCTACCCGGAAGAAGCAAGAACCAAACATTCGGACTGAGCTTCGACTTTTCAACATCATTGGATAAAGGACTGCTTCAGCGAATTCAGGAATTGTTAAACCTTGATATCACCACCATGGGAAAAATCTTGGATAAAGTGCGCGACTTATTCTTTGCTTCTTCGCCTGCCAATCGCTACTACATTAAATTGAGTGCCGTTAAAATCGAACTGGCAGACGATAACTTTGTGTGGTATCGGTGCGTGAAGTGCGGAAAGTTATCTCCGTTTAAAATCGGTGACTATTGTGGTGCTTGCTTTGATTCAGCCGATTTAGTTCCCATTGGCGAGCAGGAATTGTCACGCTTTGACTTCTGGCGCATACCCGTTCTAAACGCACTCAAAAAGATAGAAAACATTCACACAATTGATACCGAAGAGCATACGGCGCAGCTTTCGCACAAAGAAATCCGTAGCGATACATGGAGTCGCACGGAAAAATACGAAATGCGCTTCCAAGACATTAACGCTGGAGAACATGGTGAAGATGCGATTGATGTTCTCAGTTGCACAACAACAATGGAAGTAGGTATTGATATTGGCTCATTGACCGCAATAGGACTTCGTAATATTCCGCCTATGAGGGAGAACTATCAGCAACGTGCAGGACGTGCCGGGCGTAAAAACGCAGGAATATCCACAATAGTGACTTACGCCTCTGGAGGTACGCACGACAGCCACTACTTCCAGCACCCTATTGAAATGATTTCCGGCGCACCTCGTAAGCCGTGGATAGACCACGACAATCCGAAGATTAAACAACGCCACGTAAATATGCTGACACTAAACGGGTTTATGTCCACGGAAGCTATGAGAACTCAATTTGATGGGATTGTTGATATCGGGATTATTAGATTCTGTGAGTTGTATGGTGAAAACTTCATTGTGTTTGCAGAGCAGTTCTTTAAAAACTCCGGGCTCTCAACGGTTAAAACAATAGAGCATTTCAAAGAAATATGCAGGCTTGTTTTAGCAGAGGGCAAGCGAGATGAGTATATCAACAATGACAAAGAAACACCTACGTTTGATATTTTTTACCGCGAAGGATTTATTCCTACTTACTCGTTTCCTAAGAATGTTGTAAGGTTTTTTGTTGAAAAAGAATCCGAGCGAGGTAGGAACGCGCCAAAAGACATTCAGTATGCGCCCGAACGTGACATAGCTGTGGCTCTTAGCGAATACGCCCCTGGCCGCTTAGTGACCATCGATAAGAAGATATTTAAGAGCGGTGGGATTTACGCTAACCCTCGTCCCTGTGGTTTTGAACCAAATCAAGCAGAGTTTTATTTCAAGAATACGGACTACTACAAGGACATATTTATCTGTTCCGAATGCAACTGGTTTGGATTTCAGGAAGATGCAAGCCTATCTAAATGCCCATATTGCGGCTCGGAGATTATGAAAAACAAAATGTTGCGTCCTTGGGGTTTCTCCCCTGTAAATGGTGATGAAGTAAAGTATGAGGACGAAGACAAGCAATACACCTATGCCGAAGCCCCCTACTATTCTTACATCCCTGAGGACACGAGGATGGATAGCTTTAAGCTGAGCAAAATCCGTTTTGCCAATTTGCCCGACCGCAAAGTGCTGACCGTTAATATGGGCAAGAACAAAAACGGGTTCAATGTTTGTAAAAAATGTGGTGGAGCAGAGGTTACTGACGTAAAAAGAAGTTCGACATATTCATTTTCTCAACCTTATCACGATAACCACCCGCTCTGCCGTCACGAAGGTACAGTTGCCCACGGCATTTATCTTGGTTATGAATTTCTTACGGATATGTTTATGCTTGATATTTCCTACGACTCGAAGAAGTTGGTGGGAGATCTCAGTGCTGAAGAGAAAAGCGTTCTCCGTGCGGCTGTAACTACTTTGCACGAGGCACTCAAAAAGGCTGTCGCACTCGTTTTGGATATCGACTTTAACGAAATCAGCGGCGGCTGGCGTCCGAGAATCAAGAGAGACGGGAACTCACACATAGAAATGTTTTTCTATGATAACCTGACTAGTGGTGCCGGATATTCATCCCTTATAGGTTCGATTTTGGACAAGGTGCTTGAACAGGTGCGTATTATATTGACAAAATGCGAATGTTCACGTTCCTGTAAGAACTGCTTGGATAACTACTGGAATCAGCGGAACCATCAATTGTTCGACCGCCATTTGGGATTGCAACTGCTTGACTACGTACAATTTGGGCAATTGCCCGATGACTACGAAATAAGCGAGCAGGCTGTGCATCTTCGCCCATTACTCAAGCTGATAGCGGAGGACGGCGGCGTTCTATTTGCGTTTGAGGTTATTCCTGCACTGAGAAAGAAACCCGACAACACACGAAGCAAAATATATCTCAACCCATACGATTTAACGGATTGGCTTCCTAATTCGTTTATGACATATAGAAATCTAGTGAATGAGGGCTAAAATATGGCTAAGTCGCTTTCGCCGCTTCGTTATCCGGGCGGCAAATCAAAAATCTACGAAAAAGTTAGAGACCTTATCGTGGCTAACGGTTATGAGGGGAGAACGTATGTCGAACCTTTTGCCGGCGGTTTCGGTATAGGTGTTGGTCTGCTGTGCGAAGACATCGTGAAAGCGGCCATTCTGAACGATTACGATTCTCACATCTATCACTTTTGGTATTCCGTACTTAGTGATACCGAAAACCTGCTTAGACTGATTTCAGATACGCCAATAACAATTGAAGAACGCGAAAGGCAAAAGTTAAACTACCGAGATGCAAATGCAGGCTCGTTGAGCGATGGTTTTGCCACGCTATTTTTGAATCGTGTTAACTTTTCAGGGGTCATAAAGGGTGGCCCCATTGGAGGGTTAGCACAAACAGGGACGTACAAAGTTGATTGTCGTTTTAACAAGGCGGATATCAGTAGCAAAATAAAAACCATCGCAAAACTTAAGGGTAAAATTAAGTTGTATAACAAGGATGCTGGGTATTTAATCAGAATGAGCCTGATGAAAATGAAAGCTCCGATGTTTCTGAATATCGACCCTCCCTATGTGATAAAGGGCAGCCAACTTTACACGAATTTCTTTACCGAAGGAGACCATCTTAATCTACAACGGCTGATTATTAAGCACTTAGACGAGGAGTTTCCATGGATAATTACCTATGACGATTGCCAATTGGTGAGGGATTTATACCGACGGTTCCATATGGAAGAATACGGGATTCCTCATAACGCCGGTGGGAGTGTACAAGGCAAAGAGATAGTGATAACGAATCTGCCAGTTGACAGATTCAAGTGGTAGGAGGATACCAATTATGAAAACACTAACCCAGTTTCTTATTGCGGAAGCAACCGAATTTGAATTCAAGTCCGCTGTTGAGACGAGCAAGCCGCGCAGTTTGCTTAAGACTGTCAGTGCATTCGCTAATGGCGTAGGCGGTAGTATATACTTCGGAGTGTCAGACGACGGCGTTGCCATCGGATTGGATAACGCCCGAAAAGCCGCAGAGCAAGTCAGCGAACTTATAAAAGCAAGAATTGAGCCTGCCATTAAAAATATCGTGCTTGAGCCGCTTAATGCCGACGGTAAGGATATACTCCGTGTCCAGATTTCCGGCGGAGCGAATACGCCCTATTACTATACGGGCGATGGCACAAAGATTGCTTATTATCGCATCGGGGACGAGTCCGCGCAAGCGCCTGTTGCTGTTCTTAACGAACTACTCCTGAAAGGGCTTCACCAGACCTTTGATGCGCTTGAAACGAAGTATCGGTTTTCAGATTACAGTTTTACGTTGTTTGAGGCTACGTACAAGCAAAAGACGGGATTTGTCATTGATAAGCCGCGGGACTTCCGCTCTTTCGGAATGTTGATGGGCGATGACACGCTAACTTATGTCGGTTCTCTTTTTGCCGACCAATGTCCAATTTACCAGGCGAGGGTATTCTGCACCCGTTGGAACGGACTGAAAAAGGGCGGGCTTTATGTTGATGCTCTCGACAATGATGAATTTCAGAGTAATGTTATTTCCCTGCTCACGGACACGCTGAAATTCGTGCGTCACAACTCGTCCGTCAGATGGAAAAAGACCGGTATCGGCAGAATTGAAATGCCCGACTATCCATTTGAGGCTTTTCATGAGGCTCTGGTTAATGCACTCGTCCACCGTGATTATATGATTCAGGGCAGCGAAATCCACGTTGATATGTACGACGACCGCCTTGAGATAGTTTCACCTGGCGGGATGCCGGATGGCAAACGAATTCAAGACTTAAACATTGACGACATTCCCTCAATTCGCCGCAATCCTATTATCTGCGACCTTTTCAGCCGCCTTAAATTTATGGAACGTCGTGGAAGCGGTCTGCGTAAAATCATAGACCAGTACCCTGATGATGTTGTGCCTTTGTTCCGTTCCACGGAGCAGACGTTTGTCGTAACTTTAAAAAATTTGAATTATGGCAAAATATCTATGCCAACTGGCACTGATGGTGGCATGGAAAATGGCATAGATGATGGCGCAGGAAAAAATACTGGAAAAATCTTAAACGCCATTCTTGCCGACCCGAAAATCACACAGGAGCGGTTGGCTGATGAGACAGGTTTCTCAGTACGCACAGTTGCCCGTGAATTAAAGCGACTTCGTGATACAGATGTCATTCGGCGCATCGGATCGGACAGAACTGGCTATTGGGAGATTGTGAAATAGGAAATCCCTTTAAATTATGCACTATACAGAAATGCCTCTGTCTGAAAGTGAACCCCTGTATTCACAATGAACCCGTCTTTTTTTTATGCTCTAAAAGCATTAAGGTGTATAATTGGTTATATTGCATTTACGGACACTCAAGAACAAATTTGCCCTAACGGGCAATCTTAAGGAACGGGGGACTAAGTGTCTACCGTTTCTCTTTTGAATACTAAAGTCCCTTCGCATTTTGGGCAGATAATGGTAGGCATACGATCTGGTTTTGTTTTTGCATATTCTTTGTCCATATCTTCCCACCATATAAATTCTTCTACCACATATCCAGGAACATCCTCTTCATATGCACAGTCCCTGCAACGAAATCTACACATGTCCCGTTTTATCTCCTCCGGATCGTCGAAGGGAATTGTGTCGTACAGGCTCTTTTTTCTTGGCATCTTGTCTTGGTACCTCCTTCAATGTCTTTAGTTCATCAAAGATATGATATATTGTACCAGACTTTTCGTTCCATATCTCCCATAACTCCATTTCTTTGCCGCACTTAGGACATTTTATCGGGTTCTTGCCAAAGCTATCTATGATTCTTTGTTTCCAAGTCTTTTTCC
>Ga0209105_100443_pt1 | contig 13751 bp, 22 predicted proteins | sample SedPBSmetaG_FD_184158 | JGI IMG/M metagenome (GOLD analysis project Ga0209105, IMG submission 184158) | Freshwater sediment bacterial and archeal communities from Indian Creek, Illinois, USA to study Microbial Dark Matter (Phase II) -... | ecosystem: Environmental > Aquatic > Freshwater > Creek >...
ATTATATGACGTCTGGTTATGATTTCAATCCTAAAATAGTCTGATTTTAACGTAAAAAAGTATTGCATGAGACAACCAATATTTTTACATTTCAATCCTAAAATAGTCTGATTTTAACCTTGCTATAGATAATTTGGATTTTGCGGCTATATTCATTTCAATCCTAAAATAGTCTGATTTTAACAGGGCGGAAATTTGCTTTATTTCTATTGATTCCTTTTCTTCTCTCCCCTATAAATACATTGTTATTGTCGATCTTCAATTCCTGAATCTCTTTATATGGATCGACGATCATCAAATTACAGGTTTTTTAAGAAATCAGAGATTTAAAAATGATTTTTATTTATTCACAAATAAAATAGCAGGGAACAGTTTAAATAAATGCATCAAATACTTTGTAAAGCGATTCTAAGATAAAATAACAAAAAGTAACTTTAATTGGGGGTGTTAAAACTCTGAGATAAACGATCAGTTGAACATGCCTTAAAAAACATGAATATCATGTTAGCATCACTAAATAAAAAAAATAGATATTTTAAATTAAAGTATACTATCAATAGGTGCTTTTTCAACCCCTAAAACCTTCCTATTAAAAGCACCCTCCGTTCTAAACCTGTATATTATCACAGAATCTTCATTTTTATCTATTATCTTTAGTAAGCCTGTTTTTATTTCCTCAAGCTCGCTTTTAGTGACTTCCCCTTCAAAAACAGAATTTTGAATCCAGTAAAGATGTTTCCGGAGGAATCCTTTCACCTTATTAACACGTTCCACTTTAATATCATAAACAATAATCACGTACATCATAATCACTATCCTACCACCACATAACAAAAGGTTTGTACTTTTCAGTTCCTATGAGATGTTTTATAAGTTTATAAGCCTCATGTCTTATTAGTCTTCTGTAAGAAACCTTCCTGTTAAGTTCTCGATGTTTAATGGTCTTTTTAAGCCGTCCCTCATACTCTTTAATGAAAGTTTTTCTTCCTTTATCATTTAAAAGGCAGTAATTCAGATCTTTTTCAAAATCATCTTCACTGAGCATCCTTTTATTTACAAGATAGAAAATCAGTCTGTCTACTAAAATTGGCTTGAAAATTTCGCTTAAATCCAGAGCCAGGGAAAATCGACGCTCTGAAGGCTCGTGAAGATAAGAGACCGTTGGATTAAGCTGGGTATTATAAATTTCAGATAGAACTGTTGAATAAACCATAGAATTCCCGAAGCTTATAAGGGCATTCACCATATTCTCAGGCGGTCTTTTAACTCTTTTATCGAAATTAAAGCTTTCAGGGAGAATTTCATTCATTTTCTGGTAGTAATCGGCACGCATTCTTCCCTCAACATTCATAACTTCTGTTATCATGTTGCAACTTTCTAAATCCAGTAATATGCTGTTTATCTTGTTTTCAAGGTTATAATACTTAAGAACCTTTTCCATGTTCCCTCCAGCGCCTTCCACAAACTTTTTAGCTATAAAAATTCTCTTTTTATGGTCCAAATAGTGCTCAGCCTGTTTTATAATCAGATCTCCAGATAGGAGCTTTTCTCTTGGATAAAAACTGCCATCATAATAACCATAATAATTAAAGAAATGGATTGGGATGCCTTCTTTTGCAAGGAGATGTGTCGCCTGAGAGGTAAAGGTTAATGAGCCATAGGCATAGATAGAATAAATTTTACTTATTGGAATTGGCTTTTTGCCATCTTTATTTACAAAGTATACTGTATTTTCTCTTCTTTTAAGTATTCCGTCTGACATTAAATAGTAGTTCTTTTTCATTAGCTCACCAACACAAGACTATGCAATCTAAGTTTTTACAAATACTCTTATGATTGCAAACCTGTCTAATTTAAAGCAAGTTTTCTACCTCACTAATTAATTTTTTAGTAGATTCAAGCATATCATGAGCAAGGCTTTTATCATAAATATAACTGTAATCTGCTCTTTCTCGTGCTTTCATTGCAAAATCAAAATCCTCAAGTATATCTTCACTTATAAGACCATTTTCAACTAACTCTGTGTCAATGCCTATTTGTACTATCTTTCCCCTATCTTTACATCTTTCAAATTGATAGTTCATGTAGAACCCTTCCTTTTTTAATTCTGGAATATAAAGGCTTGTCTTTTTGCTTTAATGTTCTTAATTCCATATAATTAACAATTACTGGCGAAATTTTTCTTTCAATTTTATTTTGATGGTTGCTAATTATTCTATTCACTGATTTTCCTTTATCTGAGAGTACAAATAAGTCTATATCGCTCTCTTCGGTGTCTTCTCCATCTACACAGCTTCCAAATAGTATTATTTGATTTGAAACACTTTTAAGGTCTTTGATCATTTCATCAATTTCCAGTAATGTGAAAACGACTTTAAGCTCTTTAAGCAATGAATTTTCCATATTTGCTTTGTATATGCTTAGTTTTCCTTTTTCTTCTTTAATTACAAGTCCCTCTTTTTCTAATATCTTTAAATACCTGCTTGCTGAGCCTAATCCTATTTTAAGCTGTCTTACAAGTTCTCTTGTGTGATATTCTTCTCGATACCTTCTGCCAAGAAAGCATATTATTTTTAAAGATGGTTTTGAAAGAATGTTCATTTTTTGGAACATATGTTCATTTTTTGGAACAACTTATATTTAAATCTTTGGAACAATCAAACCCAACAAAACTCAAAATATGCGCATTTCCTGCAAATCCTCATTTTTTCAGGTTTGGGAGGTTCTTCGTTAATGATATTGCCAATATCTTCGATTATAGCATTTAATTCATTTTCTTTGGATTCATTTAATTCTATAGTAACTTTCTTTCTCATTTTAGGATAGTTAATTATACCTTTGATGTTTTCAATACCTTTTTTATGTTTTAGATAGTACATATAATATAAAAGCTGGTATTTGTGGGCTTTTTCCATTTTACTGCTCTTTTTAACCTCATGAAGCTCCAGACAATCCTGTTTTTTAATAAAATCAACGCTGATTAAATTATCAATTGTGTACTCTTTTTCATCTTTGTAGCTTTTTGAATGCAGTAATTTTCCAAGTGATACAAGATCAGATTCCTGTTCCATCTGGATGTGGTGAGAAAAAAGCCATAGTTTCATCTTGCAGATGAAATAGTAGTTTATCTGAGTTCCTATTATTCTGAGGTGTTTTTCGGAGTCTGAAAGCATTTTAATCCCTTTAATGTATCCGTTGGATTCCCTTAACTTTGTCAAAATCTGAATCAAAAGAAACTATCTCTTGAATATTGCAAATTTTCATAATCTCCAAAGTTACTGAATCAGTTAAGGAGAGAATTCCATCATACTGAATGTAAGTGTAAATGGCATCATCGTAAATGGATTGTTCCTGGCCGAATATCCTGCAGTTATCCTTAATATTGTCATAGATCATCTTACCGGCTTTTCCTCCTGCTCTGTTCCCTACTATTGTAACTGCCTCTGAGATTATGAGGCCCGATACCATTTTTTGAGATTTCTCTAGTTTAGGAATTAGTTTCAGGGCTTTGTCGTGCCACTGATCATTCTCCATGATAAGGGCAATGAAAAAAGAAGAATCTACAAATATCAAATCTTTTCTCCCCTCTGGAGCTTCTTCTTAAGTTCAACTGCGTCTGTTGGTTCACCTTTTACCATTCCTGCAATATCCTGGAACGTTACTTTCTTACGGAATTTGATTTCTGCTCCATTTTTAGTGGGTTTCCATTCCAGGATGTCTCCAGGCCATACATCAAATTTTTTTCTGATTTCTGAAGGAACCACAGTTTGAAAACCTTTTGAAATTTTAGTTTGGGAAGTCATATTATTACCATTTGAAATATTGGTTTTCAAAGTATTTATAATTTTCAAAGTAAAGATTATATCTAATGGAGTTATCATTTTTCTTTATATCCTAAAGAAATATAAAACTTTAGACATAATAATTACAGAAGAAGCTAAACAACTGGAAGATGAATTTTACAAGCGCAATCGTAAAGCACCAAAAATATTGATTGATAAGGGATTTGATAGATTCACCATCAACATGGCTTTAAGCGTATGGTCAGATAAAGACTCAGAAAAAGAGTGATAGCAAATGATAGATGTGAGATCATCCTGGACAAAAAATCAAGAGGATTGTGTTAAAAATGAAAGATAAATCACCGTCTATTAACGAATGGAATGATTTATATTCTGCAGCGATAGAATTTAAGAAATTAAAGTGCTGGGATTTTATGTGGAATTCAGATATATTTGGAGTTCAAAATCCGGCAACTGGTGAAATTGGTTATTGCTGCATAATGGGAAGATCGGGCGAACATTTTGCCCTGGGAGTTTATCTGGGCAGTGAAGGATTAGACGGGTTGTTACGAATTCGATCTGGAGAAAAAATCATTCCTGATGAACCTGTTGAACTTCTCAATCAAAAATGCCTCATGGCTTCATTTAAAAATAGAGAAGATATAAAGAAGCGTGATTATGAAATAATCAGAAAATTTGGTTTAAAATTTAGAGGGAGGAATGAATGGCCTTTATTCAGGAGTTACCTGCCAGGTCATCTTCCATGGTATTTAAACAGTGGAGAGGCACAATTTTTAACCATTACTCTGCATCAGGCCATTCAGGTTTGCAAACGTTTTAAAAAGGATTCTGAAATGCTTATTCCTTCTTCAACTACTGAAATATTAGTTCGAGTGCCTTTAAAAGAAAATGGTCTTGAATGGACGGACGGATGGTTAGAACCCTCTGAGATAGATGAAGAGGAGATAATGATAGGGGCTGTTGATGAAGATGCTCTGGAAGACCTCCTGAAATTGAAACGTAAGGAGATATGGGAAGCTGATTTCTTTTATCTTCATGAACTGTTCAAGACAGCCCCAAAGAAAGGCCTTACTTCCCCTATGCAGTATTATGGGTAGAATAGAATACAGGTCTCATTTTAAATAGTAATGTGGTGAACCCAGATGATTGGGCAGCTATTTTTTCGAATCAGTTACAGGAAAATGTTGAAAAAACTTCATCCTTACCCTATGAGATTATTGTTAAGAAAAAGGAACTTTTCGCTTTCCTTGGGCCTGTAACTTCTAAGCTGGGAATTAAATTAACCATGGTTTCTGATTTAAACTTGATAGATCATATAAGAAAAGATATGCACGACTTTCCAATGGATAAGGATGAGATGTTTGAGGATGTGATCGAACTTTTGATGGAAGATGAATCATTCCAGGCTCTGATGGAGGAGGGATCACTTGAAGATCTAATGAAAAAGGGATCAATCCATGCATTGCTAAAGGATGAATCAATCCACTCTTTAATAGAGAAAAAAAGAAAAGAACGTAGCAAAGCCCCGAAAGAAAATGAATATGCCCCTGAACAAACCACTCTATCCAATAATTTAAACTCCGATCAATCCAAACAGAGAGAGTTCGTGGATCTGGACCATAAGGCTATGGATGATTACCATAAGCTACTCCAGGAAGAGCTTGGAATGTCTAAATTAAAAATAGAATTAGAAAAGCTAATCAAGAAAGACCCTGATTTTTTCGACTCCTATTTGACACTTTTTGAGATATTAAAGGGTGAAGGTCGCCAATCTGAAGCTGAGAAGTGCTGGATGAAGCCTATAAAGGGCAATGAACCTGATAACAGATAGAAAAGGTGAATGGCAAGATTTACTGGAGTAGGGATGGGTGGAAAACAGGCATATCATCAGAACCATTCTAATTAAAGCTATTTCTCTATGGAAAGCTGGAAAAACAGATTATGCCCTGAATTTATTCCGAAAACTCTTAAAATCAAATCCTGGTGATAATACCGGGGTGCGTAATTACATTCTGGCCATTAGAATGAAAATGAGCTTTAAAAAATTTGAAAAAGGGTTTAATAAAGGCGGTTTTTATGATTCCAGCTTAATTGGCTGGTAATTCCCCAGAGGAATTTTTTAAATGTTCTATTGAAGAAATAAATGAACTTCAAGATAAATTATACAAAAGTCCCAGGTTAGTAGATTCTTTTATTGCAGAAAACCCTATGAACTTCACTCCAGACGAATTAGAAACTAATTAAAAGCTGGAAAAATTTTGTTAAAGGGAAGTTACTTGTTTTTCGTTATTTAAAAAATTATACTATCTTTCTTGATTTAAACGAACCACCAAAGGCATACGGAGTTCTCGCTCTTAACTCCTCCTTTGAAGAGATGTTTGAATCAAACTTGCCCTTAATGGTGGAAGCTGTGCTTTTACCTTTTAAAAACAGGATCATTTATGACAGCATCATTCCACATTATACTGTGAGCTTTGGTGGAGGCATGCGCCGTAGCTTTAATGACGCTTACCAGGAATCTAAATTCAGATATGGTTTGCCATAATGGAGGGCCTCATCATTGCAAGTGGTGCAACAAAGGAAGAAGTTGAGAAGGTTTTAAAAGGCATTCTTCCAGATGAAAAAATAAATTTTGTGTAGTATATTTCGGTTGAAAAGGAAATAATGAATAAAATATTTCACCATTATTACTCTCCTTTTGGATTCATATTATAATCATGAAAATTTAATAATATAACTTAAAGAATAATTAAGCAAGAAATACAAAAAATAATGGATCTTTTGAAGTCAAATTGATATAATGGTGATTCTTTGAAGTATGAGAATGAAGTTAAAAAATTCCTGCAAAAGCAGGACCCGGTTGAACTGGCCTATCTCTTTGGATCTGTAGCCATACAAAAAGCAGGTAAACTTAGCGATATAGATCTGGCCATCTTTCTGGATGAATCAATTGAGAAAAAAGAGAGATTCATGATAAAACTTAGATTGATATCTGATTTGGAGAATATATTAAAAACTGACCGTCTGGATCTGGTTATAATGAACGATGCACCTATTTCACTTAATTTTGAAATTATAAAGGCGAACTATCCTCTTTTTATCCGGGATAAAAATCTGAAGGTAGATTTAGAACACTATATCATATCCCGATACCTGGACCGCCAGTATTACGACAAAAGATGTGCGGACAACCTGATTAAAAAAACAGCAAGATGAAAACAAAAGAAAAAATTGCACGGAAAATAAAAAATATGCAGGGATACGTAGAATTTTTAAGAGAGCAATCCACAGATGAAGAAGAACTGCTAAAGAATTATCTCTTGAAATCTGCCATTGAGCGTAATCTTCAACTGGCAATTGAATCTGCCCTGGATATTGGAGAAATTATAATTTCATCTTTGAATCTGGAAAAACCAGAAGATTATAAGAGCATAATAACTCATCTTTGGAAAAGCAGAAATAATCCCTGAGAAATTTGCCCGAAGATTTCAAGAAGCAGCAAAACTCAGGAACATACTGGTGCATATGTACACAGAGGTTGATCCAGCCATGATCCCCAGATATTGATGGATAATCTGGATGACTTTGATGAATACGCCCGATACATTGCCTGTTATGTGGATAAAATGTGATGGGATCATGTTGATTTGGCTTTCCTTTTTTACCTAATTCATCTCCATTTTTCACGAATTCAAGTCCGAATTGTGAAATCAGACTCCTATTTGTCCTTGGATAAATATATTTTTGTGATAATAATGCCTTAGTTTTCAAAAATCTACGATTTTTGACAGTGTTCGACGGCCGTACGAAATTATAAATTTCGTGGCCCAGAAAAATCATAGCATTTGAAAATCAAAGATTTTGAGGCCCCAAACACTTTCAAAAGCTCTGCTTTTGATGCCTCGAAAATTCCTACGGAATTTTCGGCGGTCCCGTCGAATGGTGAAAAAAGGAGATGGTTAAAATAAATATATAAATAAGATTTGTAATTATAAATAAAGTTAAAAGAAAATAGTAAATAAAATAAAGGGATTTAAAAGAATTTAAAGATCCAGTGATATAATGGTCGTAATTTTAGACCCACAAAACTCAGGAATTTCAGGAAACATGGTTTTAGGGGCACTTTTGGATATTGGGGCGGACGGAGAAAGCGCTGTTGATATAATAGAACATTATGCCTCCTATTTTGGAGATATAAGTGTAAAAATAAATAAGGTTAAAAAATCAGGCATTCTTGCATCCTATGCAAATATTAAATCTGATGATGAAGGAGCAATTAGGTATAAAACACTGCTTGAAAGACTTGAAAAAATTAATTATGAAAAAATTGATAATAATATCATTAAATTTTCTAAAAAAGTATTTAAAACCCTTGCAGAAGCTGAAGCTAAGGTTCACGGCACAGCCCTCGATAAAGTACATTTTCATGAAGTAGGTGCTGCAGATGCAGTTGCTGACATTATTGGATCAGCTTACTGTTTCTATGATCTTGAATTTAACCGCGAAAAGGTATATGGAATGCCGGTTGCACTTGGAGGGGGTAGAATAGAAAGTAAGCATGGAAATTTAAGCGTCCCTGTCCCTGCAACTCTTGAGATATTAAAAAATGTTCCTGTATTTGGTGGGCCTGAAGAATACGAGCTTGCAACTCCAACCGGAGCAGCGCTTTATGTGAATATGGTTGATGAAATCTGCAAATTTTACCCCATAATGAGCAGTAAAAAAATAGGTTATGGTGCAGGAAAATTGGATCTAAATGTTCCTAATGTTTTAAGGATAATATCAGGACATTCAGAAACTCCAGCTGATAATGTCAGTATTCTTGAAACCAATCTTGATAATGTCACAGGAGAAATTATTGGCCATGCATTTGATAAGCTTTTAGAGGCAGGTGCACTTGATGTTGCAGTTGTTCCACTATTAATGAAAAAAAACAGGCCAGGAAACCTTTTAAGAGTAATTTCAAGGCCTGGTAATTGTAATGACGTGGCAGAGGCTATAATCAGAGAGACAGGTACACTTGGAGTTAGAGTATTACCCTATGTCCACAGAAACATAGTAAAAAGAGAAATAAATACCATAAAAATTTATATGAATGAAAAAGACCACGAAATAAATATTAAAATTGGAAAGATTGGAGAAGATATAATTAATTACAGCCCTGAATATGAAGATGCAAAAAGAATCGCTGATAAAACAGGTGTGCCTTTAAAGGACATTATGAAAAATGCAAATGAAACCTTTAAGAAATTACTGGATAACTATTAGGGAGAATAAAATAAAATGGCTTCTTGATCATATTTTGTGGATAACAGGTGTTTTTGCTGCGATTTTGATAATTCTGCCTGAATTGCAATTATTGCAGATGAATTTAATGCATTTGCCATCATTATGATTGTCCCTATAACTGCAATTTTAGCCATATTAGGCTGGAAAGAGCATAATAAGAAAAATAGAGGAAAAAAGCATTGATCTCCATTAAAAATGAACTGGAATATAATTTACATATATTGGGCTATAATCAAAACATTGTTGACCAGGAATTCTTTGGACTTTGAGCTTTGCTACTCATGCTATAATCAAAACATTTTGACCAGGAACTGCAATTAATAGAGGATAATAAATTTTCTGAAAGTCCAAAAAGGAATAAATTAATTTTAAAGCCCCTTTTACCTCTTAAAATTGGATTTTGGGATGCTGTGCCTATCAGTATTTTTCCAGATGAAATTAAATCTGAATTTCTGGTAAAACTTAGAGAAATAGATATGCATGAGCGAAAGATTAATGAGCTTATAAAAAGCAGGGAAAATTATAAAACTGCTAATATTGAAGCTCATGACATTTCTTCAACCATTAAAAGATACGACCAGATGCTAAAGAAGAACTTTGAGGAACTTAGAGGATCTCTGATGAAATTAGGAATGCAAATATACAAAGTATGTTAGAAGATAATAAATTGATTAAATATGATTAGTAACCGAAAGCAATATCAGTACTCTCTGGAGGTATGGATTCAACAGAGGTAACAGCATAATCTGATAAATATAAAATCCGTAATAATTTTTAATTTAATTAGTGAGGTGTAGGATATGAAAAGAGATTATATCAAACAAAATATAAAAGAATTAATAAAAACAGGGGAAGAGCCTGAATATAAATCTCTGTCAATTAATGATTTTATCATAGAGTTTGATTATGCTACTAAATATCTTTCTAGACTGTTAAAAGTTCGCCCATTCATAATGGTATATATTTCTATTTAAAAGGGCTTATTTTGAAGAAGGTAATAGGTTAATTTCGGTAAAATTATCAGAATTTGGGGGAAATTTACTTTCTGATTTAGGACGGCCAATGTCACATGACGTTGTTAAAAGAGGGATAAATGATTTAGTAATACTTAATATAGTAGAAAAACTCGTATTAAAACATGGCCAAATAAATGAATATGAAGTTAAATTACCTTCTGAAATTCGAAAAGTCCAAGAAATGATAAAAAGAGACGAGAATGAAATCGAAGAAATTTTAGATGATTCCAAAGAGGATTTTTATACAGATCCCCAAAAAAGAATGGAAATACTAAAAAGAGAAGATTACAAATGTTTTTATTGTCTTCGTGAGTTACAAAGAGACAATTTTTATTTAGACCATCTATTGCCCAGATCAAAAGGAGGTCAAAATTATAAATCTAATCTGGTTGCATCATGCAGAACATGCAATACTAAGAAAAACACGTTTGAACCTTCAAAATCCCTTTTACAGAACTATAGGGGGAGTTTACTTACACAGGAAGAATATCAAACCAAAAAAGTAAATTAGTAAAGATAGAAGAGGAGTATAAAATGGTTGAGCATGAATAATGTGGCTTAATTTTGTGTTGTATAGCATCGATCCAAATTTTCTTTGAAAAAGCCTACTCAAAAGTTAGCAAAACTTTTGAAGTTCGCTTACAAAAGTAATTACTTATTTATACAGATTATTGAGGATAATGAATGAAAAATAAACCAAAAGCTATATCAGTCCTCTCAGGGGGATTGGATTCAACAGTTTCAACAGCATATTACAGTGATAAATACGAAATACATGCAATAACCTTTAATTACGGTCAGCGAAGTGCCAGAATGGAGATAGAATCTTCAAAAGCAATCTGTGAAAAATTAGGCATTGAACATACAGTTATAGAACTGCCATGGCTTAAAAAACTTGGAAAATCAGCACTAACATCTGATATTAGCGTTCCAGAATTTAAAGTAGATGAACTTGATAATAAAGAAATCTGCGATGAAACAGCAAGAAAAGTGTGGGTTCCTGGGCGAAATGTAGTATTTACAGCCATAGCAACTTCATTTGCAGAGGCGGAAGGAGCAGAAATTATTATTGTTGGATGGGACCTTGAAGAGGCAGCCACATTCCCAGATAATTCAAAAAAGTTTCAAGATGCATTCAACAGGGTATTGAAAATTGGCACACTTGAAGGTGTGCAAATTGAAGCTCCAGTTATAGATATGAGTAAAACAGAGATTGTTAAACTTGGAACTGAAATAAATGCTCCATTAGATTTGAGTTATTCGTGTTATATAGGTGAAGAGGAGCCATGTTGTGTTTGTGAGTCCTGTATAAGGCGTATGAGGGCTTTTAAAGAAGCTGGTATTGAATATGGGACAAAATATAAAAAATAAATGTGAAAATTATTTGTATCCTCCATAAACCGCGCCACCGTAATATTTCCAATTTACGTCAACATCCTTAAAACCGATGTTGAGGAGCCAATGGAGATGATCCATTAATTTTACAGGGATATCTTCGTCTTTGGCTGCAGAGACCTATTTTTCCTCTATTTCATACTGACACTTAGATTCATGAATTCTTTCCATTTATCAATGTATAATTCTTGTAAATAGTTATTTGAGCCTAAAACCACATCAGCGTTATAAAATACTCCACCTTCATTTAAAGCATCATATATCTTTTTGTAAAATTGGATTTTATCCTCATTGGTTACAAGATGATGCAGTACAAGAGAAGATACAATCACATCATATCTTTCAGTAAATTCAAAGCTATAAAAATCTCCAATGACATACTTTATATCATTATATTCATCTAATTTTATTTTAGCCATTTCAATCATGCTTTCAGCTAAATCCAGGCATGTAACTTCTTTCAGTTTTGCAAGTACCGAAAATTATAAATTTTCGAGTGTAATAAAAAAGAAGATCTATTCGATAACCATCAGTGTATCACATGTGTTAACAGTATCCCTTCGTTAATGAAAATTTTACTTACTGTTCCTGATTCTGGAGCGTGAATATCATTATCCATTTTCATGGCCTCTAAAACTGCCACTATGTCTCATTCGTTTACATTATTTCCTTCATCTACTTTGAGTTTAAGAATCATTCCCTGCATTGTGGAAGTTACACCACCTTCAACAGGCCCTTCAGATTCCTGGACAGCTTCAACACTTTTAATTTCCATATATCCAACTGGAAGAACCTTAACATTGAAAATTTCACCTTCCACATTAACTATGTATTCTGCTGGAACCCCTGCTGGTGCTTCACATACATTTCATTTGCAGGAGGTTTTAATTCTTCTTCTGCATCCCCTTTTAAGAATTTGATGGCAACTACAAGATAAAAGGCATAAGTTAAAATATCCTCTTCTTTTTTGATAATTCCTAATTTTTCTCCTTCTCCGTTATATTTTTCAAATTCTGGTTCAAGAAAGTCTCCCAGCCTTACAGTTACTGGGTTTTCATCACCAATAATTTTTTTTTGCACATCTTCATTAACTGGAGCAGGGGGCTTCCATATAAACCTTTAAGGTAATCTTTAACTTCTTTTGAAACATTTATATCTTTCTCTACTTAATACATTCATACTGCATGAATTCCAACTATCTGGCTTGTTGGAGTTACAAGTGGAGGGTATCCAAGATCCTTTCTTACCTTTGGCACTTCTTCAAGCACTTCTTCGTATTTATCAAGCGCATTCTTCTCTTTTAGCTGTGATACAAAGTTTGAAAGCATTCCACCATGAATTTGATAGATAATGACTTCAGTATCCACTTTTTCAGAGATCGGGTCAAGTATTCCGCTGTATTTCTGGCGTATTTCTTCAAAATACTTTTTAATATGAGTTAAACGTTTTAAATCAAGCCCTGTATCATATGGAGTACCTTGAAGTGTAGCTACAATACTTTCTGTTGGGGGTTGCGATGTTCCCCATGATAATGGCGATATTGCTGTATCTAAAATGTTTACACCTGCTCGCAGGCTGCATATTAATTTATATGAGTCATACCGCTTGTGCAGTGACAATGCAAGTTAACTATTAAGTCATTTTTCTTCTTTAAGAGTTTTAACAAGTTTATAAGTGTCATGAGGTGAAATTAATCCTACCATATTCTTTATAACTACTGAATTACATCCTAATTCTTCTAATTCTCGACTAAATTCTACATATTTTTCTAATGTATGATATAGACTCACTGTATATGATATTACTCCCTGAACATGAGCATCTGTTCATGTGCGACCTTAATGACACATATTCCCTATTTCTAATATCGTTAAGTAGAGATTGATGCGCGTCCCTGAATGCTGTTTCAATGATTTTTATCTTTTTCATAAACGCCCCTCACTATTAATTTGAATTGAAAATTCAACATCCTGATATATTTAGTCTTAACTGTTTTATAAATTATTTCCATTATTATAGTATTATAGTAATAGACGAAACATTTAATAATTATTAAGGTTATATTGTTAGTTATGGCTAATGTGAAAAGGAAGGAAATAGTGGAACATATTGGTTTAGTTAATGTTAAAAAAGAGATTAAGAAGAGGAAAGTGAATGCTCTTATTTTAGATCGTTTGATTTTTATTAGAAAGATGTTTGAGTTAGATGATGTTCAGTCAGCATCAAAATCCGTGGGAATTGGCGCGTC
>Ga0209105_100444_pt1 | contig 13744 bp, 14 predicted proteins | sample SedPBSmetaG_FD_184158 | JGI IMG/M metagenome (GOLD analysis project Ga0209105, IMG submission 184158) | Freshwater sediment bacterial and archeal communities from Indian Creek, Illinois, USA to study Microbial Dark Matter (Phase II) -... | ecosystem: Environmental > Aquatic > Freshwater > Creek >...
CTTCAATTCCAGTCAATTTATGATCTGGAATAGAAAAAAGCCTTGAAGAGTTTCTGGAAATTAACAATTTTTATGAAGTTATCAAGGTTCAAGCACTGCTAAGTTCGTGTTTTTGCAGTGCAATCAACTTTGTGTTTCCAATTAATTGTTGCAGTTAAATCCAGACTATTTGCATTATAGTATTCTCCATATATTCTCACGGTGTACTTTGTTGTACCACCTAATAATAGCATGAAAATGTCAGCAAAAACTTTATTAGCATAATCATCTATTTCATACTCAGATTCTACTTCAACAGTATTTACCTCAATTGTGATTTTTGATTGTGCTTCATTCATAAATAAAAATGTACAGGAAACATTTATATCTTTTCCATGAATTTGATCTTTAAATAAAAATGTATTTACTTCTATCGAAGACATATTGCAAATTGCATTTTTTTTATCAAAATATGTCTTAATAGCGTCTATATTACTTAATACACTTTCAATACGAAAGTCCGAAATTTCTTTTTTTCTTATCATTTTCAATACCCCTAGCTGCCTATAACTTTTATATAGCTGGTCTAATCAGAACTTGAAACCTACTTTCAATTCATGTAATTCACATTAGTGTAGCCTTTTTTAGGTGGGTTGCTGGGGGAGTGACCCCCAGAACGTGCAGCCCTATCAAAAAAACATATATACACTTAGCAACTCGCTTCCTGAGGATCCAACCCGCATAACACGCCGCCCACCAAAAAGCCAATCATCTTCATAAACATCGCTCCTTCTAATTTGAAATTTAAATTAGAATTTTTTCCGTTAAATCCGAATGAAAGTCCTGCAATTACTAAACATATAATGCCTAATGAAGGCAAAAATGAGGTAGTTTTCTTAATCATTCATTTGAAAACGACCTAATCAAGAAAATTATACCACTTATGTATATTCTTTTCCATGAATTTCATAAATTCTACTTATGTCTATAATATAAAATGATGACGCCTATTAAAACACCGGCATTCTCCTACTCTTATTCTTAAAATCGCTTCACACTGCCTGTTATTGAGAATTATACATTTCAAACAATTTTTTCAATGCTGCGATGGTATCCTCGAATGGGATATCTTCGGCATAGTCAAATTTCTTTGTATAGGCTTTCCAGATGTTTTGGAGTGTTTTATCATTTTGTATTTCATTAATTATGCCTAAAGTACTGTCAACTTTACCAAGTGACCCCCTTTTTGCAGCTGTTGCAGCAAGGGCATTTTTAATATCAGCCTTATTAATATTCTTTTCCTGAAGAGTTGTCAGAATATAAACATCATAAAAATCCCTAGCCCGAGTGTTAAGTATGCCTCTACTAATGATTGTTTCAAATTTCTCTGCCAAAACAGTTTCAAGATTGTAAGCAAGTATTTCTATCTTTCGGTCTTCAAATAGCAGATCAAAGCTGTATAACACCTCCTTTGGCGTAATCATATCACCCGTACTTATATCAATCTTTAGAGGAACCACAACAGTTTCATATGTTGCATCAAGAGAAATTCTATAGCCTCCATAATCAGATTCTTCTCTTATTTCTTCTATCCCTTTCAGGGTAAACCGGACATCATCCTGAACAGGAACAATTATAATTTGCTCTAAAATTGACAGAAGGGCTTCCTTAGAAAAATCTATCCCTTTAATCGTGGCATCCATATCCATAGTAGTCCTGCTATCCAATCCAACCATGGCACTGATGAGCATGCCTCCTTTGAGAATAAACTTCCACTTATACTCAGAAACAGAGATACGCTCAAGCAATCGTTCCAACATATAGTTCTGCAACAAGGCATTTGCTTTGATTCCCGTTTTGGCTGCCATATTTTTAATGATTCCCTTTAATTGCATTGCATTTTTCAAATCAACACCTCCATATATTCTCGGACCTTGAGGTCAATCTTAAATTTTTGGGCATATTTTATCAACGTGTTCAAGTCCTTGTCCTTGCGTTTTGAGTACCTTTTTAAAGCATCAGTAAATATTTGGATGTCCATTCTGTTTTTACTTCTAACCAAATCGCAAATAGTCCTCTCCATGTCATAAGCAATAATTTCTTTTCCATGAGGAGATAAAACCGTTATTTTACCCAAGTTGTGCAATTCAGGTTTCACATAGAAAAACTCCAATGACAAGTCTTTTAATGATGAAGGATTATACCCTTTTGGTAAGGTGATGGAAAAGGTAAGTGGCGTTCTATCCGATAAGTCATGCAGAAACAATGCCGTATCATGAGAAAAGATTCCCCTCCTGCAGCGGACGTTGATAGAATAGAATTCATCTTCTATGATGTCAGGCAATACATAAACACCCCTTGATGCCCTTTCAATCAAGCCTCGCTGGGTCATTAAAGATAAATATTTTTTATCAATACCAAGTTTTACAACTTCGGCAGTTGAAATAATTCCTTTATTTTGTTTTATGAAATTTAAAATTTTTTCAAATGTATCTATAAAAATCACAGCCTTTCACTTTCATACGTACATTATACACTTTGTTAGTGTAAAAGTGAAGGGCAATTTTTACAATTGCATTATAAGATTTTTGAGTTATTCTCCTATTTTCTTTTAGAGTGGATTTTAGAGACTGAATAAACAGGTGCCTGATGAAACCTGTTTTTAGTCTTCAATATTATGTGTTTCATGTTATTACAGTTATGCATAAAAACAAATCAACGAGAAACTACTGGCATAAAAAAAGGAACACTATTTTCTGAAGTGTCCCTTAATCTCTTATTCTATTTCTTTGTGTTCCCACATACTACCTCAACCGCCACCGAAACATTAATATAATTTTTTATCTCCTTATTGCGAGATTTTTCACCATTTTCGGTGAACACCATATGCCTTGTAAAGTGCTTAAATCTAAGGATTTCTACGTAAATGCTCTTTGTATCAACACTATCGTCTCCACATGCCCCGTCCACGGGAACATATCTACCCGGTTGAGCTTCGATCAAACTATACCCACCCTCTGTAAGCTGCTTTACATCACGCACTAGGGTTGCGGGATTACACGATACATACACAATCCTTTCGGGAGATAGCCTTACTATACCATCCAGCAGCTCCGGATCGCAACCCTTTCTCGGCGGATCAACCACCATAGCATCTATCTTATCACCAGTCGGCACTCTTTCGAGAGCAAGTTTTGCATCTGAGCATATAAACCTTACATTTGAAACATTATTTAGCCGCGCATTCGTTTCAGCATCATTAATAGCCTGCGGAATTTCCTCTACCCCATAAACAAACTTTGCCTTTTGAGCTAAAAATAGAGATATTGTTCCTATCCCGCAAAACAGATCGATCACTCTCTTAGCACCATTAATCCCTGCAAATTCCAACGCTTTTTCGTATAATACCTTGGTTTGCACCGGATTTACCTGGAAAAATGACAACGGAGAAATCCTGAAGGAAAGGTCGTCTATCATATCGGTTATAAACGACTCTCCCCAAAGAACCTTATTCTGAACACCGAGCACAACATTGGTAGATTCCGCAATAATGTTATGTACAATAACCTTTATCCCAGGAATTCGTCTGCAAATCTCCCCACCGAGACAGTCGGCAAATGGTTCTGCTACTTCAAGCAATTCTGCATATACATAGCTTTTGGATACTTTTAAAGCTTTTACCCATACCCTTTCCGCAGGCAGTGCGCCGTCGACAAACAGGGCGAACCCGTCGATTCGCCCTGTTCCTTCACCGGTTATTCCTAAATCATCTATTGTCATTTCGTTTTCCCGAATTTTAACGACTGGTATAGGTAGAACCATTAAACCTCCAAAAAAACTATCTGCCAAACAAAACGTCCCTGTGGTTGGTTTATTTTGCCTTTATCGGTGTCAGCAAATCAATCTGAATATACTTTGCTGCTTTTTCTTCTCCATTAAAGTATGAATACGAATTGAGGTGTTCTTCCAAGCAACCGCCCATTCCAAACGGCTCACGTACATCATATTCGTATTCAGTACTGTTTTCAACCCATTTGCTAAGAAACTGCCATTCATGAAAATCACCTATTTTTATACAATGTGCAGCATACAATCCACCGACAAATCGCTTCTTTTCAAGGGGTGACGACACTTCTAAATCTTCGGGAATGGTAACCCAAAATTCATATCCATATGTTTCGTTACCATTCGGTGAGGGATTATTAAATCCAAACATCCTCAAATCTGGTTTAATTTTCTGAAGTTCAACTCTTCTAATAAACTCATTCAAAGATTTACCAGCATTATCTTCGGGGTTTTCGCCAAAATAATAGCTTACTGCGACAGTGCATGGAGGTAGATGAATAATACGCACATTCCTTAAGGTTGATAAAGTTTCATTTGCTTTATTAAGGTCGTCCATTGAACGTTCCTCCTTGAAATTGATTTTAGAAAGACTGAGGGTTTGAATGACACTCATAATTTCGGGATCATCAAACATATCGAGCTTGGCATGAGTATTCGTTTCTGAATCTAACCGCATCACAAACATACGTAAAATATCCCGTATTGTTTGCAACGCTGTTATTTCATTGTCAATCTCGCTAATACTTTCTTGAAACATTTCAACAATTTTCATCTGTTCAATGTTGTTAAAAATCATGGCAATCTTTTTCAGCGGAATACGCAGTTTTCGCAGGGCGATAATCTGTTGCAGACGTCTTACAGCAGATTCGTCATACACTCGATATAAATAATTTTCCTTACGCACAGTAGGTAATAACCCTATTTCATCATAATATCGAAGCATTCTAGTTGAAACATTAAAAGCTTTTGAAACCTCGCTGATTGTCATAAGTTCCATTCCTTTGCCCTCCCTTCTAAAATAATCGTAATGGCTAACACGACGTCAAAGTCAAGAGTTATGATAAATATTTTTTTGATTCATCGCTCTCATTCAATACCTGAGCCAATAATTTTTTGTTCAATACTCATTCAATTTCTCCTCCATTCAATTTACTTTATTAAACTCAGTTAATGGTTGGCTGCCATGTTAACTTCAATTGATCCGGCGATTGATTGAAAGGTTTCTCGTTTATGCCTATAAACGGGTGCTAATTTCATTGCTACATCCAACCTGCTCTCTCAACCTTAAAATTTTATAAAAACATCTAAATCGACCATTCACGAACAACCGACATCTACCCTGACCACTCACCCAGCACCGACATTTTAAATCGCTCTGTCACGTTCAAAATCATACCTTGGGACTTATTCCCACGAAACAATATTTTCATGATTTTCATACATAGTATGCACCGCTCCTGATTTCAAAGCGGTGCATGTTCTAGCTATGCTCAAGCCTTTACCTCCCTGTTAATGCTTTCCACCTCTGCGTTTATAGTCCTTTTGGATCTCTTCTTTCCAATTCTCAGGCATCTCATCACGCTCACAGAAGGAAGCGACTGTCTCACTCATCACACGGAAGCTGAGTTCAACACCTTCTTTATCGACGTGGTAATTCTGAACACGGTCTGCTCTGATACCAAAACGATTCGCTGTTTCCACAGCATCAATATTCGCACCGAGGAAAATAAATTCCCATCCGTATTTCGTCTTTTGATGTTCGATTTTTGCCTTGACCTTTTCGGCGGAGTATTCGCGACTTGAGTTTTCCTGACCATCCGTTATAATCACGAACACTACCTTTTCGGCACGGTAATCATCTGCGGTATGTTTCTGGGCATTACCAATCTTTTGAATCGTCCTGCCGATTGCATCCAGAAGTGCGGTTGAACCGCCGGCTTGATACTCCTTCTCTGTTACTTGGCTGACTGCTTTGATGTTGATGCGGTCGTGAAGCAGCACGTATTCATTGTCAAATAAAACCGTTGTAATATAGCATTCGCCCTCTACTGCCTGTTGCTTAGCAAGCATTGAGTTATAGCCGCTTGTTCGACATTCCATTCACGGTAAACGGGTCCGGCAGCGTGAATGATATACTTAGCGGGCAACCTGAAGCCGGATGTGATAACCGCATCGCCCGTCTTTATAGGTGCGAGTTTGTTACACGCCTCTTGGAGCTCATTCACTCCCGCCGCTTTAAATATGGCTCCGCAAACACCACCGCCCATTCTCAAATCGGTATTTGCAGCGTTGACGATTGCGTCTACTTTCATTTTTGTGATGTCGTTTCGAATAATCGTAAAGGGCATATTGTCTCCCCCTTATCCACACGTGCCATAGACTTTATAGTGTAGTATACATAATTGTTATTGCCATTAAAGGTATGCAAAACTCTTAAAACTTTGCGTCTTCGCTTGACCGAGCCGCCTCTGAGAATGTTGTAACAGCTTGAAACGGAAGTCCTACTGAAACCTTTCGTAATTTACATCATGATGCTTTTCGGCCTAACCCTGATTTTCAATAAATGTTTAATATCATTCAGCACTTTTTTATCTTTGACCTCTATCATCAACCATCTCCCAATGGCTGAATAAGCCGTCTTGTCATAGAGATCTTTTACATAAGCCGTAAACAATTCTGCATCCATGCCTATTCTGACTTCTTCTTCCTCTTTTGGTCCTACAACCACTAAAGCTATAAAGTAACCCGTCATCGGATAAAGGGTACAAAGAGATCTGCTACCTTTTTTGTACTTTACATTCCATCCCGGCTGTGCCGAGCATTTACTGTAGGCAATTTGTGGTTTGACCTGGTAAGCTTCTTCGATATAGGCAGTTAACTCGTCCCAATTTGATTTTGCTTCGCCAAGATGCTTTATGATCTCTTCATTAGAAGGGATATCGAATTCATTTAATAACTTTTCATCTTTCATAGCTTTTTACCTCGTTTATCAATCTGATCTTTTATAGCCTAATTCCCATATCATTTTTTTAGTTATTCGCTTCACACATCCCACTAAGCGGACATCTCTCGCAGAAGGGTCTTTTCCGGCAATGTTCCTTTGCGTTTATCACAATAAGGGCATGAAAGCTGTTGTAGACCTCTACGCTTGGCGGAAGGTTGTTTTCAAAATAAGCCTTAACCGCCGCATAACCTTTCCCTGCCTCTATCTGATATCGTTCGCAAAATCGCAAAGTGTAGGCATCCACCACGAATATTGGGAAGCCGAATGCGTACAGCAATATCGAGTCAGCAGTTTCTTGCCCGACGCCCTTTGTTAAGAGCAATTCTAAACGCAGCTTAGTGAGCGACTCCCGTTGTACGCTTGGCACGTCATAATCGTAGTTGGCGTACCACGCCGTGACTGCTTTTAAGTATATAGCCTTATTTCAATGTAAAGTAGGCTTCGATAGGGGATAATGGACAAAGCAATTCACAGGCGGCGTTTCAGCGTCAGTACGGGGTTTGAGCAGTCAATTTATATGACACCGATGGAGACGCCTCTTTTCTGTGTCTTTCCGAAATAATCCTCCGCGAGTATGACATAATCGAAGTGATCATAGATTGCTTGTTTTCTGAATCCGGCTTGTCTCCTGAATGCTTCAAACTTCATTCCCGCTTTCCGCATAACCACACCACTGTTTGGATTATGAGGCTCGTGTGTCGCTACTATACGGTTAAATCCAACCTCTTCAAATAAAAACTTGATGATGCAAATCAGGGCTTCTGCTGTGTATCCATTTCCCCACCACGGTTTACCAATATTGTAGCCTATCCCAACCGAACGCACATTGTCATTAGCCCCCATTGCCGCAATGCTTCCGACAGGCTCGCCGAGCGAACGTAGGACTATTGCCCATTCATATTTCGTAAGGTTTTCATAACCCACAACCCACGAATCAATAACTTTTCGTGTCGTTTCAATTGAATCGTGTGTCGGCCACGTCATGTATTTCGTCACGTCTGGGTCACTCGCCCAGTTGCGGAACATCGCGTCTGCATCGTCCGGCGTAAACTGCCGTAGTATAAGCCTCTCGGTCTCAAGCGTGACAGTACCTTTGTGTGTCATTAACTCAACCTCCCCACGGTGCTTGTTAGTGTAAAGTAAATCCCACTATATTTAGATTAAAATATGCTATATATCAAGGGAATTCATGGTTTTTAGATATACTAAACAATGACCCCCTCTTTTCTGGTATATTTGAGTTCACCAAAAGCCAAATACCCCCGAGAAAGGCAGGTCATCATTTGAATTCAATTATAACAGTTTTGGTAGCATATAATCAAATTTTACTCTCACAAATCCAGCAATTACTTCTTTTTATTGTGAAGAATGTACACTTAAAGTCCCCGAAGCACGATACCACAAGCCCTAAGTACAACAAGCTCACGGTTGATAAACTCCCTGTAATTAAGCAACCTGAGCAGCTTGACTACAAATCAAAAAGAAGGACCGCAAGCACTTCAACATCCACAAATGCGTCAACAAGAACTGTGTATTCTATTTCGATAATCTCAAAAAGCTGTCCCCGAAAGACTATGCCGAATATCGGCAGAACAAGCATAAGTTTAAGCTACACTGATTGTGTTATGTCTCGTTTTTCATACGTTACTTTACACTATCCCCCTTATTTTATTTTTGTCCCACAATTTCCACAGAAAGCCGCTATTGTGATTATCAAATTCTGTAGAGTGCTGTCCGCTTCTATATAAATAGCACCGCCGATTATGTCTCGCTTTGCAGCACGTCCGGGCAATTAAGGAAGTCTTCGATCATTTTTAAGAGTTGCCGCCCAGAGATAGAAGCAAGCTCTACGGCTCCCTCTCTGAAAACAATGGAGACAATTTCCCGCATCCCCGCGCACACACACAACACCCCCGCGCCAACAATCTCATTATTTTCTGTCAGATTAAAGGTTTCCAACATTACGACAGTCTGGGGTATGAGGAATTTTTTCGCAAGTTCCTCATATGGGCCGAGAAGAGAGTATCCTCCATTGAATACTGCGATTTTTTTATTTATCAGTTGATCCAGAATTCCCTTCGTATCTTCAATTTTAGGAACGGAATAATTGTAGTTTCCTGTGAGGATACGTGTCAGGCTGCCGCGATCAGGCTGATCAAGCTGCTGACGTATCTGTGCAAAAGTAATTTCTTTTTTGGTCTCCTTCCCCAAATAAGACAGCAGCTCATTTGCCCGGCGGATATCCACCATAGCTAATAGCACCAGGAGCTCACTTCCTAAGAGCACCGTTTTCAGGTCGAAGGTCTTCAAGTCGGACATGCCGATCCACTGGGAAAGCTGAAACAAAGCCTCATCCAGCTTTCCCTGTGGAGAAAGCTGGACTTCCCCGGCGTCGTTTTCTGCCAGGGTATAGGCATCACCAGACTTATAGGCATATTTTTCAATGAAATATGCGCCATCTTTTAAGACAAGCCTTGTGCAACACTGTGGATTTCCTGCAGTACTTAGCAGTTTTATAGCTTCCGGCGTAAGTTTTCCTCCAACCAGAACCCCTTTTTTCTCCAACGTATTTTGCTCATCACCCTTGAGCTGGTTATCGGTTCCGGAAAAAAGGCTGAGCGGGTTGGAATTGAAAAATATTTTTGCCAAAAAGGACATTTCCTTTTTATTTAATCTCATAGTATGGTCTCCCTTCTCCACAATAATCCATTATTTTTTATTCACCCATCACAACAGGCTTGACACCATATTCGTCTATGATTGCGGTGCCAATTTTTGTAGCGCTCGTGTTGCTGACAATAACATTCTTCATGTTTGGCACGGCTTTAAAAGAACCTCTTGTCACAACAGGGTTGGGCAATTCGCCGGCTACCATGTCTGTGACAGCTCCAACAGTTGCCTTATAGGCTCCGGATTTTATCCCTTCACTGAGCGCTTTTCCTGCATCCTCTCCACGCAGCGCAGCGCCTGCTGCAGATCCCATGCTTTCCCCCAGAATGTTAACACCGGCTTTGGCTGCTATGGTCTTTCCCCCACTGCCCGGAATATAATCCAAGGCAGCATCGGCGCCACCCTTGATAGCTCCCTCTGTCACATTTCCCCAGTTGACTATATCTTTCCCCTTTGCTCCGGCATCCGCCATGGTACCTGCTACTCCCTTAAGCACCTTGTATCCGGCGCGTATCTTTGTACCTCCCGGCGTAATCAGAGCAAAACCGTCAATACCCACATCTGCGGCTGTGCCGACAGCTACTGCGCCGACTTCCATTGTACCGAGAACTTTATCGTTTCTGCGCCATATTCCAGCCCATTCCGCAGCTCTTTCTTGCCTCTCCTCAACGATAGTTGCTATTTGCTCCAGATCATCGGTACCGTACTTCTTTCTCAAAAGATTTTCATAGTTTTCTTGATCTTCTTTTTGCGAAATCTTCTCCATACTGTCACGTAGAGCTTTATCGTGTTCGCTTTCTCCTGCACTTATCTTATCAAACTCCTTGTTGCTCCACTTTTTTTCTCTTTTCATCTGTTCCAATGCTGCACCATGTTTTTCGATATCCAGAACGCTGTTCGTTTGGGGGTCCACCCATTCTCCAGTTTTCGGATCCTTAACATACAGGGTTTGCGCACCGTTGGCTGAGGTCTGAACTACTATGGTTTCTGGCTCTTGGTCAAATTCTTCAGCCTCCATGTCCGGTTTTTCTTCCATCTGCTCACTGTCGGACACAAGCTCCGGCTCTGATCCTTGATCTTCTTCCGTTTCCCAGCTATGCTCGGCTTCCTCTTCATAATCGCTTGCAAACTCGTTTTCACTAGAAATCCCCGAACTGCTTTCGTTGAGTTCATTATCTCCAATGGAAACAGCATCCCCTTCATCGGGATTGTCGGTATTACCCATGGCATCCCCCAGCATAATCATGGCCAACTGCTCATCGGTTTTGCCCGGATATTTATTTTTGTACCAGTTCTTATCTCGTACGGCACCTTTAGCACGCACCTTGGGCTTGAGTGCTTCCTGCAGAACGCTGACCACAAGTCCTGTTAGCGGAGGAAACAGGACACCTGCTGCAGCCTGGGCGGCATTGTCCGGCCCCGGAATATTACCCGCTCCTCCGGCATTACCCAAAGCCGTTATCACGAAGGGAGGAAGTTGCCGTGTAACCATGACCCCTGTTGCTTTCAAATCATAGGTGTTGTGATCCGCACCTTCTTCCGCACTTACTGCACGGTCGTAGACGCCGGTACCGTTTATCCCGATTTGTATTGCACCGCCAGCAGATTTGGCAAGGGTTACCGTCGCTTTCGCCGAAATCTTGGCTTTGTAGGGCAAATTACTAAGATCAGCATCGAAACCGAATTGGGCAACAATTCCTTCTGCTGTTTCCTCAATAATTTCACAGCTTTGGGAAAAAGGCAAACCCTCGTATTGCCCTATCAGCTCCAGCTCAGTCCCTTTATCCAGAACTATAAGCTCGAAATCCTTCAGGGAAAAACTACTGCTTTTCTCCGACACTTTCCCCATCAAGGTGCTTGTTCTATAGGTATCCAGATTTATTCTATAAGTTCCCGTGAAATCTTCCCGCAGCTGCACGGGAACAGAGGCCTTGACATAGAATAGAGGTTCGCCGGCTTGATCATAGCTTAAAACCTCCGGTTGGGACAGAACAATGGAATAATTGCCGGCAGGCAGCAGCATAGCGGGAGCAATTTTCCATGCCCCGTTGGCGACGTTCTCGATACTGACCCCATAAGATTGTCCGGAAAACACAGTCATCCCTTTTGCGTTCAAGATTGAGATCTCGCCGGGATAGGCGCCCTTGCCGTCATTAAAAGTACTCACGATTATTTCATCAATCTGATATTCCGCATCCAGCGCAAACTCAGGTGGAAGGGCTGCTTGCTGTTCACTGTAGTCATACTCCGCTTCTGTGTCTTCGCTAAGTTCTTCCATACCAAAGGCTTGCTCGGCTTTTGCCTCCTTACCTTTTGTCGGATTATTTTCCAGCTCCCAGGTAAGCAGCGACTGCCTGTATTTCTCATATGCTCCAAAATGGAATCCCTTCACCAAAAAAGCACCGGTCAGCATTCCCGAGCCTTCTACTGACAAGATATACTCCCCGTTGGGTAGGGTAATGTCGCCGATTGGTGTGAAGATGTAGGTTGTTCCGATATCTGACGAGTTCGACTGCCAAGATTCTCTGATTTCGCCTGATGCTTGTTTTTCAACGGTGAAGCCTTTGTAGCTATTTCCATCAGCATCCGTCAGAAGTAAAACAACCTCACCCTCCAAGGTTCCTGCAAGGGGGAGATAAATACCCGAAAGCACGGTCTTTTCGTTAATCTCAAACGACATCTGCACTTGTCCGGAGCTTTTCCAGCTTCCAGTATAACCTACCACCAGATTTGTTTTTCCGTTTTGCTCAAGTGATTCACTATACCAGCGTCCGCTTTCGGCAGCTACCTTTTCATACGGCTTATCAGGAGCAGTAGTCCCTTCTGTCGCCAATATCGTAAGGGGCAACAGGTTTAGAAGCATAAAGCACAGAATAAAAACCTTTGCTAACCACTTTTTCATGATCCCATACCCCCTCCTGATAAGATTCCTCTAATCAGTCCAACTCCGCCTTCAACCAGCGAGGGAACTTTTGCCAGATAGGCGTAGGACAGTGTCCACAGGAAGGAAAACAGGAAGGATATTCCTGAGGTGGCTAGGGTATTTCTGATCTCCTGCTTGCCCTTAGCTTTGCCAAACTCTAGAGCTGCCGCTGTCCCTACCGCCATAATACCTGCCGCAACAAAGCCTCGTGTCTCGGACCAATTCAGATAATAGACGGCAAGCAACAGCATGACTGTAAAGGGGGCTAGAAAAAGCATGCCCTTGTCTACAGCAATATGGATGGGCTTCTTGCCCTTTTCCTTTTTGAATTTACCGTTGAACAGGCTTAAAAAGCTCCTGAGAAATTTCCTGAATAGCCAGCCGAACAAAAGACCGGCTAAAGCTCCAAATATAACATCGTAGGGATTTAAACGCTCCATCGGATCGGAGAAGGCGCTGATTCCTATGGCGATAAAGCATAACCGCCGTACAAAATTTCGTCCCATTTCTCCTGTCTGTCTATCCTTTTCCAACTGCTTCACCTCCTATAAGTTCCCTAGAATTGACCATGAAATCAGTACCGCTATGCCTACAGTCGTAGCAATAGGGATACTTAGGGCATTCCTCCCGCCGGTCAGCTCCCTAATGGTTATAATCATAGGGCCGATAGCCCATAAAACGCCTGTCACGCCAAACGCCACAGATGTTTTCCAACCCAACGCAAGGGAAAAAGCAAGCCCAAGCGCACCGTAAACCAATGCCCCACTGTAACTGAGGCAAAAGGCCGATACGGTCTCTTTCATCCTCCGCTCTCCCTTGGACAGCTTCAAAACCGTCCAAATAAGAAAGCCGAGGAGAGGAATGACCAGTAGTCCGTACGCAAATCCGATAGCACTTGTGAGTATGACAAACTCCAAACCTTTCTGTCCTGTTTTGTAAAGATCAAACCCTGTCTGCCCAAAAAACAGTCCGAAGGCTACAGCCGACACTGCGACGGAGAGATGCCATTTTGTGGTGAACAGGGATTTTTTTAACGTTCCCCCCGGATTGATCATCATGCCAAAAATCGTCCTGAATAATGATGGCTTGATATTTTCCATAAGTTAGACCTACCTTTCAAATTGGCTTATTTTGTCTTGGGTTTCTCTCGCATCTCCCGTTATAAACAGTTATCGTTGGTTTTTCAAATCATTTCCGATCCGCTCAACCTCATATTTCGTTGTGCTTCCCGAGCCTTCATAAGGTGTTACGACGAAGGGGGCATCGCCTCCTCTTTATACGTTACTTTAGATGGCGCAGATCGGCGTTGGGTTGAGCATTCA
>Ga0209105_100446_pt1 | contig 13722 bp, 10 predicted proteins | sample SedPBSmetaG_FD_184158 | JGI IMG/M metagenome (GOLD analysis project Ga0209105, IMG submission 184158) | Freshwater sediment bacterial and archeal communities from Indian Creek, Illinois, USA to study Microbial Dark Matter (Phase II) -... | ecosystem: Environmental > Aquatic > Freshwater > Creek >...
AACACAATATAAACGATAAAATCATCGCAATAGTTAAGGACTTTATGAAGCGATACGGGGTTTCGGCTTACAACGAGATCGAACGTTCGGGAATAATAAGGCATATAGTGAGTAAAATTGCTTTTTCGACCGGTGAAGTCATGGTTATTGTGGTAACTAATACAAATACGATGGCGTATTCGGATCAGCTTGTCGAAATGCTTCGCAAAAATATCCCCGAAATAAAGTCTGTTGTGCAAAATATAAACAGAGAATCCACCAATGTAGTACTTGGTTCTAGAAACAAGTTGCTTTGGGGTGAAAGTTTTATAACGGATGTAATAGATGATCTTTCCTTCAGGATTTCGCCCTTGTCGTTTTTTCAGGTGAATCCGGTACAGATGAAAGTTTTGTACTCAAAAGCGCTTGAATTTGCAGGACTTGACGGCACACAAACTGTACTTGATCTTTTTTGCGGGATAGGCACGATTTCACTTTATATAGCTCGTAGTGCAAAGTTTGTGTATGGAGTCGAAGAAGTGCAGCAGGCAGTGCAGGATGCCGAGGCAAACGCAAGACTAAACAATATTTCAAATGTGCGATTTATCTGTGACGATGCGAAAACTGCTTTTGAAAAACTTCCTCCTGAAGTGAAGATCGATGTGGTGGTGGTTGATCCTCCGAGAAAGGGCTGCGAGTCGGAGGCGCTTGATCAGATTATAAAGATTTCTCCGGTGAGAATAGTTTATGTGTCGTGTAATCCCGCCACTTTAGCACGCGATGTTAAGCACCTTGCGCAAGGGGGATATGAACTTATCGAAGCACAACCGGTAGATATGTTCCCGCATACGGGGCATGTTGAGACGGTGGTATTGATGTCACGAAAAGATAAAAAAACAACCTATAAGGCTTAAAATCAAAGGTTTCCAGACCTTCGGTAAAAACCGCAGATTACTGGAAATTTTTCTTTTTTGTATTTCACTGAAGCGAAGGCCTTAAAAGAATTGTTAGGTTGAGGCTAGAGAACTGCTTTTTGCCCTGCGAGTTGAGGGTGCTACTGTTTTGGCGTAGGGTTGAAACTATGAAACTGTTGTAGATAATTTGAGGCGATAGCCCCAGTATAGAGCTACCGCCTCGTTCTTTACCTAGATAAATCTTCGCGACCAACATCCTGTTGGAGTATCATACGCATACGTTTTACCATATAATTGACAGTTGTTTGTGGCTTGCCAATTATCTCGGCTATTGCGTACTGAGATTTCCCGTCATAGAGCATTTCAAAGATTGGCGCTAACTCAGGCGCCTGGCTGTGTAGCTTTTCGAGAAGGTCTTCAAAGAGCATTGCAGTTAGGGTGGCTTCGCACTGATTTGCGTCGGGGTCCTCGAATTCAAGCTCTGTTTCTTCGAAGAAAGACTCAAGCGAAAGCGTAGCTCCGTCCTTCATTTTTTCGCAGGACTTACAGTCCAATTCGCAACGTTTGAGCTTACCTTTACCATCACTAACCGTGCAACGGCGGCTACGTTCTTCACGCTTTATTTCTGCCCACAGGGGTTGCATGAACGCCTCATACTGTTCTTTGGTTGCCGGAACCATGATGGCGGACACAATTTTGTTTCCGATTTTTGCTGGTACTACTTGTGAACTATCCAAGTTGAGATCTTTGATTGTCTCTTTGGTGACTTCCATAGGGATGAAATACTTCTGATTGTCTGAATTTGTCATAATATGGGCCCTCCTTCGGCTTGAAAGCGAAGCGAGAGCTAACATGACGTGCACCAGCCAAAAAGGCATAGTCGACCCGTCCGAATGGGATTACTCCCGCTTCAGAATTGGCGACCAGCTATTCCAGTAGGCTGGCTGCAGTTATTCAGTTGTTCACCCGATAGGTCTGGAATCATCCTTGATCAGGGGATGCCCTATGGGGTGATTTTGCACACACAGACTTTCGCAAAACATTGAATGCGAGAAACTATTTTATTTCGTGTTCGCAAAACAATATTGACTATTGCGAAATTCCGTGGTAAACTATGTAAAAGTGGCTCGTAGTGGGTGCTTTTATCAGTGCCTTATTGCGAGCCCTTCTTACATAAATAATTATAGTTAGATTTTAATTGTGACAGCATTACGCGCTGTCACAGTCGGATACAATTGGGTACAAAAGTGAGGAGGATACGTAGATGACATTCGAGAAGTTTGCAAATTTGCTTTTTCCGATCGTCGGTGGTGGCCTGACTACCGGTAAATTTGTGCTTGAATTATTCTGCAAAATTATCGAATACCCAGAAGAATTAGAAGACGAAAATCCTCTTAGTGAGCAATTAGTTTCAACTTTTAAGAGTTACTTCAATGGAACCCGTAAAATCAGGTCGCTGGCGAAAAAAGTAAACCAGTACATTGAGACTACAAAGTTTGAAACATATATTGACTCTTTTGAAGAAGGAGCGTTGTTCAATATCTGCAGCAACTTTCGGGATTACTGCCCCGAAATAACGACATTCAATGTTTCCAAGAAAATGGCTACGCTTTTTCAGTCAATATTGCTTGAGGCTGTTGATGGTAAAAAGAAATCCATCACCAGAGTTAATACTAGTGATGGACTAAAAGGGTCTTTTGGCATTAGTCTTGTTATTGAAACAAATTGTATTTGCCCAAATGACTGGTGCAATCAGTCATTGCAGGCCGACATAAATGGTAAGGCTGAATTGTGTTATGAGATATTAAGAATAGATGAGTCGCAGCCTGCGACTTTTGACAACTTAATAGCTCTATGCCCATCCTGTTATGCTAAGCTGACACAAAATAAGCTACCTGGATCTAAAGCAAGACTTAAATCAGTAAAAAAGCGATTAATGCAGGATACGGTGGAATCCTCAATACTATCAACTGAACAAATCGAGCATGGTGTTGAAAGAGTACTTGAGAAAATCTTAATTACTCCCGGTGAAGAACTGGTTCCATTGAATTACAATCCGGTTGCAGTGAGGCGGAAAATTAAGGCCGATTACAATCCACTGGTTATCAAAGTAAAAAGTTATGTAACCGCTTACTATAGTAAAGTTGACCAATGGCTTAAGCAGATGGATCAGGAAGGCAAGCAACATTTTCGACCGTTTTGTAATAGCGTGAAAGTAAACTATCTGAAGTTGAGCAATGAAAACTTATCTCAACCAACGATATTTGAAAAACTGGTTGACTGGATACAAAACAGTACAAACGAGGACAGAATGGCATGTGAAATAGTCGTTTCGTATTTTGTCCAGAAGTGCGAGGTGTATGATGTTATTGCCGAATAAGTTGTTTTCATACAACGAAAGCAACATATCAAAATTTCCAATCATACTACAGATATTAAAAAAATCACCATGCAGTATTTCGGTACTATATAAAAGAGTGCAAGGGAACCTTACCGGAGTAAAGGGATATATAGAAATTTTGGATTGCCTACACGCCCTTAATAAGATTGATTATGATGAAGAAACGGAGGTATTGAGATATGTTGTGCGAAATCATGAGTGATGAGTTTGTATCGAATGGTACCAAACGCGGACGTATCACATTTCACAGCGGTCTGAGTTCAGTGCGTGGCGGAAAGCAATCCGATAATTCTATTGGAAAGTCGACATTTCTGCTTGCTGTTGACTTTTGTTTCGGCGGCGATACTTACTATACAGGAACCGACGTAAAAGCTCGATTCGCCGATGTACGGCATACGGTAAATTTTGCTTTTGTTTTTGGCGGGAAGAAAGAATACTATGCCCGCAGCATTGTGACGCCTACTGAAGTGCATAAATGCAATGAAAATTACAGTGTAATAGAGACAATTAGGTTATCGGATTTTCGTCAGCACTTATTTGAAATGTATAGGATTGATCTCCCATCGATCACATTTAGAGATGTTGTTGGACGGTACATGCGAGTCTACAGCAAGGATAATTATTCAGAGAAACTTCCGTTGCAAGCAGATTCAAAAGAAAGTGTCTCCGCTGCAGTTACAGCTTTAGAGAAACTTTTCAATTATTATACTCAGATTGAACAGTATAAAAGCGAGAGTAAGAAAAAAGAGGACAAAAAGAAAGCCTTTAATGACGCCAAGAAAGAAGATGTTCTTCAGGTATATGTCCCTACTGCCCGGCAAGCAAAGGATAATGAAAGAGAGATTGAAAGATTAGAACAAGAACTTCATGCGTTAACAGACACCATTGATGTCAATATGACCGAGGAAGATATGGATAACGCAGATGCTGTACTGGTTATAAAGAGCCGAATTACACTACTTAAACGAAATAGGAGCAAGCTGATTTCTCAGCAGAACACCATAAAAATTAACAACAGCAGTTTTATAATTACTGACAGTGATTACCACGAGCTTTCTGAATTCTTTCCTGGAATCGACATTCAGAGACTTGAAACTATTGAAAAGTTTCACAAACAAATACATAGCATTTTGGAAGACGAAATGGAGGAGGAAATTGGTAGACTCCAGGCTTTGATAGGTGTATTAGATGCTGAAATCGAGGATTTACATGCACAACAGCGTAAATTTGGAATTCCGGTTACTCTCCCGCAGAAATTTTTGCAGAAGCATACTGATTTAACACGTAGGATTGCAGTACTGAAATCTCAGAATAAGGCTCGCGAAACCTCACAAGCATTGGTAGCTGATGTTGTGGCAGCGAAAAATGCTCTGGCAGATGTTGAAATGGAGGTGCTAAACCTTATAGCCTCTAAAATCAATGAGCAAATGGTTAGATTTAATGATTATTTATATAACGGTACCAGAATGGCTCCAGTCATTCATTTTGAAAGTAGCGCGAAGTATAGTTTTTATACTCCAGATGATGGCGGTATGGGAACAGGTTTTAAAAGTATGATAGTTTTTGACTTGAGCATTTTGAAGCTAACACCATTACCAGCAATTATTCATGATTCGCTAATGTTCAATCACATAGGTTATGAGCCGTTAGAAAGAATCATGGAGTTATATCTTCAGAGCGGAAAACAAATATTCATTGCGTATGATAAACAGGATGCGCCAACAAAACGTATTCAAGAAGTGTTGGATGCTACTACGGTAATTCATCTAAATGAGGGCGGTAATGAACTTTATGGTTATTCATGGGCAAAGAAAACCAACAATGTAACTGAACAGTAAGAAAGGTTATGGAGGTATAGTATGCGATTCAGCTACAACAAACTGTGGAAATTGATGATTGACAAAGGAATAAACAAAAAGACTTTGCGTGAAATGAGTGGCATTAGCGCCACATCCGTTGCCAAGCTCGGTAATGGTGGTAATGTCAATACAGAAATTTTACTCAAAATTTGTACTGCCCTTAAGTGCGATATCGGTGACATAATGGGGATTGTGGAAGAAGAAACCAGTCAAGAGCAATGATTCTTCATTGATGTTTATATAAAAGACTAATTCAGAGGAGGTGGTGCCAAACGATGACTAGACAAATTAAATCCAAAGAGCGAGTAGCCGATAATGGAGAGGTATTTACCGCCGATCGCGAGGTCAAGGCAATGTGCGACCTCGTCAAACAGGAAACAGAACGGATAGATTCCCGATTTTTGGAACCGGCCTGCGGTGACGGTAATTTTTTATCAGAGATCCTCTCGCGTAAACTCGTTATTGTAAAAAGTAAATATAAAAAGAGCTCATATGATTACGAGCGCAATTCACTCCTTGCACTAAGCAGCATCTATGGTGTCGATATCCTTCTTGATAACGCTATTGCCTGCAGGGAGCGACTCTTCTTCATTTGGGATAAGGAATATAAAAAAGTTTGTAAAAAAGAATGCAATGATGATACTCGTGAGGCTGCGAAGTTCATCCTTAGTCGCAATATTGTCTGCGGAAATGCATTGAGCCTTCGTTGCGTGGACGCGAAAGGCAAGGATACTAATGAGCCGATAGTTTTTTCAGAGTGGACTTTTCCGTTCAACGATTCAAAAATGCAGCGTAAGGATTATACCTTTGATGAACTGCTGAATGGCCAAGAGGTATCACCGAAAAAGAAAAAGGGAAAAGAGCAAATCTCTCTATTTGAAGAGTCGCAGCCTAATGAAGATGGGAAATTCCTTAAACAATATATTTCTCACTATAGGAGGGTTCAGGATAATGGCTGACAATTTATTTAACGCAGTATATAATCCAGATGTGCTATCATGTCTGGCAAATTTGAGCAACGATGAGGTGTTCACTCCGCCGAGTGTTGTCAACCAGATGCTCGATATGCTACCTCAAGAATTATTTCGAAACCCTGACATTACTTTTCTTGACCCTGCCTGCAAAACGGGGGTGTTTCTGCGAGAAATCGCAAAGAGGTTGATTGATGGGCTTGAGCCGCAGATACCCGACCTGCAGGAGCGCATAGATCATATTTTCCATAAACAGCTTTACGCAATCGCAATCACGGAACTGACGAGCCTGTTATCCCGACGTGGAGTGTACTGCTCTAAGTATCCACAAAGTGAATTCTCGGTAACGCAGTTTGATGATGCCGAAGGCAATATTCGATTCCGAAGAATTTCGCATAAATGGAAAGGCGGCAAGTGTGTATTTTGCAGCGCTTCAGAAAGTCAGTACAAGCGTGGTGATGAACTTGAAACCCATGCATATGAATGGATACATACAATTAAGCCAGAGGAGATTTGGAACATGAAATTTGATGTTATAATTAGTAACCCGCCATATCAACTGAGTGATGGTGGTAACTCAGCAAGCGCCTCTCCTTTATATCATATGTTTGTGAAACAGGCAATGAAGCTTAAGCCTCGTTATTTGTCGATGATTATTCCAGCTAGATGGTATGCAGGAGGAAAGGGTCTCGATGAATTTAGAAGTTTGATGCTTGGCCAAAGTCACATGAGAAAACTGGTTGATGTTGCAAACAGCGCAGATTGTTTTCCGAGTGTTAATATTGCCGGTGGAGTGTGCTATTTTCTGTGGGATAGTACTTATACAGGTGAGTGTTCAGTTGTAAATATGAAAGAAGGTAAAGTCACCTCTGAGATAAAGCGTTCGCTAAACGAGTTTGGTTATTTCGTGAGAAGCAACTTGGCAATATCCATAATTAGAAAGGTGATAGGGAAAAAAGAGCGTTTGATAAGTGAAATGGCTTTTTCGCGTAATTACTTCAGCCTCCCCACAACAGTTAGTGGCTCAAGTGTTCATATGCCTAAAACTATAAAAGTATTATCTTCAAAGGGTATTATGTATCTTCATAAAAACTCGATATCTGATAAAGAAAATTTACTCAATAAATACAAAGTAATTATTACGTATGCAATGTCAGGTGGTAATAAGCCAACATCAGATGGAAACTATCAGATAATATCCTCTCTTCAAGTTTTAGTACCAAATGAGGCATGCTCTGAAACATATCTTATTTTAGGTGTGTTTGATTCTTTGGAAGAAGGAGAAAACCTCGCGACATACATGGCGGGCAAGTTTTCTCGTTTCTTGTTGTTGCAAGCATTGTCTTCTATCCACATTACAAAGGATAAGTTTTGCTTTGTACCGGCGCAGGATTATTCTATAGCATGGACTGATAGTGAGCTTTACACTAAATATGATTTAACTCAGGAAGAGATAGACTATATTGAAATGATGATAAAACCAATGGATTTAGGAGGTGAAACAAATGCCGACTGATTTTTTTGTACAGCGTCCCTCCGTCTATCCCACCATCTACGCTTATTCGCTGGATGGTGTTGCTTCTCATAAAGGTTATATCAAGGTCGGTTATACTGAGCGTGATGTAGAAAAGCGTATCTATGAGCAGCTGCACACAAGCGGTGTGGCATACAAGATTCTACTTAAGGAATCTGCGATGTGTCAAGACGGTACCTGTTTTACCGACCATGACGTTCATGCTATACTGCGCCGCAAGGGTTATTCACAACTAAAAGAGGGAGACGATCGTAACGAGTGGTTCAAATGTTCTACCGATGACATCATGGCGGCAATCACTGAGCTACGTACCGGCATACGACTGGATGGAAACCGTACACAGGCTTTCAAAATGCGTCCGGAACAGCAATATGCAGTAATGCGCACAATTGAATACTATGCATCTGCCAAAAAAGACGAGCCCACCCGTGCACCAAAATTCCTGTGGAACGCCAAGATGCGCTTCGGCAAGACTTTTGCATCTTATCATCTTGCCAAGAAGATGGGATTTGCGCGCGTCTTGGTATTGACTTTCAAGCCTGCGGTGGAATCAGCTTGGTCGGAAGATCTTATGAACCATATGGACTTTAAAGAGTGGCAGTTTATCTCCAATAAGGATGCTCACAATAACAATGTCAATATCGATGAGCAGTATGCTAAGGCTGATAAGTCCAACCCTATTATTGTGTTCGGCTCTTTCCAGGATTTGCTCGGCACAAATAACAGTGGCGGCATAAAAGCAAAAAATGAGTTTATACATTCCGACAATTGGGACTTGGTAATTTTTGATGAGTACCATTTTGGTGCTTGGCGTGAGAATGCAAAAAAGCTGTTTGAAAACCCCGATGAAGAAATAGAAGCTGATTTTGATATGGAGAAATATAAACAAGATGAGGCGGACAATGCCTATAATGAAACATTCCTCCCCATTACTACTGGACATTATCTGTTCCTGTCCGGTACACCATTTCGTGCTATCAACTCCGGCGAATTTATAGAAGACCAGATTTATAACTGGACTTATTCAGATGAACAAAAGGCAAAAGAAAACTGGCTTGGCTCGGATAATCCCTATCGGGCTTTGCCGCGCATGGTCATGTTGACCTATAAAATTCCCGATAGTATCCGCCAGATTGCGAAGCAGGGCGAATTTGATGAATTTGACCTAAACGTGTTCTTCTCCGCTAAGAGCAAAGATGATCAGGCCCGCTTTGTTTATGAGGACGAAGTGCAGAAGTGGCTCGATCTGATTCGTGGCTCATACTTGCCATCAAGCGTTGACGATTTGAAACTGGGGCAAGACAAACGCCCGCCAATGCCTTATTCTGATACCCGTCTTTTGAATGTATTGTCCCACACAATGTGGTTCTTGCCAAATGTGGCGTCCTGTTATGCAATGGCAAATTTACTTACACAAAAACAGAACAGTTTCTATAACGACTATAAAATTATCGTTTGTGCTGGAACTAAAGCCGGAATCGGTCTTGATGCACTAAAGCCCGTACAGTTAGCTATGCGTGATCCGCTTGCAACGAAAACCATCACTCTCTCCTGTGGTAAGTTAACCACAGGTGTGACGATTCGGCCATGGACGGGTATCTTTATGCTTCGTAATCTCAAAAGTCCCGAAACGTACTTTCAGGCGGCATTTCGCGTACAATCGCCGTGGGAGATAAAAGACGGAAACGGTGACCGTACGATAATGAAGCAGGAATGCTATGTTTTCGATTTTGCACTTGACCGTGCTCTCCGACAGATTTCAGATTACAGCTGCCGTTTGGACATTAACGAAAACAATCCTGAAAAGAAAGTCGCTGAATTTATTAACTTTCTGCCTGTTCTCGCTTATGACGGTAGTTCTATGAGACAAATAAGCGCACAAGATATTCTGGATATTGCGATGGCAGGAACTTCAGCAACTCTCCTTGCAAAACGTTGGGAGTCGGCGCTACTTGTTAATGTAGATAATGACACACTCACACGCCTTATGAATAATAAGGAGGCACTTGATGCGTTGATGAATATAGAAGGCTTCCGAAGCCTTAACTCGGATATCGAGACAATCATCAATAAATCTGAAGCTGTAAAAAAAGCTAAGAAAGAGGGCGATGAAAAGCTTACACCTAAGGAGAAGAAAGAACTGTCTGATGAGGAAAAAGAATATAAATCCGTACGTAAGCAGATACAGGAGAAACTCATCAAGTTTGCCACGCGTGTGCCGGTATTTATGTACCTCACCGACTATCGAGAGCGTTCTCTTAAAGACGTTATCGCACAGCTGGAACCTGGTCTATTTAAGAAGGTCACTGGCCTTGTCGTGAAGGATTTCGAACTGCTCTGTTCCATCGGCGTATTCAATGCAAGTCTGATGAATGATGCTATTTTCAAATTCAAACGCTACGAGGATTCCAGCCTGTCTTATACGGGTATTAACAAACATGAAGGCAAGGACATCGGCGGCTGGGATACGGTCATTAAGAGAGAGGAATATGAGCAGCTTTTCTATAATCAGCAGATGACTATGGAATCGATAGAATATACACATGAATCTGATGATGATTTGCTAATGGTCGCAGAAGCACCTGCATCAAATACGAGCAAGCCGACAGCACCTGCAACAGCGAAGCCAAACCTCGTAACGGAGTCTTATGGCATAAAGAAACCTGAATTGCCGAAAATGCCCGTTGTGCCTCAACTTGAAAGGTCGGAAGTAGAAGATCTCGACCTCTCAGGCGTGAACGTAGGTACTACTGTTACGCATAAAGCTTTCGGTCCAGGTACAGTCACATGGATTGACAAAGCACAGAAGCATATCCGTGTAACCTTCAATGTTGGCGAGAAAACCTTCATTTTTCCGGATGCTTTCAAGCAAGGATTTTTGAAGTAATAATAGAAATTATGCGATATAATTACCGTCAGTAGGGACATATTCTGAATAACGAAAAGGACTATACTGTTCAGGTCGGGCTTGAACTGAAGTTAAAAAGAAGTCTGCTTGGATGCTCTAACAAAGGTGTGAAAAAGGATGCCGCAGTCATCCAGTACAACATACCGGGCTTGTTCGTTGAATAGTGATGGAGGTTGACTATGGCAGCACATGGTAAAAGTATAAATTTATTTCTTATAGATGGCGAACCTAGTGAGCGTATTAAGTGCACAATGGCAAACTGGACAGGTATTGCATATAAAATTCCTCGTACAGGTTTAGATAAGTGCAAGGACATGGAGCTATTGAAGCAGACCGGTGTTTATTTTCTTTTCGGAACCGATAAGGAAGGCAATACTGTAATTTACATTGGTCAAGCCGGAATAAGGAAGAATGGTAAAGGCCTGCTCCTTCGGGTTCAGGAACCCCATACATCTATTGACTATTGGACTGAAGTCGTAATGTTTACTACAACAAATAATTCATTCGGCCCAACAGAGATAAGCTATCTTGAAAATCGTTTTTGCAATCTGGCGCTAGAGGCAAAAAGATATTCAGTAAAGAATGGGAAAGATCCTAATCCAGGCAACCTCACCGAAGAAAAAGAAAGTGAACTAGAAGAGTTCATTGACAATGCGAAAATAGTAATGGGTACTCTTGGTCATAAGGTGTTTGAACCTTTCGTGACAGCGACGACAGATGAGGAAATCTTGTACGCTACACGTAATGATGCTAAGGCTTCCGGAAAGCGAGTAAGCGATGGCTTTGTCGTTCTTAAGGGAAGCTCTATTACTGAGAAGACAACAAAAAGTTGTCCGGACTTTGTTTTGCAGGCGCGCAATAAAAACAAAGATAAAATTATAGATAGAGTTGTCACAGAAGATATTCTGTTTTCTTCTCCGTCCGCTGCTGCGGCATTTGTTTGCGGAGGTAGCGCAAATGGAAATGTGGAGTGGAAAAACGCCAAGGGAGTAACGTTGAAAGAGATTGAAGCAAATAAATAAGTCTATAACCCGAAAAGATCTCTGAAGGATTGAGTTCCCTCAGAGATCTTTTTTAATCTTTCTTATAAAACATAGTCTCGAAGCCATCAGCTCGAAGGGCTAAGCCTTTTATCCAAGGGGGTGTTCTTCCCATTTGATCACGGAGGGCTTCAAGAGAAACATCATTGCTGCTTTCAATAATTATTTCATCATGAATATGTCCACAGATAAAGCAGTGGCGGAGTGTGTTCATGGCGTAGGCCAGGATATCCCGGCTGATCGCCTGGACAATATTTTCAGTAAACTTCGGACCGTAACTATCGATGCGTTCCCATTTTTTAGTAATTCCAGTTCCTTCGTAGGTTACAGACTCGCCGCCAAATTTGTTCTGTTCGATTTTAGGCTTTACATAGGAAAGCCTTCTGCCGGAAGGAATCTCAATGAAAAGCATACCTTTCTCGTAGAAGAATTTAATACCGTGCGTTTTGGTATGTGTTCTGAAGCGAACTGCCTCTTTAACAGATCTGTCAACATCCCACCACAGCTTTGTTATCTTCGGGTTTGAAGCTCTCCAAGAATCAACCAGCGGCTGCAGTTCATCTTCAGTAAGGCCCATTTCTAACGCGCCCATAGCTTTAAGTGCTCCAGTGCTGCCGCCATAGCCAAGAGCCAATTCTGCGATTTTTCCCTTTTGACGAAGATGGCTGTTTACACCATGCTTTTCAACCGGTACGTGAAACATTGCAGAAGCAGAAGCGCAGTAGATATCACCATCGCTTTCAAATACATCCAGTCGCCACTTTTCCCCGGCTAAAAAAGACAGAACTCTAGCCTCGATCGCACTGAAGTCGCACACAATGAATTTGTGCCCAGGCTTAGGAATAAAGGCGGTGCGGATCAGCTGAGAGAGGGTATCTGGCACATCATAATAAAGTAGTTTTACGGCGTCGTAATCTCCTAGTCTAACAAGGGACCGAGCATCATCCAAATCAGGGAGATGGTTCTGAGGAAGGTTTTGTAATTGTATATGCCTGCTAGCCCAGCGTCCAGACCGGGAAGCACCATAATATTGGAACATGCCACGAGCCCTGCCATCTAAGCAGACCGTGTTTTGCATGGCTTGATATTTTTTGATGCTGCTTTTTGCAAGCTGCTGGCGAAGGAGAAGCACGTCACGTTGATCCTCCGGTACCGTCTTTATAAGGGCCGCGACATTCTTTTTGCCAAGCGACTCGGTCTCTATTCCGCTATCAGAAAGCCACTGTTTTACCTGCACGACACTGTTTGGATTATCAAGGTTGGTGAGCTCCTTCATGGAAGCGGTGAGCTCTTCTTTGGATTTCTCATCGATGAGGATGGCGTTTTTAACGACGTCCATATCAAGCAGAATGCCTCGATCGTTAATCTCCTGATCCAAATGGTATTCATCCCATACAAACTCAGGTACCGGATAGCTTTCTAAGCGCTTCTTCAGTGCCTGTTCCACTTCGACATCTCGGATATTGTATTTCTTGAATAAGGACCATTTCGCCATATCGTGTTCAGGTAGGTTGCGAGTCCGGCCACCATTGACGTTGGTAGGCTTACATGGAACACAGAAGTAGCGAATAAGGTCTTTGCCTTCTTTTAGCTTTTGCTCTCCAAGTTTCAGCACTGCACCAACACCTTCAAGTGAAAGCGGTAAGCCCATATAGGCAGACCATATCATGCTGCAGCGCCAAGAAGACGGGTCAAGATACGCTCCAATCGTGTCATCCGGGATGCTGTAACTACGAAACTTATCCGGATAGTGTTTACGAAGCCAATTGGATAAACAAATACGCTCGAAATTTGAATTGAATGCCCATTTAGTGATGTTATCATCGGTTAATGCAAATAAGATTTCTTCTGGGATTTTCTCGCCTAAAGCTAGGTCAATTACGTGTATCTCGCCGCTATTAATTGCGTAACCAAATAGGAGTATTTCAAAACTCGGAGATTCGGCATAACGATAGGTGTTTGCAATTTCTTTAATCCGGTCTGGAGAAGTCAACTTAATCCGGTCTGACTTCTGAAATGGTGGTTTCGATGATTGGCAAAACAACAGCCTTCAGCAAAAATGCCAGAAGGCTGTAAATATTATCATCCTTTATACGTTTCATCCTCCGGGTTGTGT
>Ga0209105_100447_pt1 | contig 13718 bp, 15 predicted proteins | sample SedPBSmetaG_FD_184158 | JGI IMG/M metagenome (GOLD analysis project Ga0209105, IMG submission 184158) | Freshwater sediment bacterial and archeal communities from Indian Creek, Illinois, USA to study Microbial Dark Matter (Phase II) -... | ecosystem: Environmental > Aquatic > Freshwater > Creek >...
ATAGAGATTGCGGCTTCAGTACACGATTTAGGCAAGATAGGAATAGAGGACAACATAATAAATAAAAATGGCTCGCTGACCGAAGAAGAATACGTGCAAATCAAAAAACATCCCGAAATAGCGTATGGTCTTATAAAGAACTTAAGGCCGTACGAGAAATCATCGCTTTTCGTCCTACATCATCATGAGTGGGTAGATGGCAACGGGTATCCGAAAGGCCTTAAAAACAGCGAGATTCCTATAGGCGCTAAGGTCATTGGCGTAGCGGACGCATATGACGCCATGACAACCATTCGCCCTTACAGAGGAGCATTTACCAACGATGAAGCAGTTGTTGAACTTAAGAAATGCTCTGGTACTCAATTTGACGCTAAAGTAGTTGACGCTTTAGTCGAAGTTTTAAAACTGCACAACGGGTACAAGGAGGCTTAACTCATGCGCATACTAATTCTGATCATTCCCGCGATATTTTTGGTATATATTACAGGCGGCAACCTGAAATGGTTAATTAATCGGCCGCTTCGTTTTAAATGGCTGGTATTGAGCTCCCTTTTAATTCAGATCGTCATATTTTCCGGTATGCCTGTTCTGGACTATATCCCCTCATTATATATTGGTATCATTCATGTCATATCGTATCTTATACTGCTCGCTTTTATCTTCCTTAATATTAAAGTTGCCGGCATTGCGATACTTGGTCTTGGTACTTTGTCAAACGTAATCGCTATAACTGCTAACGGCGGATTTATGCCAAGTCCGCTAGTAGTGCCCCGAGAAATATATAAAAATGTTATAGGTATTTCTCCCGAATCCCGCCTTCTTTTTTTGTCCGATATACTCTCCGTTCCCGAATGGCTTCCTTTGCCAAGCGCTTTTAGTGTAGGAGACGTATCGATTGTAACCGGCATGTTCGTATATTTACTCATAAACAGCAGAAAACCAAAACTGGATTCCCCTGCCTAACTTCCTGCTTTACAAGTGACAGGGGAGCAGTTTTTATTTCATATCGTTGAAAACACTAAATGTGTTTTCACGCACTTGTTGCACATCTTTTAACCTTGTGATATATTTGAATAGATTAATACTTGAATTCCTCAAAATCATTGTATTTTTATAAGAAAGGTTGATTTTACATGGATAAATCATTCATAAACGATCTTAAAGTGCTAGCCGAAAAAAACAGCCGTATTGATCCGGAACTTTATACCAGATATAACGTTAAACGCGGACTTAGAAACAGCGACGGCACAGGCGTACTTGTAGGATTAACTGAGATCGGAGACGTCCACGGTTATATATTAGACGAAGGAGAAAAAACTCCTGATGAAGGCAGACTTCGCTATAGAGGTATTGATGTTCGTGATATGGTAAAAGCTTTTCAAGAAGAAAAACGCTTTGGATTTGAGGAGATTTGCTTTTTACTTCTTTTCGGGAAATTACCCACCTCAGACGAACTTCAGAGTTTTGACGAACTACTCCGTGAAAGGCGCATACTTCCTCCAAGCTTCACAGAAGACGTGATTCTTAAAGCACCCAGCGGAGACATCATGAACAAACTCGCAATGAGCGTGCTCGCTTGTTATTCTTTTGACAGCAATCCGGAAGATACAAGCATAGAGAATGTATTAACGCAATGCATAGATTTAATCGCCCGTTTTCCAGTAATCGTAGCTTACAGTTATCAGGCTAAAAACTATTATCAAAACCAACAAAGCTTACGCATACACATCCCCAAAAAGGATTTGGGGACGGCTGAAAATCTGCTGCACATGGTAAAAGCCGATAACGGATATACGCCTCTTGAGGCAGAAATCCTGGATTTAGCGCTGGTGCTCCATGCAGAACATGGTGGAGGTAACAATTCGACATTTGCCGTTCACGTGGTCACATCATCCGGCACTGACGTATATTCTTCCATAGCGGCAGCGGTAGGATCGTTAAAAGGTCCGAAACATGGCGGAGCGAACATAAAAGTGATGGAAATGATGGAAAACATCAAATCAAACGTACATAATTGGGATGACGAAATTGAACTTTCTTCTTACCTGACAAAGCTAATCCGCAAAGAAGCTTACGATAAATCGGGACTTGTTTATGGCCTTGGTCACGCTGTTTACACGGTTTCCGATCCAAGGGCAATTTTACTCAAACAAAAGGCATCTGAGCTTGCAGGACAAAAGGGTATGGAGGACGAGCTAAACCTTTATTTTAATATCGAAAGATTAGCGCCTGAAGTTTTTGCCTCAGAAAAGAGCGGTTCAAAAGTGATATCTGCCAATGTAGACTTTTACTCAGGGTTTGTTTACAAAATGCTCAACATACCTTCCGAGCTTTATACGCCGATATTTGCTGTTTCGAGAATGGCCGGATGGGCTGCCCATGTGATTGAGGAAATTGTAAGCGGGGGGAGAATCATGCGCCCTGCTTACAAAAGCGTTGCGGGCAAAAGGGAGTATATCCCTCTTGATGAGAGGTAAAAATAAAACCCCCGATCTCCGGGGGTTTTATTTTTACAGAATGTCTTTACTTGCCTAGCAGAGTCTCCAATTTATCCTCATGCACGATCTCTTCGCCCATAATATGACGTATTAGATGAAATGTTACCGGATCCTTTATATCGTCTCTTAGTTTTAAAAGCATACGGTTATAAACTTCAATTGCGGCTCTTTCAGCTGCTATGCCTGCTTTAAGGTATCCGGCATAGTCTGACGGATCAGACGGTAGTATCACTTTTTTGTAAGTAGCCCGTTTCACTATATCACCAAAATCTTTTATAGGTTCTGCGCCTAAATGTATAATCCTTTCAGCCAATTCATCGGCGTGTTCGGCTTCTTCTGAAGCCAGATCTGTGAAAACTTTTGCTACCGCATCGCTGTTTATCCCTTCGGCAAGCGCAGCGGCCAGCTTGTAATAATAATGCGCAAGCCACTCATCGGCATACGCGGCCATAAGCTCGGCTATGAGCTCATCAACTTTTGGTCCTACAATTTCCCTTGCTTTCTGTGCCATAATTTCCTCCTAATGAAAATTTGTTAAATTTCAAATTCGAGTGAACTCTCCCAAAGTCCGTGGATGTTGCAATAGCTCGTCGCTATAAGTTGCCCCGGCTTTTCTAAAAGCACGGTTGTGCGGACATCCGGCTCGCACTTGACAGGTCCTTTGTTTGCTCCTTCAATTGACTCGGCATGGGCCTCAAACTGGTATGTTCCCACATGATACGGATACTTATCCCCGTTGGCGTGGTAAAAAAGCTTGAACCACCTGATGTGATGCTCAGTGGTGTTAGGATGCGATATCCCTTTGCCTACGCTCAAATGAATGCCGACAGCTTTACCTTTCTCAACCGTTCCTTCAATCTCAATAACCGGCACGTGTTTTTCCTTTTTCCAATCATCCTTTTGTAGAAATTGTGCGATTCCCATATTCTAAAACCTCCTCTCCTGACTAACTACAATTATACATTTTTATACTTCGCCATAAATTTCAAAAATCCTTCTTTAGAATCATTCTAAAGAAAAATTATCTATATACTTGTAAGTACTATCCCTTATATATTATAATCAATTACATGCATATATAACAGCCATGAAACAATAATTCGAACATGACAAAGGAGTGATTCTAGTTGGATTACAACATCCTAATAGGCGGAGCGGCAGGACAAGGCATGGACACCTTAGGCCATTTGATTGCCAAGGCGCTTAAAAATCTGGGTTTTTACGTATTTTTGCACAAGGACTATATGTCGAGGATTAGAGGCGGACATAATTTTGTGACGATAAGATTTTCCGTCGATCCGATTTTCTCGCATACAGACGAACTTACATTAATTATTGCGCTAAACTATGAAACAGCACATATTCACTCCGGAAAGTTAACCGAATCAGGCAAAATTATCGTGGTAGAAGACGGAGAAAAAATAAACGGCGAATATGCGTCTTTAGTTATAAATCTCCCTTCAAAGGAGATAATCCAAAAAACAGGCAACCGACGCGTCATCGGCACTGCAGCGCTAGGTTGTGCACTTAAACTTTTCGGCTTGCCTTTAGAGCCACTTCTCAATGAAGCAAAAAATTTGTTCGAAGGGCAAATTCTTGACGCTAACATAATTGCCGCTCAGGAAGGCTATAACTCATCTGAAGCTCTCTTTAACCGAGAGTTGCCGCAACCTTGGGACAGCATTTTCATAAACGGCAATGAGTCGATAGCGTTAGGCGCTATCGCTGCCGGTTGCAAATTCTACTCCGCATATCCCATGACTCCGGCCACCAGCATAATGACCTACCTTTCAAAAAAGTCAAAAGTAGCAACTATACTTGTAGAACAGGCCGAAGATGAGATTGCCGCTATCAATATGGCTCTAGGCGCATCATATGCAGGCGTAAGAGCTATGACCGGCAGCTCGGGCGGCGGATTCGCGCTGATGGTTGAAGGCGTCAGCCTTGCGGGAATAACTGAAACCCCTATCGTAATCGCAATATCCCAGCGTCCCGGTCCCGCTACCGGCTTCCCTACACGTACCGAGCAAGGCGACTTAGGCTTCGTTATTCATTCGGGGCATGGAGAATTTCCGCGAATGGTTATAGCACTAAGACATCCGGAGGATGCGTTTTATCAGACCGTACGAGCTTTCAACGTTGCCGAGAAATATCAGATTCCTGTCTTTTTGCTAACGGATCAGTATTTGGCTGACTATACGACCACTGTTAAGCCTTTTGATTTTTCAAATATCACAATCGAAAGATACTTAACAACCGAAGTGCACATCAGTAACTATCTAAGATACGCAATTACTGAAAGCGGTATTTCCCCTCGCATAATACCCGGCAGAATAACCGGGCAAATCGTTAAGCTAGACAGTGATGAACACGATGAATCAGGTCATATAACCGAATCGGCGGAAATTAGAAATGATATGGTTAACAAACGTTTCAGGAAAATTGAGCCTTTGTATGACGAGCTTATTGAGCCGGAATATGTCGGCTGCGAAAATCCCGAAACTCTACTTTTATGTTGGGGCTCTACTTATGGACCGGTTAAAGAAGCTATATCGGATCTCAATTTGGGTAACCATTCGATCGGAGCTTTGATTTTCGGAGACATATGGCCGCTTCCGACTAAATCTTTAAACCGTTTGGCTAAAATCGCCCGCAAGATCATCAACCTTGAACAGAACGCGACAGGCCAGCTCGCCGCTTTGATAAAGCAGCAGTCAATGATCGCCTGCGACCACAGTCTTCTTAAGTATGACGGCAGGCAATGGAGCAAAGATGCAATTATAGACTCTCTTAAGAAAGAGGTGCTTTAGATGTTCAATATTAGCAATGAAACCGCATGGTGCCCCGGGTGCGGCAATTTCGGGATACTCGAAGCCCTTAAAAATGCATTGGAAAGCTTGAATCTTCCTCCGCACAAGATAGTCATTTCCTCGGGCATCGGACAGGCCGCCAAAACGCCGCAATATATAAATGTAAATATGTACAATGGTCTGCATGGCCGCTCACTTCCGGCCGGTATTGCGATAAAGCTTGCCAATAAGGATTTGACGGTTATAGTTGAAAGCGGCGACGGCTGCTCATACGGCGAAGGAGGCAATCACTTTATCCATGCCGTAAGACGCAATCTTGACATAACCCATATCGTGCACAACAATCAGATATATGGGCTTACCAAGGGACAAGCTTCCCCGACCACTTCAAGAATGCAAAAAACAGAGCTTCAGTTTGATGGAGTGCGATTGCGTCCTCTTAATCCCATATCATTGGCATTAGGTCTTGGTGCGGGATTTGTAGCTCGTTGCTTTTCCGGAGATAAGGCGCATCTGTCATTAGTCATAGCTGAAGCCATAAAATTCAAGGGTTATGCGCTCATAGATATCCTTCAACCTTGCCCTTCATTCAACAGGATCAATACTTTCAAATGGTATAAGGATAGGATCTATTACCTGCCGGAAGATTATGACTTAACCGATCTTTCAAAGGCGCGCGTTTTAGCTGACGAATGGGATGACAAAATCCCTCTTGGAATTATTTATAAATCAGAATCTTTAGAGTATATATCCGAAAACCCGATCTTAAACGATAACCCTCCGATTGTTGATTTGCCGCTCAACCCTTTTGATGCGCTAGAATTTATGAAGGATTTTAAGTAAAATGAGCTGTCTTTAACTGCTCATTTAGCTCTGCAACTGTTTTGCCGCTTAATGGATGGACTACCCCGGGCGCTATATCATTAAGTGGTTTTAATACAAATTCCCTTTTATGCATTTCAGGATGCGGCAAGATGAGCTTGTCACTTCTTGTAATAAGATCACCATATAGCAGTATGTCAATATCTATTGTTCGAGGACCCCATCGAATTGTTCTGACTCGCTTTAATCTCCTTTCGATACTTTGGCAAACCGCAAGCAGCTTTAGCGGCTTAAGCGTCGTTTCAATCTTTGCCGCAGCGTTTACAAAGTCGGGCTGATCTTTGAATCCAACCGGTGCGGTTTCATAAAATTTTGATACGGAACAAACTTTTATTTTTGGAGTCTTGCCAAGCAGTTCAAGCGCTTTTTCGATATTCTGCTTTCTATCCCCCAAGTTTGAACCTAGCCCAATATAAGCTTCAAATATTGGGGACGGTTCTATCGATGGGACGGTTCTGCTGATTGCGAAAAACTTAACAATGTTTAAAAAAAATTTGATCATATTTTTACTAATTCCTTGAGGTATAAAACGTTATGGAAGTATTTCTTTTAGATTATCGCATCCAGAAGATTTTCATAACGCTTTATTACATCTCCTGTTATTTTTCCGGGTTTTCCCTCGCCTAAACTATGCCCGTCAACTGAGATCAACGGCATAATTCCCATAGCTGAGTTAGTTAAAAAAGCCTCGTCGGCGCAAGTCAAACTCTCAAGCCTATACTCACCCTCTGTTGTGTTTAATTGTAAAGTGGGCGCTATTGTTTCAAGCACTACAGACCTTGTAATGCCGTTTAATGCGCCGCATTCAAGCGACGGTGTTAATATTTTTTCGTCTTTTACAAAAAATAAATTGCTCATACTGCATTCACATAGATAAGAATCACCATTCAGCATTAAAGCCTCATCAAATCCAGTTTCACTTGCAAAACGCCTTGCAAGAATATTATCAAGGAAGTTTAGCGACTTAATTCTTGATAAAGGCGAGTGCGCATTGCGTCTAATTGAAGATACGCTAACGCTAAATCCGGTTTTATAATGTTTTTCCGTATAGCCCAAAGGACGGCTGGTTATGATGACGCAAGGAAGCTCTTTAGTGCCTTTTGTAACGGTTATTCTTACAATATCATCCTTAATATCCGCTTCAAGAATAAATTTTTTAAGCCACTCGTCAATTTTGCTGCCGTACCCCTTTACATTAATATCAATCGATGAAGCAGAGGATAACAATCTTTCGATGTGTCTTTCAACCATAAAAGGCATATTTTTATGCAGTCTTAAAGTGTCGAAAACCCCGTATCCGTACATAAACCCTTGATCCGACACGAGAAGAACCGGCTCATTTACAGACAATATTTCCCCGTTTACAGACACTTTCTCAAAAGGCTTAAATGTTGACTGCATTTTTATCACCTAAACGCAGGAAATTGCCTATCAATTCCTTGCCATATTCTGAAAGCACGGATTCCGGGTGAAACTGCAAACCGAAAGTCTGGTGCTTTTTATGGGACAATGCCATAATTGTCAAATCGTCGGTATAAGCGTCAATCTGAAGGCAATCCGGAAACGAATCCTCTGATACCGCAAGTGAATGATATCGTACCGCCTGTATCGTTTCAGGTATTCCTTTAAAAATACCTTTACCGTTACAATGTACTGTTGAAAGCTTACCATGCACAATACTTTTAGCATGACCTACTTTACCCCCCATTGCGACAGCAATCGCCTGATGCCCTAAACATACGCCAAGTATAGGAATGTGACCTGAAAATCTCTTCACGAGCGAAACGCTCACCCCGGCATTCTCAGGATGTCCTGGTCCGGGTGATATCACAATATGATCGGGATTTACTTTTGCAATCTCTTCAAGGGTCACTTGATCATTTCTTAGAACCTTTACATCGCATGTGAATTCGCCGATGTACTGATAAAGGTTGTAAGTAAAGGAATCATAATTGTCTAAAAGTAGTACCATAAAAATTCCTCCTACATAGATGTTAGATGTTGGAAACAGATTCTATCGCCAGAAACAGAATGTTTTAAGATCGGGCTTAAAACTGAAAACAAGTAAGATTCTGCTGCAAAAACTCATTTCTCCGAATCCACTTAGGCTAAGGCTTCATTCATTACTTTGCAGCTAAATCACTTTCTGCAGTATAAACAAGTAATAATTCTAACATTAGATCTGTCCCCTCAACAGATCTGTCCCATCGATAGAACCGTCCCCAATATTTTGTAGGGCCTTGTTTAAGGCCAATCCTTTATGGAGAGTTTCTTCGTATTCCGTTTCAGGAACAGAATCCCACACGATACCGCCACCCACCTGATAATAAGCGGTATTTCCCTTCATCAATATAGTTCGTATGGCAATGTTCAGATCCATGCTTCCATCAAAACCGATATAGCCTATAGAACCTGTGTAAACACTTCGACAAGTCGGCTCCAACTCATCTATAATCTGCATCGCTCGAATTTTGGGAGCGCCGGTAATGGAACCTCCCGGAAAAGTAGCCTTTAAACAATCTATGGCATCACAGCCGTCAAGAAGTTCTCCCGTTACCGTTGAAACCAAGTGATGTACAGTCGCGTACGATTCTGCCTTGAAAAGCTCAGTCGCCTTCACACTGCCTGTCTTGCACACCTTTCCTATGTCGTTACGCATAAGATCAACGATCATGAGATTTTCTGCCCTATCCTTTTCGCTTTTTTGCAAAAGCTCCTTATTTCGAATATCTTCATCTTTGTCGGCGGATCTTGGGTATGTGCCTTTAATCGGTCGTGTTTCGATATACTTTCCATCCTTAAGCAAAAAACGTTCGGGCGAACTGCTTAGAACCTTCACACACCCGCAATCAAGGAAAGCGGAATAAGGCGCCGGATTTAAACTCCTCAACTTTGCATAAAGCTCAATCGGATTTAATGATATGGAAGTTTTGAATCGCTGGGACAGATTAACCTGATAAATGTCGCCGTTACGTATATATTCCTTTGCTTTGCCGACCATGGCGCAATAATCCGTTCTTGTAAAATTAGACTCAAGCATGCATTTGCTTGCAAGCAATTGATCTTGGGAAATTATATCGCCTTGCGCACCGCCCTCAATCAAGACCTTGATTCTTTTCACTTTTTCTATGATATCATTTTCGCTTAAGCCCGGAATAAGCGCAGCTACAACGTTAGTCTTTCCTGACAAATGATCTTTTATGATCAAAGTATCGTAAAAACCAACAGCGATATCGGGTAATCCCAAATCATCCACAGCATTACGCGGCAGCTTTTCGATATGGTGACATAGATCATAAGCAAAATAGCCTGCTATCCCCCCGGGCATTGGCAATCCTTCAACATTTTTAACTTTAAATAGCGACAAAAGCCGCTTTAGCTTATCGAAAGGATTCCCGGAAAAAAATTCCTTCTCTCCGTTCTGTTCTACAGATATAACATTCCCCTTAGACTCAAACCACAAAAAAGGACAAACTCCCAATATGGAGAATCTTGACATATTTGATTCAGTCATACTGCTATCCAATATAAAACTGCGCTCTCCGGTATAAAGTCTTCTGAAAAGTTCAAACGGAGATGATTCGGAGGACACTTCTTCAACAATTACAGAACTATCAGAAAACAGAACAATCCCCCCGGTCAGCTCTTGATCTTTCCAGTTCGACAGCTACATATTTCAAATGATGTCCTAACGGAGCCCAAGGTTTTTTGACTAAAGCTTTGATAGTGCATACAGCTGTATAATTAGTAAAGAGTTTCTCAATAATAGCCATAGCCGTCGCTTCTATCAGATCATAGCTTTTTTCAGTTAAAACCGTTTTTATGTCGTCACAAATCCTGCCATAATCGATTGTACACTCCAAGTTGTCTAAATATCCGGCAGGCTCAAGATTCGTAATCATCTCGACAGTAATTAAAAATAACTGTCCAAGCTTTTTTTCTTCCGCAAAAACTCCATGATATCCATAAACTTCAAGATCTTTTACGATTATTCTGTCCATATGCCTCTAACCATCCTATCCGTCATAATAGCTACCCGTTTGTTCTGCAACACATCATGTACCCTTAGCACATCGACGCCTTTCACTATACCATAAACAGAAGTTGCCAAAGTGCCCTCAAGCCTCTCATCAACAGATCCCCCAAGCACTTTTCCAATAAACGATTTGCGCGAAGTCCCGAGAAGAAGCGGATAGCCCAAACTCTTTAACTTTTCAAGTGCAATCATTATATCCAAATTATGCTCCCATGTTTTCCCAAATCCAATCCCCGGATCGACTATAATATTTTCATTCCTTATGCCTGATTTTAAAGCAATCTCAATGCTTTTCCCCAAGCTTGCCTTGATATCCTCAATAAGACTATCGTATTCTGCGGAAGCAGAATTATGCATAATGCAAACCGGTACGCCAAAATCCGCAACCACTTTCGCCATATCGGGGTCGTGCTTTAATCCCCAAACGTCATTTACCATGTCAGCGCCTGCAGAAAGTGCGGCATAAGCTGTATTTGCCCTGTAAGTGTCAACCGATATCGGAATATCGATTTGTTCTTTTAGCGCTTTTATGACCGGAATGATGCGCAAAACTTCCTGCTCATGACTTACAGGTTCAGCGCCCGGACGCGTCGATTCGCCTCCTATGTCTATAATGTCAGCGCCCTCTTCAACCATCCTCTTTGTTTGTGCTAAAACATCCTTAATGGTAATGAATTTGCCACCATCTGAAAACGAATCGGGAGTTATGTTTAATATCCCCATTATGTAAGTTCGGCGTCCCCATTGCCAAAGTTTTCCGCCGATTTTCAACGTTCTTTCCATAAATACCTCATAAGGACTATTATTTCTCAAATCCCCTTATCAATGAAAAAAACTCTCCCCTGGTCTTTGCGTCTTTTCTGAAAAGGCCTCTTACAGCGGAGGTTACTGCCATTGTTCCGGGTTTTTTAATCCCTCTCATACTCATGCATAAGTGCTCTGCTTCTATGACCACCGCAACCCCTTCGGGTTTTAAGGAATCCATAAGTGCATCGGCTATCTGTGAAGTAAGCCTTTCCTGTATTTGCGGGCGTCCCGCTAAAGATGCAACTACTTGCACCAACGCACTTAAGCCCACCACCCTGCCTTCCTTTGGAATATATGCCACAAAGGCATTCCCCATAAACGGCAGCAGATGGTGTTCACACATCGAATAAAACGAAATATCCTTAAGAAGAATCATCTCGTCATGATCCTCATCAAATTGAACATCAAGATACTTGCTCGGATCCTCCTCAATTCCTCTGAAAACCTCGGCATACATTCCGGCTACCCTTTCAGGTGTGTTTTTCAATCCTTCCCGGAGGGGATCTTCGCCAATCGCCTCTATTATCATTTCAATTGCCCTTTTAATCTTATCCTGATCCACAACAATTGTCCTTCCTGTTCCACATCATGTTATACGCCCCTAACGTTTTGCCCAGAATGTTTATCTTGTGCCCGGACTCGACTTTAAAGCCATTTCTCTCATAAAACTTAAGACCCCTATGATTATTGGCATTAACTCCTAAGCTCACTTTGTCATATTTTCTAAAAATCTCACCAAGAAGCATCGCTCCTACTCCTAAATTCCTATTTCCCGGAGCCACGCACAGATTATTGACGTAAAACTCATCATCGGCAACTGAATTTTTAAAAAGCCATTGCATGAACAAAGCTACCAAACCGGCTCTTAACGCTTTTAGTAAGCCAAGTGACCTGAAATATTCCTGACCGCACTCCCGTTCAACCAATCTGTTCATTTTACCGTCGAAGCCGGCTAAAATTCCTACAATCTCGCCATTTTGCCTTGCGCAGATTATGTAGTTGTGACTGAAATGATTGTAGTTTAGAAGAATCAATTTCTTTAGAAGAGGAACCGCTTGCTTTTCCTTACCAAAAAACATTCGCATTATCCCCAGATCGGTTACATAAAAAAGCCAGGCAGTTCTATCTAAATCGTCAGTTTTCAAATCAAAAGGTCCGATTGTGATTCCCATATATGCACCTCCCGTTAACATATTCATTTTATCACGCCTGAGTGACAAATGTCTACGGGTTACATAAGCGCTAGGTTGTATTGATTCATATTTCATGCTATGCTTTAATTGTAAAGATAGTTATTGTGAGGAGCATTCCAATGAAAAACGCGTTAACAATCGCAGGTTCCGACAGCTGCGGCGGAGCCGGTATCCAGGCGGATCTTAAGACCTTTGCGGCAAACGGGGTATACGGAATGAGTGTTATAACTGCGGTAACGGCACAAAACACCACAGGCGTTTTAGCGGCGGAAGATGTATCCGCAGACCTTATCGCTAAGCAGGCGGAAGCGGTATTTGAGGATATAGAAGTTCACTCCGTGAAGATAGGAATGTTATCGTCAATAGAAACAATAACCACAATAGCGTGCGTACTTAAAAAATATAATCCGTTAAATATAGTCCTTGACCCTGTTATGATATCAAAAAGTGGATATAGCTTACTGAAACCGGACGCGATCGAAGCGCTAAAAAACTTATTGCTGCCTAAGGCTTTGATCGTCACGCCAAATATTCCGGAAGCCGAAGTTTTAAGCGAATACAAAATTCATGATATTTCAGGCATGAAGCGAGCCGCACGTAAAATACATAAATCGGGGCCGGTATACGTCCTCATAAAGGGAGGACACCTCTTATCTGACCCTATTGATCTTCTGTTTGACGGCAAAGCGTTTACCTACTACAAATCAAAAAGGATAATAACAAAAAATACCCATGGCACGGGCTGCACATTGTCATCCGCAATAGCGGCCAATCTTGCCAACGGTTTACACATACACGACGCGATAGCAAAAGCCAAAACATATGTACAATCCGCAATAAAGCATTCACTCTCCATAGGTAAAGGAGTAGGTCCTACGAATCATTTCTTCTTTCTGTACAGGACTTGAATGCCTTATTACTACTGTGAAAGCTGGTTAATGCAGAGCGAGGCGTAGTAATCGGCATCTTCAAGACATACTGATTGCTTATTATAGCAAGACACGCCGCTTCAAGGTTCTCTTGCTGCGGCGTGTCTCGTTACCTACGGATTTTTAGTGTTTAATGATTCTCGCCAGTATGCTGCTGCTTTTTTGTAAAAAACTTGTCATGCTGTCAGGATCTAACCTGCCGTGCCCCAATACTGCAAGGCTATAAACGACTTCGCAAAGATCCTTTACATCTTCTTTTTTATCTTCTCTGTCTTTTAGCCCCAGCAGAGCTTTGATCAAATCGTTTTTCAAGTTGACTATCAAAGATTTTTCATCTCCAAAATGACTATCATCATCCTTCATCCCGAATTGCATCCCAAATTCCCGCATCCTTCTTGATTGTTCGGATACGAGTATCATAGCGGGCATCTCAGACGCCTTGATGCTCTCAAATTTTATCTGCAAATTAGCGCTGTTTGCAACCTCTTTGAAAACGTCCTCAAGCCACTTTGTATCAGTCGCGTCATTTTGTTCCGATGTCTTTAAAGACTCCGATATATCCG
>Ga0209105_100448_pt1 | contig 13624 bp, 13 predicted proteins | sample SedPBSmetaG_FD_184158 | JGI IMG/M metagenome (GOLD analysis project Ga0209105, IMG submission 184158) | Freshwater sediment bacterial and archeal communities from Indian Creek, Illinois, USA to study Microbial Dark Matter (Phase II) -... | ecosystem: Environmental > Aquatic > Freshwater > Creek >...
TGGTGCGGCTTTTACACCGGGCCGGCATGGATCTTACTTGAATGGATCTTGCGTAAGCCGGCAAGGCGAAAGGAGGCGCTGGTTTATTTCTCGCTCTACCCTCATACTCGGCATAGAGAGCAGCTGTGACGATACGGCGGCGGCTGTGGTGCTTAACGGGCACCTTATCCTCAGTAATGTTATCTCTTCGCAGGACGACCTGCACCGCCGTTTCGGGGGGGTTGTGCCGGAGGTGGCTTCGCGCCGTCATCTGGAGATAATCAACCCCATCATTGATGAGGCGCTCGCTAAGGCGGGAATTGCCCTCACTGAGCTGGAGGCGATAGGCGTTTCCCACGGTCCCGGGCTGGTGGGCTCCCTGCTGGTGGGCGTCTCCACGGCCAAGGCACTTGCCTATGCCCTGGATTTGCCAATGGTGGCGGTAAATCACCTGGAAGGACACATTTACGCCAATTTTCTCACCAGCGCGGCGATCGTCTTCCCCTTACTCTGCCTGGTAGTTTCCGGCGGCCATACATCCCTTATTTATATGCGGGACCACGGTGAGCTGGCCGTGCTCGGCCGCACGCGGGACGATGCAGCTGGTGAGGTTTTTGACAAGGTGGCCCGGGCCCTTTCCCTCGGCTTTCCCGGCGGTCCGGCCATCGCGAAACTAGCCCAGGGCGGTGACGCCGCGGCATTTTCCTTCCCGCGGGCCCTGATGGGCGAGGATGGAAAGTTGGATTTTAGCTTTAGCGGCTTAAAGACGGCTGTACTGAACAGTATCCGCAGGGAAAAGGAGCAGGGCCGGCAACTTAAGCTGGAGGACCTTTGCGCCGCATTCCAGGCGGCAGTAGTGGATGTGCTTGTGGAAAAGACGGCGCTGGCGGTGCGCCGCTATGCGGTGCGGCAACTCTTGCTGGCCGGCGGTGTGGCGGCCAATATTGAACTGCGCCGCAGCATGCGTCTCCGCATGGAGGAAGAAGGGGTTGAGGTGATTGTACCTCCGCCGCTGCTTTGCACGGATAATGGGGCCATGATCGGGGCCGCAGCCCACTATGCCCTGTGCCGGGGGCGTGTGGCTGAGCCTGCTCTTAATGCCGTGCCCAATCTTATGTTTGAAGGTATCTAGTTTACTGTATTATGTAACCCTGAAGCACACTTGTGGATAGCAAGCGGGGGATGAGTAATTACTTGCTTTGTTTTGTGGATAACTCTGTGGATATTGTGAATTACTTTGTGGGAAATCTGTTAAACTACTAGTATATGCCGTTGCGGGCAGCTTTAGAACAGGGAAATTAGTTTACATAAAATGCAGAAGGTGTTTTTGCTGCCGCCGCACGGCAAACATGGCACGCCCCGCTGGTCGGAAGAATATGGTATATAGGCATACCGCTCTGCTGTGGAGGATGAGAGAAAAGGGAGGAAAGATGGGGGGAAAGAAGGGATTTTTTTGTTGTCAGCGCTAAAAAAGGTACACTTTATCGGAATTGGCGGCTATGGTATGAGTGGCCTGGCCTTTGTGTTGCTGCAAAGCGGTTACAGTGTAAGCGGCTCCGATTTGCGGAACTGCGCCCTGACGCGCCTGTTGGCGCAGGCCGGGGCTAAGGTTTTTCTGGGGCATCGGGCAGAGCAGATCGGTGATGCGCAGCTGGTGGTCTATTCCACGGCCATTCCGGAGCATAATCCGGAACTGCTGGCGGCACGGGAACGCAAGATACCACTGTGGCACCGCTCCGAGCTGCTGGCGGCTGTTTTCAACGAAAAAAAGGGGGTGGCTGTGGCCGGTGCCCACGGCAAGACCACTACCACGGCCATGATCGCCCTGCTGATGGAGCGGGGAGGATTTGAACCGACATCCATCATCGGCGGCGAGGTTTCTTTTTTGGGGGGAAATGCCCGGTTGGGCAAAGGGCACCATGTGGTGGCGGAGGCATGTGAGAGTGATCATTCGTTTCTTCGCTACCGGCCTGCGCTGGCGCTTGTGACCAATATCGAGGCGGATCACCTGGAGCATTACGGGGGTACTTTTGACCGCCTTGTTGCTGCTTATACTGTTTTTATCAACAATGTAAAGGAGGGGGGAACGGCGGTGCTCTGTGCCGATGATCCCCTGCTGCGGGATCTGCGCCATCATATCCGTCCGGCCGTGGTCACGTACGGTTTTGACGCGGCCGCTGATTTTCGTGTTGGCAGGGCGGTTATGGAAGGGCTGGGTTCACGTTTTACTGTTTACCTGAATGACGGATACATAGGGGAGTTTTCCCTGCAGGTGCCGGGAGAGCATAATATCCTCAACGCCCTGGGTGCGATGGCGGCGGCCCACTGCTGTGGTGTGCCGCTGCCGGGGATGGAGGAGTCGCTGCGTTCTTTTACGGGAGTAAAGCGCCGTTTTGAGATTTTGGGGGAAGCGGCCGGCATCATGGTGGTGGATGATTATGCCCACCATCCCACGGAGGTCCGGGCTACGCTGGCGGCGGCACGCGGAAGCGGCCGGCGGATTATCTGTGTTTTCCAGCCACATCGCTATACGCGAACTTCTTTTCTCTGGTCCGAGTTTGTGGAAGCGTTTCACGGAGCCGAGATACTGCTCCTTGATGATATTTATGCGGCGGGCGAGAAGCCCATGGACGGCATCTCCACCGGCAGGCTGGCTGAACAGCTGCAGGAACGGGGCCACCGGGGTGTGCATTTTCTCTCCGGCAGGGAGCAGCTTGTAGCAGCGCTGCAGCAAATGACCCGCCGTGGTGACCTGGTTATAACCATGGGAGCAGGTGATATCGGGCAGGTGGGGCGCCGCTTACTCGACGTGCTGACGGCCCGCTGTTGTACGGCAATGGAGGGCTGAGTTTCATGGTGCTTGGTAAATAATACCTTTTAGTGTCTGCTGTTCAATACGGCCGTGAAGGAACCCCATATCCAGGCAGAGCCAGTACGGCGGTTTACCCGCAGCGATGCGGCCCCGCTCCCGCGCCAGCCCCAGCACGGCGGCTCCGTTTACGGCGGCGAGGTTAAGCAGTGCCTCCGGGGCAAAAGCAGCCCGGGACAGCAGCGCCAGCTCCAGCCAGTAGCCGCCGGACCAGCTTACCCCCGGGGCGCCTCCGTCGGTGCCCACACCGATGGATACCCCCCACTCATGCGCCCGGGCAATCATCCGGAGGTGTTCTGCCACAATAAGTTGCAACATGGCGGTATTATGCGGATCAGCGGCAGGCCCGCCGGGGCTGGGAGCGCCGCTCCCTTCCGTTGCATTGGCTGTGCCGGCATCCAGGGTTTCGCTGCTAGCGCCCCCCGGTCCTTTACCCCATTGCGCCAGGAAAGCCATGGGAGCTACGGTGGGAATCCAGGCTACGCCGTTTGCGGCCATGGCCTTCACCGTTTCTTCCTTCACGAAATATCCGTGCTCCACGCTGTGTGCCCCTGCCTGCACCGCTATGCGGACGGCGGTGTCGGAGCTGGCATGTACCATCACAGGTAGCTCCAGGGCGGCGGCGCCCCGCACGATTTCCCGCATTTCGTCAAGACTGAATTGCAGGGGGCCTACTTTGCCCGGCTGCTTTAAGCTCACCAGGCCGGAGAGGATTACTTTCAGCTGTTGCGCTCCCGCTTCTTTGCGGCGGCGCAGCTCCTCTTTCAGCATTTCCAGCCCGTGTAAGCCTTCTCCGCCCAGTTTGGCCCCATAATGACCATGCCGATAGAGGGATAGCCCGGTGGCCACGATGCGGGGCAGCGGACCCGCTGCCTGTGCCGCTTGCACGACTTCCGCTCTCAACCTATGGGCAGTAAGGGCACTGCCATGGCAGTCGCCTCCGTCCCTTACCGCCAGTACGCCGGCGGTGGCTAGGGTGCGCAGGCGGCTGAGCAGCAGATGGGGCGGGGGAGGGGATGTGAGATTGCGAAATCCTCCCACGCCGTCCAGGGCAAGGTGAATATGACAATCCACAAAAGCGGGGACGAGCAGCTGGTCCGGCGGCAGGGAGAGGCGGCGCCATCCCGGCGGCAAATCCTCTGCCCCTGTTTCTGCGTCCGGCAGCGGCCTGATGGCGCTGAGTATGCCTTTTTCCAGGAAAAAAGCTGCTTTGACGGGCTGTTCACCATTCCGCGGCAGCAGCCTGTCCGGCAGCCCTTTATCTTCATGAGGTAAGCGAAATGTTCCGCTTTCACATAGGGAAGGCAGTGTGTAAGCTGTCACGATTACGTTTTCAGTACGGGCAACAGGCAAAAACTCGGCCATGTTATCCCTCCATTCAGTTGACGGAATCCGGGGAGCGGGAAATGAAAGTGCGGTGCCAGAGCAGAAAGATTAAAATGGTCCAAAGTTTGCGGCTGTTGTCCTGAATCCCGGCGATGTGGGCCCTGTAAAGCTGCTCCACTGTTTTTTTATGGAACCATGGCGTTCCTTCCTCTTGCAGGAGCTGCCGGAAAAAAGACCGGAAATCATCTCGCTTAAGCCACTCCCGGGTGGGGACGGGAAAACCCCGCTTCGGCCGGTTGACCGCCTGTGCCGGCAGCATATCTTTAAAGGCCTCCCGCAACAATTTCTTGGTCTTTTTCCCCTGGATTTTCAGGGAGAGGGGAATGGTGGCGGCAAACTCAAAAACATGGTGGTCCAGGAAAGGTACGCGCAGTTCCAGAGAATTGGCCATGGTCATCTTATCCGCCTTAACAAGGATGTCGCCGGGCAACCAGGTGTGGATGTCGATATACTGCATGCGCGCCACCTCGTCCAGATGGGCGACGCGGCGGTAGAGAGGCGCGGTAAGGCGGTATGGAGAAAGACCCGGCCCTGCGGTGAGGAGCTGTTTTTTCTCTTCAGGAGAGAAGATGAAGGCGTTGCCGATAAAGCGTTCCTCTATTGGACGCCGCGCCCGGTTCAGGTAATTCTTCCCCGGGAGACCGGAGGGGAGATACCGGGCCAGCAGGTCTAGTAATCCGCGCACCGGCAGAGGTAGATGCTGCAGCGGGGCAAGTGCTGATGGTTCCCGGTAGATGCCATAGCCGGCAAATACTTCATCGGCACCCTCGCCGGAGAGGGTTACGGTGATCTTTTTTTTAGCCTCCCGCGCCACGAAAAACAGGGAGATAGCCGCCGGATCAGCCACCGGCTCATCAAGGTGCCAGAGCAGACGGGGCAGGTGTTCCAGAAACTCTGCGGGAGTAATGATATATTCATTATGGTCTGTGCCCAGGTGCTGCGCTGTCTGCCGCGCTTCCGAAAGCTCACTGTAACCGGATTCCGCATAACCCACGCTGAAGGTGGAGATCTGCTCTTGCTCCTGCACCAGAGCGGTGATAATTGCCGAATCGATGCCGCCGGAAAGGAAGGCGCCACGGGGGACGTCGCTCTGCAGATGCAGCTTTACTGCTTCACGCAGGTAATGACGCAATCCTTCCATAAAATAAGGCAGAGATTTTTCCACAGGGGAAAAGTTAACCTGCCAGTAACGGGTGAGCTGCACTGGTTTGCCCGCAGTTTTCAGCAGATAATGGCCCGGGGGGAGACGATAGACATCTTGGAAGATAGTACGGGGTTCGGGTACATACTGAAAGGTTAGGTAGTCGGCAAAGGCCCCTTCATCCACCTGACGGGGAAAGGCTGGCAGTGCGGCCAGGGCTTTAATTTCCGAAGCGCAAGCAAAAAGGCCGTTTTTTTCCAGGTAATAAAATGGTTTGATGCCGAAGCGGTCGCGGGCACCAAAAAGAAGCTGCTTTTGCTCGTCCCAGAGCACAAAGGAAAACATGCCCCGCAGCTGCTTCAGGCAATCCGTTCCTTTCTCTTCATAAAGGTGGATGATCACCTCAGCGTCGTTGCCCGTGGCAAAGCGGTGGCCCCGCCCGGTTAGTTCCCGGCGCAGCTCGGTAAAATTATAAATCTCCCCGTTGCAAGCGAGCCAGATATCTTTCCGTTCATTACTAAGGGGCTGCGTCCCGGCGGTCAGATCGATAATGCTAAGGCGGCGAAAGCCAATTCCGAAGCCTGGTTCCAGGTAGTTCGCTCCTTCATCGGGACCGCGGTGAAGCATACGATCCCGCATTTTGGTAAGCAGGGCCGCATCTACCTTCCCCTGGTCAGGCAGCAAGCTGCAAAACCCGCACAAAAAAATCCCTTCTTCCCGCATGATATTTTGCGAATTCTTTGTTATCTGTTTTTATAGTATGAAGGGAAAGCGAAATGGTTTTACAGGGAACGATCCTGACCGTCTCCCAGCATATGTTAGCATTATATCACAACGAAAATTAAAGAGGTTAATTTGCGCCAGGAGCAGGAAAAAAACTGGGGAACGGTGAATCTTACAGTGTGTGCCGGTTTGTTTAATTTTCTAATCGGTTTGGCTATATGCAATATTTTAACATAATTTGAAGGAGGATTTTGCGCAAATGTATCAGAATGCTTACATTCCTTTCCGCGGCTATTACAGTTCCCCTTTTTCCCGCTGGCAGGGCAAGCTGCAAAGCGAGAACGCCATTGAACTTGGCGCGGCTACGGCCAAAAGGTGGCTGGCCGCAAAGAATTTTGACCCGGCAATGATCGATTATGTGGTCTTCGGCAAGACCATCGGGCAGTATCACAGCTTCTATGCTTCCCCTTGGGGCGGCGCCATGCTGGGGGCGGAAAAAGTGTCTGCGGTGCATATCTCCCAGGCTTGCTCCACATCCACCACCTGCATCAATCTGGCGGCCATGAGCGTGGAGACGGGCAACTTTGCGCTGGCTTTCTGCCTTATGACGGACCGCTGCTCCAATGGGCCGCATACGATCTGGCCCAATCCCATGGGGCCGGGCGGCCAGGTTATCTCGGAGAACTGGATGATGGATAACTTCAATGCCGATCCCTGGGTGGGCCTAGCCATGATCCAAACAGCGGAAAATGCCGCAACCTCTCTTGCAGGAATTACCAAGGAGCTTTGCGATGAGCTCGCCTATCGGCGTTATGAGCAATATATGGATGGCATGGCCAACGATAGGGAGTTTCAGAAGCACTACATGTTTCCCGTAGAATATACGATCAGCAAAAAGCAAAAGGGCGTACTGGAATCTGACGAAGGGATCACGCCCTCCACAAAGGAAGGACTGGCTGCCCTCGGCCCTGTGATCCGCGGCGGCGTGCATAGTTTCGGTGCCCAGACGCACCCGGCCGACGGCAACTGCGCTTTTATCGTCACCACCAGGGAGAAAGCGCGGGAATTGAGCGCCGATAAAAATGTGGAGATCCAGATCATCTCCTACGGCTACAGCAGGGTGGATAAAGGCCTTATGGCAACCGCACCGGTGCCCGCGGCGGAGATGACCCTGAAAAACGCAGGGCTTACCATTAAAGATATAAAGACAATTAAAACGCACAACCCCTTTGCTGCCAACGACCTCTATATGTCTATGAAGATGGGACTTGATCCCATGACCTTCAACAATTACGGCAGCCCGCTAATTTTCGGCCATCCGCAGGGTCCAACCGCCGGTCGCTGCATTGCCGAATTGATTGAGGAGCTGGTCATGGTGGGCGGCGGTTACGGGCTTTTTGTAGGATGCGCCGCCGGCGATACCGGTGCCGGCATGATCCTTAAAGTTATCGCGTAGTTGTTGTTGTGTTGAGAAAAAAAGCCTCTGGGATCACCAGGGGCTTTTTTCTATTTTTATATTAATTACCCAAGGGTGGCAGGAAACCAGGCCATTTGGAGCGAAAATTAAACAAATAAATGTACATATCCGCCTTTGGAATAAAAATTAGCGCGGAGATGTATTTTTATGGTATATTCTTTTAGCAGGAGATGTTGTTGATGGGTAGAATTGTGATACGGGAAGATGACTGCAAGGGATGTTCATATTGTGTGGAAGCCTGTCCCCGTGGGCTGATTAAGATTGATCAGGAAAGAATTAATAACCTGGGGTACAATCCTGCTCACTTTACAGCACACGATGCAGAACAATGTTCCGGTTGCGCCCTCTGTGCGGAAATTTGCCCTGAGGTTCTTATTGAAGTATATGCAGCAAAAAGAAAGGCGGGTGCTGGCAGGTGAGAGATCGCAGGATGATGCGGGGGAGTATCGCTTTGGCGGAAGGGGCGGTTACAGCGGGTTGCCGCTATTATTTTGGCTATCCGATTACGCCTCAGAACGAAATTTCCGAGCGACTGGCGGTGCGCCTGCCCGAAGTCGGAGGCGTCTTTATCCAGGCGGAGAGCGAGATCGCCTCCATCAATATGGTACTGGGAGCCGCAGCGGCAGGGGCTCGCTGCATGACTTCATCATCCGGTCCCGGCATTTCCCTGATGCAGGAAGGGCTTTCTTTCTTGGCTGGTTCGGAGCTGCCCGCGCTTGTTGTAAATATCATGCGGATCGGCCCCGGGCTGGGAGGACTCGCCGCCTGTCAGGGGGATTACTGGCAGGCCACCCGGGGCGGCGGGCATGGCGATTACCGCCTCATTGTCCTGGCTCCCAACTCGGTGCAGGAGATGCATGACCTGACGATAAAAGCCTTTCAGCTGGCGGATCAGTACCGCAATCCGGCCATGATCCTGGCCGACGCCATTCTGGGGCAGATGATGGAACCGGTAAGCCTTGCTCCGCCGGAGGTGGAGATACCTGCCAAGCCTTGGGCTCTTACCGGAGCGAAAGGGCGTAGCCCTCAGCTGATCAAATCCCTCTACCTGGCCGATGGGGATATGGAGAAGCATAACTGGCGTATGTACGAAAAATACCAGCGGCTGCAGGAGGCGGAAGTACTGGTGGAACAAGACCTGGAAGAGCATATGGACCTCATCCTTGTTTCCTTTGGTTCCTGCTCCCGTATGGTCAATTCGGCGGTGAACCTAGCCCGTGCCCGCGGCTTAAAAGTTGGGCATATCCGTCCCATAACCCTTTATCCCTTTCCTGGCGGGATTATCCGGGAAATCTCCCGCCGGGTGGGAAAGGTGCTGACGGTGGAGATGAATACGGGCCAGATGTGGGATGATGTGCGTCTCTCTGTCCATCCCGGCTGCCAGTGCCGTCTCTTGGCCCGTCCGGGCGGGGGCATTCCTGCCCCGCGCCAAATATTGAGTGAGATAGAAAATTTTATAAAGGTGGGCGATATTTTTGCAAAAAGTGTTCGCTAGGCCGGCAACGCTGCTGGATAAGAGCTTTCATTTCTGTTCCGGCTGCCATCACGGCATTGTGCACCGCCTGCTTTGTGAAATGCTGGATCGTTTTAACCTGCAGGAGAAAGCTATCGGTGTGCCGGGGGTAGGGTGCGGCGTTTTTCTTTATGACTATATTGCCGTGGATGTTTGTGAAGCGCCCCATGGACGGGCTGCGGCTGTGGCGACAGGGATTAAACGGGTGATGCCCGAGCATTTTGTCTTTACCTATCAGGGTGACGGCGATCTGGGAGCCATCGGCATTGCTGAAGTCATTCATGCCGCCAACCGGGGAGAAAAGATCACCGTGATTTTTGTCAACAATGCTGTCTATGGTATGACGGGAGGGCAGATGGCGCCCACCACCCTGCTGGGACAGCGTACCACCACATCGCCGGCCGGCCGTGATTGGCGCAACGATGGTTACCCCCTTCGCATCACCGAGATGCTGGCGCCGCTGGACGGTGTGGCCTTTGCCGCCAGAGTATCCCTGCATACCCCGGGCCACGTAAAAAAGGCGCGGAAGGCGCTGCAGCGGGCCTTTGAAACGCAAATAGAAGGGCGGGGTTTTTCTTTTATAGAGCTTGTTTCCGCCTGTCCCACAAACTGGTATCTTACGCCCCAACGGGCGGTTGAACATATTGAGCGTCAGATGCTTGCCGTATTCCCCCTGGGACTATATAAGGACACTGCAGCCGCTGTGGCGCCGGTGAAGGAGGAAGCGGCTCATGTCTTACTATGATGTTGTTTTTTCCGGCTTCGGCGGACAGGGGATTCTGCTGGCCGGGGATCTGTTTGCCCATGCCGCTATGCTGGAAGGGAAACACGTAACCTGGATGCCTTCCTACGGTGCGGAGATGCGGGGAGGGGCGGCGAACTGTACCGTAGTTGTATCCTCCGAGCGCATCGGTTCCCCTTTTGCCGATACCCCCTGCTGCCTCTATGCTATGAGTAAACCGTCACTCTTTAAGTTCCATGACAGGGTGAAAAAAGGGGGACTGATTCTCGTTAATACCTCTTTTGTGGAACAATCCTTGATTACGCGCAGAGACGTGCAAAAAATTTGTATCCCCGCCAGCGAGATCGCTTACCAGGAGGTGGGGGAGCACAAGATGGCTAATATCATCATGTTGGGGATATTCATCAGTGCTAGCGGTGTGGTGAGTCTGGAGAAGACGGAGGAAGCCATAGCAGACCTGTTTAACGGCAGTAAAAAGGCTGCCTTGCCCAGGATGGTCCAGGCCGTCCGTGCCGGCTACTACCACAAAGAATGAACACATGGTGACGGTTCTTAAAGGGTTCAATCGGAAGTTTTGCGCGCGAAATAGCTCAACTTGTAACTAATATAGCAAACAGTTGAGCCTTAAACAACACCTGCGCAAAATTTTTAATTACCCCTGAAGAATGAAGTCGCCAAAATAACCTGTGGGATTTGAATCTTTTCTCTTTATCCATTTGTTTACATAACTTGCGGGCAGCATCTTCCTATGAACGTAGAATTGGAACGTATAAGCAAAAGTTAATTGCTTTTGGGTACAATTCCCCCCTCCCCCAGGCGGGCATGGTTAGGCAATGTTCAGTTTCGAACCTGTCATGTCGAGGCTTCCCTGTAACCTGTTTTTTTAGCTGACCCAACTTGCATATAGGATACAGTGTTACATCTCGGCCTTAAAGAATACAAACTATCTCGTAACTGCTCAGGCTGCAAATGGGGCGCAGGGTTGCCTTTGAGCGGCATTCAGGCTCGATCAAAAGTCTTTGCCGAACCGGGGTTTCGGCTTTTATGCTGTTTGAGCTTTGCCAAGTTTATAAAAGCCGCCGGGGCGGTAAAGACGACCGCTGACTATCTTTTATTGAGAATGCAGCCGTGAAAAGGTATCCTGCGCCCTGATGAAAATATAAGCCTGAGCAGTAACTTAGGTTTTTCTTTTAATAAGCCATCGCGACAGCGATTTCGTTCTTCTTTTGTGTTGTGTCAGGAGGCCTGACGCAACACAAAATAACCGTCCCCGTGTGTTGTTGCCTCAGGAAGATGTTCCTTAAGGTTTCTTGGAGGAGAGTATGCTGATCGGCATTAAAATCAGGCCGAGACCAAGGACCAGGTAGCTGATACCGGCAAGAACCGGCAACGGCATACGCCCGCCAAGGTAGATTATTCCGATTATTGCCACCAATATGCCGCCGATAAGGGTAAGAATATGTCCTACAAGATGTAGCGATTTCATCCAGAGATCCACCTCCTTTTATGTTTTTCGGCATGCCCCTTCCCGATATAGAAGTGCTACACCGTTTTGTGTTTATAAAGCTGCGAGATGACGAAGCAAAAAAGACCGATTCCCAGAATAAGCCCCGTTATTCCCGCGAAAGGATAGATGGGACACCGGCCGGCAAGATAAGTAAGACCAATTATCAAGATGAATACACCACCGATGAGGGTCAGAACAAGACCGATAAGGCGCATAGCTTTCATTAAATATTCACCTCCATGTGTTACAATTATATTTTAGTGCAAGTATTCTGTCAAACGAAAAGTTTTTAAGATTTGCTAAATTTATGACAATCTCACCTTTTTACGTTACTTACTATTAATTGATATATGTTGGGCTTCGGCAAAATATAAGCGTTTGAACCCACCACTGCGGGCGTAAACTTTTATGTAATCCTAACCTGGCAAAGCCAGAACCATAAAGGTTTTTTCTGCTCCGTACCGAAATAGAAAAATAAATCTTCGGTATGGGGGTAATACATGATGATTACGGAAACCTATAATGATCAAATCATGGGTACCATATCTTGCTATGACCGTATAATAATCCAGGGCACTTTGCCCGGATGGTGCTTTGATAGTGGCATGACCTCATTTTTATACTCCAAAGGTATCAGGATATTCGATTTTCCCCAGTTTGCCCAGCCGCTATAGAGAAGAGATCCGGGACAATACTGAAAGAATTGCCCAAGAAAATGGTATTGAAATCGAATTTATCCGCAAGATCAAGGCATTTCGCAAAGAAGCCCGCATCAAGGAAATCATCGAGAAACGGGGCGACCATCCCGGAATGGTCCATATCTTCTCCGCTATGGAAGCCTGTATGAGCTACAAGCCATGGCATGATAAAAATACCGGAAGCACTTATCTTAAATACGATAGCGGTAAATGTTTGCACTACTACATCTACTTTATCGATAAAGAGTTTGGACTTTGTTACATGCGTGTTCCGACTTGGTGCCCTTTTAGACTGCAGTTTTACTTCAACGGGCATAACTGGCTGGCAAGCAAGCTTAAAAATAATGATATCCCTTACGCTATGCGCGAAAATGCATTTCTTGAAATCAACAACTTTGAAGCAGCACAAGCGCTATCGGATAAGATCCGGGTGGAAGATCTGCACAAAGTTTTAGATATCTTCGCCAAAAGGTACTGCCCGGTTATTGAAAAATATGGGCTTTCTTACCGCTGGAGCATCATGCAGGCTGAATACGCTACAGATATTGTTTTCCGCAAACAGGCTGATCTTAAGCCTTTATATGAGAACCTTTTTCGTACGGCCATCCACTCCGTAAAGCCGGAGAATATCGCCACTTTTCTGGGGAAGAAGCTTCACCTCAACTACCGGGGCGAAATGGGCAACAATTTCAAGTACACGCCTCCAAGGTACAAGGATTAAGCACCAGATGGGTGCAACCAGTATCAAGATGTACGACAAGTTTGGTATCATCCTGCGGATTGAAACATCGACCAACGATGTTTCCGAATTCCAGCATTTCCGGGAAGTCCAACACAGAAACGGTGATACCACGAAAAAAGTTGCTTCCATGAAAAAGAACATTTACAGCCTTTTCCCCCTGGCCGGGTTATTAAAAGCAGTAAATCGGCGCTACCTTGAGTTTATCTCTACCTTTGACGATCCCACAAGTGGGGTCAAAAATCTAAACAAGGTTACCCAGGATGTGGCAGTCGAAAACCAAAACTACAAGGGTTTTAACTTTTTTAGCAACCAAGACCTTGGCCTGCTCATTGTGCTTTCCAAAGGGGAATTAAATATTAACGGGCTTAGAAATCAATACATACGGCAGCACCTCCCCTGGAACGCAGGTAAAGTGTCCAGAATGCTTAAGCGTTTAAGGGTGCACGGGTTGATTAAAAAGATTAGCGGCAATTACAAATACTATCTCACAAAGCTTGGCAAAAAAGCTATCACCACCGGTTTATACTTGAAAGAAATGTTCATTATTCCCCAATTGGCAAGCATTTAACGAATCAGCCCGCAAAATTCTTGCCATTTTTGTGCAGAACTTGAGAGATAAGGACCTAAATAACGTTGCAATCTGTCATATTATAGCTTATAATGCTCCTAACCTGGCAAAGCCAGAACCATAAAGGTTTTTTCTGCTCCGTACCGAAATAGAAAAATAAATCTTCGGTATGGGGGTAATACATGATGATTACGGAAACCTATAATGATCAAATCATGGGTACCATATCTTGCTATGACCGTATAATAATCCAGGGCACTTTGCCCGGATGGTGCTTTG
>Ga0209105_100449_pt1 | contig 13599 bp, 11 predicted proteins | sample SedPBSmetaG_FD_184158 | JGI IMG/M metagenome (GOLD analysis project Ga0209105, IMG submission 184158) | Freshwater sediment bacterial and archeal communities from Indian Creek, Illinois, USA to study Microbial Dark Matter (Phase II) -... | ecosystem: Environmental > Aquatic > Freshwater > Creek >...
TCTGTGCGTTTAGAAGATCTTTATTGGCTAAATTCGGATGTATTCTCTCGGGATTAATTTTGGAATTATAATAAATAAAACCATGATGACACCGCGCAAAACAGGTTATGGAATCAATATGGGCATCTTTAACAATTTTCGCAAACTCATCGGGTTCAAATTCCGAACCGATAGCCGGAACATCAGGGCTTGTATGAAAATCAAGGTGTACTTGTCTGAAATTCAGTTTAAATGCTGACATTTTGTTGCCTCCTTGAGAAAATTATTCTGTGTTTGTTCTATTTATTTATATTTTTACGACCTTCTTTAATATACTGCGTTAATCATTGAAACAATTATACAAAAACTTAGCATAATTTTCTAGACAAATTTATAGCCGGTATCGCTTCGTATCTATGAAGCAGTACCAGCTATTCCAATAATAATTTTACTGCAAAATCACTTTCTGCAGTGCAATCAATATTAGTATGTTAAAGAGTATTTTTATAGTAAAAAGCCGATCAGATGATTTTCTGTCGGCATTATAGATTCCTCTTTGATATATGTTTATTTTCTTCCCACAAACCATCTCCCCCAGGTTTGTTCCGCTGATATACTGCTATTCCAACTCTATAGCGATGCAATTTGTATAAGTCGTTGGCAGCTGTTGAGGAAGTTTGACAATTACCATACCATAAGATTGGGTAAACGGAAGCTTCTCACCTCCGAGCAATCTTATGGATGCGATCTTGTCCTGTTCAGTAAAGCTTTTTATTACAGCCACTCTATTTTCAGGAGCCTTCATCATAAACGCATATAAGTTTTTGCCTTTCGATGTAAAACGAAAATCCGAACTGTTCCAATCCAATTTTTCTTCGTTAAACTCCTTAATCAACACTCGTGATTCGCCTTCCCCAAAGCTACGCCATGGACGGGTGCCATAAATCGCTTCTCCGCACACTTTGAACCACGAACCGAGTTCATCAAGTATATACACCGTTTCATCGTCAATTGTACCATCAGGTCTTTGAAGCACATTTAGAAGCATAGTTCCGTTCTTGGAAACAATATCTATCAGCATCTCGATTATATGCCCCGGTTTTTTAAATTCCTGAGTAGCATCATAGAACCAATTCCCTATACATGTATCCGTTTGCCACGGGTTGGGATTAATGCCTGGTAATTGGCTCTTCTCGATATCCAAAACTCCTACGCGATAAATCTCAGGTCTCCTGTCCTTCTGATTATACACCGCGCGATTTTGACCATGAGTTTTTATTGAAGCATTGTATAAATAGGCGACTGCATTAAGACCATTTGTAAAATTTTCATCGTTTACAGTACTCATGTGATAGCCCCCAAACGGAAGCGCGCCATCTGTGTAAAGCAAATCCGGGTTGTATAGATCGATTAATTCTTTGATAACTTCTAACCAGTAATCCTGAAATTTCTTGTTAGTCGTATACCATGGGACTGCATCAAAGCTCGTTCTGTCTTCACTGACATGCTCAAAATTATCAAAATAATAATCCCTGTATTGAGGATCATTGCCGTCATAAGGTACTCCTGCATAGGGTCCATATGTATCACACCATTTGTTAACTTTCCACCATGAGAAACTTGCACCTAAGTGTTCTGTCAAACCGAACGGAAGTCCGTTTTTTTCAGCTTCTGCTTTCCACAAGCCACATATATCCTTTTTAGGGCCTGTAGTCATTGAGTTAAAGCGGTTATATTTCGAGGGGTGGTTGAAGAAGTGGTCATGATGCATTGCCTGTGCGACAAAATACCTTGCACCTGCTTTTTTATATAATGCCATTAACTCTTCAGGATTGAATTTCTCTGCTTTCCATAAACCACAAATATCTTTATATCCAAATTTTGATGGGTGTCCATAATGCCTTAAGTGATAACGATACTGAGTTGTTCCTTGGATATACATATTCCTGGCGTACCAATCCCCAAACATAGGTACGCTTTGCGGTCCCCAATGACTCCATATCCCGAATTTGGCGTCACGAAACCAATCCGGACACTTATATTCCCCTAGCGACTCAAAGGTAGGCGTGAAATTTTTCATTGCTGACATAAATGGTTCCCTCCTTATAAATTCATTACGAAGTTCAAACCTCGTAATGCCGAATTCAAAACATAATGTCTACAAGCTTTTCATCCAGAGCGAAATTTCATCTGAATAATTTCTTTGGTTCCTTTGAAAATAATATCGGGATTTTTATCCTTATCCGATAGCAACATCGAAGCTCCAATCACTTCTATCGAATACTCAAAGCCATTGTAAACAAAACTTAAAGAATCTGAGGTCAAAGATAAATCAACCGATTTCGAATTATTTCCGAGCTTCATAGCAAAGCCAAAATTACTTGTGGGAAAATTCCACTCTAATCCTTCCGGACTAAAGACGCATAACACCTGAGCTTGCTGCCCTAAACCCCATTCTACCAAAAGCCTGTCGTCTTGCTCTAAAACCTCTATCGTCTCAAAAGTAAGCTCTTGACCGTCCGGATCAACAGGATATATTCCTGCCAGAACACCCTTTCCGCTCCACCGGTTGCCATCCATAACAGGTAAATTGTCATAGACCAAATAAGACAGGTCGCATACTTCGTCTAAATATCTCTCTTTGTAATTCTCGTTAAAAATATAGATATCCCTTATCCGGATTCTATTGTTTTTACAAATAACATTTATACGGTAGTTCCGGCAATTATACCATATAGAACGGTATCCTTCATTTTTCCAGTCAGACAACGCCGCAACAGCCGAGGCAGGCGTCAAATCATAGTTTTCTTTGAACCATTTGCCACTTTGAGCTAATGTTTGTACGGTTACTTTCCCTTCCTGCGACAGTTTCGCAAGCTTATCTATCTGATAGGTCAACCCGTCTTTCATCAAATCCCAGCCGAAACTGTTTTCCTGTCCCGCTTGTGCATAGGCAAATGACAGACAAATCCCGTTAAAATTCTCTTTGAAGAACCAGTCGACCCAATCCGGATTACCTCCGCCGCCGCTTTCACCGCTATACACGGGTTCTAAAGTTACAACTTTCTGACAATCGCTGCCTCCGACATCTAAATCTAACCCTAAATCGTACTGATAGATGGGATCGCTCCCCAACATTCGGAATATGGGTACAGGTATCTGTTTCTCAATAGTCTGCGCCGGACAAAATACATTGTATTTTGAGGGATAATATGCTTGGTTGTAATACCCGCCCCAGAGGGTATATCCATCCGTCCCCCATTGATCTTTGCAATTGCATGATGCGACAATACCGTATCGTTCAGAAAGATATGCAAGGGTGTAAGCATCGATCACCCATGAACCAACCGAAGCAGGGTAATATCCCCATACCTTTTTGAATTCTTTCATAAAGACATCCGCTAATGCTATTCTTTCATCCTTCGTGTATCCCACGGTAAAACCCACATTCGCGTGCCAATCCCAACTAAAGCCGGGTCGCCCTCTCCACGTTATTCCCGCAGCATCACACATAGGCTTAACGATTTCCAACCACCCGCCGATTTCAATATCTTGGGAATATCCGGACAATAGGTTCACAAAATCGGAATTTATCAAAGCGTCATACTGCATAAGGAAAGTGGCTGCTAGTCCATGGTTTTTGACGAGCTTAAGCTGCTCTTGCACAGGTTCGATTAAATCGATTGATTCACGAGGTTCCACACCACGTATGAAGTTTATAATATTGACTATCTGTGGTTTCATATATCGCTCAAATAACTGCATCACTTTGGAATGGCTTGCTTTGCAAGTAGAATGTATCAGTGCTTAAATCTGCACCGCATGACCATTCTAATGTACCATCGATTATTTTAAATGACTGCAGCTCAGTTTCATCATTTAGCGGTCTAAAAATCTGATATTTAAGGTAAGGACGCAAGTCAAAAACTTTCTTCTCACCATTTGTGAAAACCAAATGTATATTATAATCTTTAAGAATCATCGCATCTTTTATATCCGGACTCTGCATAACGCTCCTCCTATATTTCTTTTGGCGGTATCTTTTCGATGTATTCACCTGCTACTGCTTTGTTCCATCTATCCCAAATCTCTTCTCGATGGATTAACATCCAGCCCATCACTAAGTCTTTATCTCTTCGCATTAAATCGCCCTCCAATACTCGTCCAGTTGAAATATTAGAGACTATAGCAATGACTGTAACATGGTCGCACCCCTGCCATGCTCTTCCGCTGGATTTAATTGTTAGCTCATATCTTTTATCATTCTTTCGTATTCATCATGAGTACCAATCCATACCCAAATAAAATCATTACCATCTTCGACTGCGAGTGCTCTGTGGGTCATTCCCACTCGCGTTGACCAAAAATTACCCACTTTTTTAAAATGAAGGGATGGATGTGAAGGATTAGTTTTAAGCAGCTCGAAGTTCTTTTTCGATATCTTTTGAACAGGTTCCGGTATGTTTTTAAAGCATTTCCAAAAATTGGATGTTGTGCGATGCATTTAAAGCTCCTTAAGCTTTCCCTTAGCTTTTTCATCAAGGGCTTCCCTGACCAAAAAATCTAGTTTTCCTGCCTCTGAATCGGCTTCAATCTGTCTATCCCATTTCCCCCAATCCTTTTCAGAAAACCACTTTCTAAGGTGAACATACTCCTCTTCTGAAAGGGATTCAATCTCTGCTTCGATTTTCTCTACTCTCGACATATATGACATACCTCCGTTTCGCTATATATTCGTTACAATGCCGCAATTTCGGTTCCACGCCCATGACCGAAGAACAACTCACTTCCTTCGTTCAGAACAGAACATATGAAAAGGTACGCACGATCTGCACAGCCATCTTCTCTGTTAATTGCAGGATAACATCCGTCTTTGTGCTTGTCAAGAACTCGCAAGTGGGGACATTGCCCTTTTCGAAGCATCCTTCTTTTACAATATGGCATATTTGCTATATTCGTTAATTCTCTTTCGTTAAAATTCATCACATACATTTGATTATTATACTCATATTTACACATCATAAAATATAAATCCGAGTTCAACGTCAAAACAACTTTACTTTACCGTCACAACCACTCTCCCACCAAAATTGCTCATATTAAACTTTTCATCATAATGAAGCCATTCATGGGTAACACTGTAAACGAAAGGAAACAGCTTTGGCAGACTAGACAATTCAGATACATCATAATATGCCTTTTCTTTCAGTAGAAACATCGCCATAAGTAATACTCCCAGTCCATTTGCTGACGTAATCTCATGTTTTTTAATCTTATATACACCGATTCTCACAGACTCAAGGGCTCCGACAGACTTTAAAGTCTTCAATATCCTATCAATAGAATAAATCATGGTCGTTCGTTCTCCCCATGCTTCAACCAATCTGTCTTTAAGCCATCCCGGTGTAAAAGTATCCTGAATGTTTGCAATTTTCCCGATGAGTGAACATATATCAGAAAACACAGGATAAGCTACAAGCATCATACTCCAATGAGCGGCTAATCTGCCTATCTCATCGCTTTTATATGCTTCAATAGCAGCTTGTTTCAATGATAGAACTTCAATGGGCGTGTTCACCCATATTGCCATAAGTATTTCTCTGGTCTTTCTCAAATTGGTTGGGCTCTTTATTTCAAAAGCCAGATATTGATTTAATTCATCTTTAATTCGAGATTCATCTTTCCCTTCTAATATAAGCTCAACTGTCCTGTTCAACCATTCAATTTTGATAGGACGCGAAAATCCAACCATTTTAGCCATTAATTTACCGCCTTAATTTTCACAAACGGCACGATCACTTCATCAGTAGAGATGCCGCCATGAGTGATTACTTCGTCATTTTTACTGTCAAATGATATACCTGTTTTACAGATTAGATACCGATAACTTTTGTTAAGATAATATGCCGGGTATTCGATAGTGTTTTCTATGAGCTCATCGCTCATATGTGCAAAGTCTTTTAGTATCATCATTCTCTTTGCCTTTGTCTCCGCCTCAACTCCTACATTGCGCAATATGCCTATACCCTTGCACAATGTGTTTCCGTGATCTGAAGTTAAGTATACTGTAAAACCCATTTTATACAAAGAGCGAATTAATTGCTGGAGCTTACTCGACTTTGCCAGTAATGTAATATCGTTAAACATTCCTTGACGTCCCTGCTTTTGGCTATGTGCTATGTCATCAATATCATTTAGGACTATTGCCAATAGCTTTGTGAACGGTCCTATCCGGACATCATAACCGTTTATATAGGCAGTCTGCTGCCTGTTAAAGCCCTGTCTTGCCGCAGAATCGTAAAACTCTTTTTCTTCTTTGCCCAACGTAAATGGGCTCTCCAATTGCACCGGGTATTTACCGCTTAAAAGGCACTGCCTCGAAATCGCTGTCGTCGTTGGTATAAGAGCATAAGTGCAATAAAATTCATATTCTATCCCATCAAAATACCTTGAGAGAATATTGAAGTCAAATAAAGACATGCCGTCCATCACAATTAGAGCGGTTCTATCTTTCGCTATAAAATCAAGCACCTTGGGCAAAATGACCGGTGCAGTGCCGCTTACATACCCCGATAGCTTCTTATAATCATCAAGCAAAAAATTTATAAATGCCTCATCCACAAATGACATATCAATGCGGATGCCGACTCTTGCTTCATATACCTCAAGAGATGCTTTAAGCTTTGCTATTTCAAACCACTGCGAATAGCTTATCGCTATAGCGCTGATCTCTTGGAAAACAGACGCTAAGACAAGCTCACAGTAATTTCTCACATTTAATAGGTTGAAAACCTTATCCTCAATGAAATCCTGCGTTTGTGCGGCAGACAGCTTATCAACAAAAACCTCGTTATATGTGAAGCTTATGATACCAAGATCAGCTTTACTTTTTAGTATGACCGCTTCATCAAGTTTTGGAAATAATGCTGATACTGATAAAAAAACCTCATAAAAAGTACTGCGAATATCATAAGGCACATAAAGATCTTCATTCACGATAACAGCATATTTGTTCGAAGTATTTCTTATTTCAGTTTCAAAGAGCAGCCGGAATGATTCCACATCATGATAGTAATAAACCTGAAAACCTTCAGATCTCAACAACTTAGCATAGTCAAAAAGCTCCCAAAATTCACCTAAGTCAAAAATGAGAAGTCTCTTTTCATATCTGATTGACAGCAGTTCAGCCACACTTGTTTTCAACATTTGATCACTCCATCCGAACGAGCAATATCGGCTTAAAATCAGGGCAGATGCGTTTGCTTTCTTCAAACTGCTTTTCTGTTTCGTTTTTTTCAGCAGTCAACCGTGCGAGCTTGTGTCTGCGTATATTGTCGATGCCGATGCGCCGCGCCGCTTCAATGCGAAGATTAAGCGCAAATTGATATTTTTGATAAGTCTCTTCATTTTTCTTTTCCATATCTGACTTGAGAGCCAAAAAAGTATTATATGCAAATTCTTGCGAAACATCCTTTAACAAATTCCATAAATCCTCATCTATTGCCTCTGCTGTCTCAACCGATATGATTCTATTGGAATCAAGCATGGCTTCCCATATTTTTATTCCTGCCATCGGACGAAGTATCAGATCATCGTTTACAAAGACAGCAATTATTTTCTGCCCTTTAGGATCAGCAGAAACACAAAGCTGCCATAGTAAAAAATATCCTTTTTCATTTGGAAAGTCATTTATGGTGACTTTTAATACAGGTTGTGACGGGTCATATAGTAGTTCTTTGTTCAAATGCCTTACAATAGAAGCATCGTTTATACCGAATCGTACAACAGGCATATAAGGATTGTCTCTTGAATTTTCATAATATGTAACCATTTGCCCCAGTCTTTTTTCAAAGTCAAAGATTGCTTCTTGCTTTGCAAAAAAATGCAAATCCTTGTCTTCATGCATCAAATCCCGGTACAACATGACATTTTGCACCTGGCTTTTGAGATTTTCCTCAATAGGACGGATATTTCGTTCAATGGTTCTTGCATTGCTAATTGTGTTCATATATACATCCGTGAAGTCAATGCCTGCTGCCTCGCTGTCGAGCACATCAGCATATTTATCTACACCAAGTTCTTTTAAGATAACTGATAGTTTTTCTTCTAATACCACTCTAATGCGATTTTCCACAGTATCTGACAAAACAAAGTTATAAACCATTACATCGCATGTCTGCCCTATACGGTCTACCCTGCCGATGCGTTGCTCCACTTTCATGGGGTTCCATGGAAGGTCAAAGTTTATGACGCAGTTTGAAAACTGAAGATTCAAGCCTTCTCCTCCTGCATCGGTAGATATCAGAAGATCGGTATTAGATCTAAAATCTGCCAATACAGCATTTCGTTCGTCAACGCTCATACTTCCGTTAAGCGTTGACACTGTATACCCATGAGCATTGAGTAGCTCTTTCAGGTATTCCTGAGTGGCTACAAACTCCGTAAAAATAATTGCTTTTTGACTCTCATGCGTTGTAAAAAGGTCATCTGTCAAAGCCAACAAATGCTCTGCTTTAACATCGCTGTATTGGTATTCAGCCTGTTTTGCCAAAGATATTATCGAGTCAATCTGGGTTATTTCCTCTTTAGTGTCAAATGCCGCTGATGATACTGCATCCTCCAGAGTTTCCTCAGGATTCATATCTGCAATCGCCTCATCGTATATGTTTTTAATGCTAAATTCCTGCCTTTGAAGCACTTCCAATCGCTTCTCCATGCTTTGACGAATAGCCCTGGTACTGCTCGTCACCAACCTTTGCATCATGATGAGCAAAAAGACAAACCACATGTTTTTCCCGCGATTTCTCATGGCTTTGTTATAGCTTCTTGAAACATAATCAGTCACCATCTGATAAAGTTTTCTCTGCAACGAATGGCGTTCATCCCAACTTATGGCAACAATCTTCGTCTGTCTTTCTTTGAAAAGCTTCTCGCCTTTGTTGTCAATGGCGTCTCGCTTTTCTGTGCGTATTACATACGGAGCGACCTGTTCTTTCACTATAGCCTTATAATTCGGAAATGCTTTCTCGTCAAGCAATCGGATTAACCTTAAAAATGGCTCCGTTTTCCCGTTATGCGGAGTCGCCGTCAGCAAAAGCAAATACGGACTGGATTTTGCCAGCAAGCTGCCTAACTTATGCCTTGCTATCTCTCCGCTGCTGCCGGAAACTTTATGAGCTTCGTCAATGACAATCAAATCCCAGCCGCTGTTGATTATAGAATGTATGCGCTCATTGTTATACCTTTCAATCCGGACATCATCCCAGCCTGCGCGTCTTTCTAAAGGCTTAATGGAGTCTATGGGCGATATAACCTGATTGAACTGACCGAATACATCATTCGAGCCTGTGATCTTTTTTATCGTTTCATAGTCTTCGGGATAAATAACATTGAACTTCTCTTTGAATTTCTCTTGCATTTCCATGTCCCATTGAGTAACGAGCCCTTTTGGGCAAACGACCAATACTCGCTTTACCAATCCGCGCGTTTTCAATTCTTTGATTATCATTCCCGCTTCAATAGTCTTGCCAAGTCCTACTTCATCAGCCAATATGTATCGGATATTGTTGTTTGATAATGCGCGATTTAATGCATATAACTGATGTGGAAGCGGAATAACTCCATCTGACAGCTTTGACAGCACACCTGTTGAAGTTTCATTTTTAATTTTGCACAAAAGGGTTATGTATCTTAAGAAGCTCTCGTTCAAAATATCTTTAGGGAGCTCTGCGCTGATTGCCCCAGCCGGCAGCTTGCTGACCAAGCCTGAAGCAGGGTTATATAGCTTATATGATACATAGCCCCATACTACGCTCACTTCGATTATCTGAACCCGTTCTTTTGCAGCGATATCATAAACATACTGCCCTACGCTAAACACTTAAACTCTCCCCAGACTAAGGTCATAGAACATAAGAAGTTTGTCGTCTTCTTGTATAACGCTCTCCGGAAGCCGCTGCGCTGTTTCAACTATCAACTTGTAATTATTATCCGCCCATAATTTGGCAAAGCCTGCTCTTACTGCTTCAATGCGGAAAAGCTTCAGTTTACCTTTGGTAGTGAGGTAATCCTCAAATTCTTTAAGCAATTTCTTTTCGCGCAGCTTTATGATGTCAGCTTCTTTTGTACGGTCAGGTATATACCAATTGCCTATCGCATCCTGCAGGAAGTTTTCGTTTAGCAAGACGGAAAGCTCAGGAATAGCCTCGTATTTGTCGATTGTTTTGATCTCCTGCATAAACTCTGGCTGTAAATCCGCATATGTCTTTTGTGTATCAAGCTTTTGATAAAGCCATGTAATCGCGCTTTTCTCGTTGGTTACAAACATTTGCAACTGCTCAACATCGCTTACAATACGAACGGTATCGTATTCATTCACCTGATCCGAGAGGAAATACATCCCGTCGCGCTTCAAAAACTTTTCATCAAGCCCCTTGTAAAAATCAGCGGCATCAAGAGGAACCGGGATACCGTTCATAATGTGGTAGGCAACCATGCGGTCAAAAAGTAGATATGCCTGTCTTTCATCGATAAGTTCGATCTTGTTACTTTTCATAACCACAATGGGTAAATTGTCAAGATGCTGCCTCACAAAACTCCATGCTGTCTCTTCGCTGCCGGCAAGTGATATAAACTCACGCTTAAAGCTTTCCTTGGGTTTATATGCGGAGATTACAAGGTCTTGTTTAACGACAAATCCATAAGACAATTGATTTGTCGTGCCTTTTTGTTTATCAAGTGTTCGAATATCAGCTACAACAAATCCTGCTGCATTTATAGCTTCTTGTATACAATTCCAAACTGAGTTTTTGGAGTTGTGAAATTCCACAGTCATCCATCTACCTGGTTTAAGTACACGAAAATTCTCTCTAAAAGATTTTTTCATTAGTTGTTGATATTCTGAAATTCCCTTTTTCTGTGTTTTATTAATTACCGCCTCGATATTATTATTTGTAAAAACTTTGTTCCAAGATTCATTCGGAAAATTCAATTCGGAGTACATTATATTATCACCAAAAGGTGGATCTGTAAAAATATAATCGATAGAATTTCTACTTATATTAGGTAGAGATGTTGCCGATTGAGTTGAAATGAAAGCATTTTCGTTAATATTGCCCATTCGCTTTATAGCAACTAATTTATCTTGTATTAAATTAAAAATATTAATTTCAGCAGAAATATATGGAAAGTAAAGAGTTCCCGCCAAAGGACCAACATGTCTATTGTAATCCGGCATATATCTGTTCATCTTATGTGAGCGCGAATAGACAGATGAAAATAAGAATTTTGAGAAATTTTTCATTCGTACATCTTTAATGTTTTCAATTTCATGATAAAAGCATGACAAAATAAGTAAATTCCTTTCAGTATACATCTTATAAACACGATCAATAGAGATTCGTAATGGCTCTCCTGTTTTATCACCAATTACTATTTCATTTATTGGGTACCAATAAATATTTTCTGTTTCCTGAACTTTTTCAATGGTTAAATAGTCAAATCTATCAGGATCTTTTTTATACTGCTTTTTACCAAAAGAATATTTAATCATTACGGGAACTTGCTTTACTCGCCTGATAGGATCTTGTAATCTTTTGTCATATATGTTTTCATATGCTTTTTCTATTTCTCGATTCATTATTAATGCTCCACAATGTGTGCAATACTTTTGAGTTAATTCCCTAAATGACTCTTTATCAATAGCACAATCCCAATACATAAATTCGTTTGAACATGATTTGCATATACATACATCTGACCAAACGGTATAAGCTATCACCCCGAATTGCTCTGAGCTATGTTTTGAATGAACTCCATTGGGTAACTGAGTTTTGTAAACCCAAGAATATCTTTTCTCTACTTTTGCAATAATTGGTTCTATAATACTACAAAATTCATTCATATTTAGCTTTTCAGTATAGTTGCTAGCAAGAAATGTAGCTATTGGTGACAAGTCTGATACTACAGCATTTCGAGTCCCCCATTTAACATCAGGAATTTCGCTTTCTAACTTGAGTTTGAATGCATTATCAGGATTTCCGCACATCTGTGCTGCCACACCGGTCATGCCTGTACCGCAAAACCCGTCAAACACTATATCCCCTGGTTCTGTGTAATGCAGAATATATCGCATTATAGCTTTATGCGGTACCTTCGTATGATAGCTATGCGCGTTATATATCGGATCGTTTTTTCCTTCGCTCACATCGGCGGCAAAAGGTTCCCTATGATAATTGTCAGTCGCCTCATCGTATGGTTTTCCATATTCTCTTATAAAATCCTTAATAAAAGGATTAGGGCAAGCCGTATAATACGGGGGATCGGACAGCGCTATTATGTCCTCGTCTTTTGCTATCGGGAAACCTTCTATATCTCTGACCTTATCTATATCAGCCTTTGTAAGCTTTCTTTTCTCCATTATCCTGACTCCTCACCTTTTTACTATAATGCGCAGTTTTTCTTTATCTTTGCCCTTGGTGTATGCGTCAATCATTTCATTGACACGTTTTTTGAATGTTTCCGCATCACAAGGTCCTATGGCATCGAGTTTGTCTACTAATTCGCCGGAATCTATCAAAACAGGCTCAAATCCCTCAAGCAGCGATTCAATTGCACCAACAAAAAACTTATCTATTCTATCAGGCAAAAGCTTTGTTTTCAGGAATTCATCTAAGGCAGCCACCTGATCGGTCCTCAGATACTTTTTCTGATCCATTAAAAGCGGGTCTGATAAAGTGTTAAGAAGCGTCTTTGTCCATTCCGCTAATAGGTTGTCTAAGTGTTCCTCTATCTCGTCTAGTTTGCCTTTCACAGGCAGATCTCCCCCGCCTATCAGAAAATGGCATTTTGTGCAGATATTAGAGGTTTTAAGCATTTCAGGCGTAAGTTCATAGCATACTTTAAGATTCGACAGATTCTTTTCGATGGATTCCAGCTTAGAAGCTGAAAGAATCGCTATCGACTTCAATCTTTTTATGTTAGCCAGCTTACCGGAACTGATCATTTCTCCTTTACGTTTGGCATCGTTTATTCCCAGCCGTCTCTTCTGATGCTCATCAAAATAATAGCCTATATACTTAGTTTTGAGTTCAGCCAGTTTATTTACCAAATATGTCGCAGAAGATTCACCGCTTAAGTCGGAGGGTATATCATCCCGAATCTTGCGAAAGCTCTCTTTAGCATCACTTATTTCAGCCACCAAATGGGATGGTTTTTCCATACTTTCAAGATTCAGCACATAGTTTACATCAGCTATGCTATTGTTTTTAAACTTTTCATATTCAAGCACGGTTTGCACAACTTTCAAGTCTTTCCCCAGTTGCTCAACCTGCTCCGTTGAATGGGCAAAATTATTAAGCTTTGCCACTGTGTTGAACCGAATGTTAAAATTGCTTAATGTATCGAGGACATTTGTCATAGCCTTTTTGTAATCTTGTGCTATATATCCGGCAATAAGAGGTTCGCCCCATAGCTCAAAGTCATTGTTTAATCTATTTAGAGCTTTGGCAGCTAGATTTGTGGCTTCTGCTGCTTTTGACAGCATCTGTTCAATTCCTGCCTCTCTTTGAGAAGGATTGCTGATCAAAGCTGACGGAAGATCTAAAATCTCGTATAAACGCA
>Ga0209105_100452_pt1 | contig 13554 bp, 14 predicted proteins | sample SedPBSmetaG_FD_184158 | JGI IMG/M metagenome (GOLD analysis project Ga0209105, IMG submission 184158) | Freshwater sediment bacterial and archeal communities from Indian Creek, Illinois, USA to study Microbial Dark Matter (Phase II) -... | ecosystem: Environmental > Aquatic > Freshwater > Creek >...
GATTTAATACTTATTAAAGGCTCGCAATCCGTAAGAACAGAACATATTGTAAAAGCGCTTATGAAAAATCCTAATATGGCGAGCTCTTTATTAGTCAGGCAATACGGCAATTGGTTAAAGAAGTAGTTTGTAATTAAAAAATTTTAAAAAAATAAAAGCCCCGAGCGGTAAGCTCTGGGGCTTGTTGTAAGCAGAGACCATGTTCTCTGCTTACTTAAGAAGACGTTGGCGCAACATGGTGCGCCTAAACTAGCAGCTCTGGCGTAGGGCCCAGAGCTGCGCACCCGAGAGAGAGAAGTGTAACTTCTTTTCCCAGGTGCCGGACCGCTCCCAGGCGATGCCTTGGGCGGCTAGTCTCTCCGATAGGTCGGTTATGACCTTCTCGGAGAAGTGTTCTGCAGACAAGGATGCCCTTGCCTGCCTCACACCCACGTACTGGCCGTAGTGCCCTACGGCCGTCGCGACGACCATATTGAAATGGGCACCGGGAAAATGGAGCACCATTTTCCCGTCGACAAACTCCTCCCCCTCGTTAAAAGGGGGGATCTTGGCGTTCATTGGAACGCCAAGTCTGATCCCAAGAGCCCTTTCAAGCTCTCGGGTTATTTCCCGTACGATGTACGGGATCCTAAAATCTTTTGCCATTTTTAACACCTCCTTAAGGTTTCGGGGTGGCATACCCCGCTTCCTTCAAGCCCTTTAGGCCTAAAGGAGAGGCAAAAGAGGACCCTTCCTCCTTCTCCCCGTAAAATCACCTATAAAAATTAAGTAACTTTACGGGAAGAAGGAAGTCTTCTATGTATTTGTGAAAGAACTATTTTATTAGACTAATTTGAGAGATAATCCATAATCTCAAATTATGCTACAAGTATAGCATATTATATTAATCTTGTCAAGGCATTGGGGTTAATAGCTATAAAAACCTCATTAAATTGGTTTTTTATACTATTGCAAAAAAAACATACTTTCCAGCCCTCGCCTCCTTCGGCTTTTCTACTGAAAAGCCTTCAGTCCGACGTTCGATTCCCCTTAAAAAGCCTTTAACGGTGACCCCAAGGGGAATCGAACCCCTGTTACCAGGATGAGAACCTGGCGTCCTAACCGCTAGACGATAGGGCCTTTCTCAAAATTTAATAGATAATTGCCATTATGTCCATTTTTGATTTATTATAAATCCAATGACTGAAAAAAATCCTTTCGCAATTAAGTTGCCTCCTTACACTATTTACGCTATTTTTTCCCTCGTTATTTTAGTTATAACTTTTGTCGCTATTTTATTTACTGTTCCAGAGGGTTCTTTTTTGATTATTCAAGGCGAGATAGGCGACAAATACACCTTTTTGAGTTTATTTTTAGTTACATTTGTCATTTGTAGCGTTAATCTTGTTGCTTCCTGGAATCTCTATAAAAAAGACAGAGTAGTTTCCCATATTTTCGGAGCTATGGCTGTCCTTATGCCTGCCATTATTTTACTTAAAATTGCGACTATTGTTTTGATATATTAAATTTACCATTTATTGTATCTGGCTACAGTAGATATTGTGTAGCGAAAGATTTTCGATTTTGAGCCCTATTTTTTTTATTATTAGTTATTATTTGCCTGTTACTTACTATAAATAGAAAACGATATTTGCCAAATTAAACTATTGTCTGTTACAATACACATTATGTTCGCTGTTATAGACACAGGAGGGAAGCAATATGTTGTTTCTCCCAGCAATAAAATAAAGATAGAAAAAATAGAAACTCCAGAGGGAGAAGAGGTGTTATTTGATAAAGTTTTACTTAAAGAAATAGATTCTAGCGTAGAAATCGGCAAGCCTTATATTCAAGGAGGCCTTGTTAAAGGCAAGGTAATTCGCCAAGCCAGAGATAGAAAAAAAATTGTTTTTAAATTTCATTCTAAAAACCGCTACGATAAGAAAAAAACCCATCGTCAATCGTTTACCGAAGTAGAGATTATTTCCATTTCTTAAATAACACACTAAAGCCCCTCAATAATTGCGGGGTTTTTTTATTTTCTTCCTTCTATTGCTTCTTGCAAGGTCTCCGGATCAGCAAATTCTACTTCTCCGCCTATTGGTATACCTCTTCCTAATCTTGTAATTTTTATTGCCGCTCCGCGAAGATATTCTACTATTATTTCTGCCGATATATCTCCTGAAGTTGTCGGACTAAAAGCAATTATAATTTCATTAAATTTTCCTCCGATCACAGAGGCCGCTCTGATTCTTAGCGCGTCTAATTTTATTTTTTGACTATCATTAAGCTTGCCGTTTTTTTTAACTTCTCCGAGACATAAATAAACGCCGTGATATTTTTGAACCGACTCAATAGAAATCAAATCAGTTTCTTTTTCTATAATAGCTATAGTGCGTTGGTCTCGCGTTTGATCTCCGCAAATTCCGCATAATTCTTGTTGGTCTGCGTTGATAAATGAGCGTAAATTTTCTTGATTGTTATATGTAGCGGAACAGGCGGAACAGATTTTAAGTCCTTGTATTATTTGTAGGGCGACAGAAATATCGGTAGCTATGTTTTTGTTATTTGCGAGATAATACGCAAGCCGAATTGCCTGACGGGGACCTATCCCAGGCAGTTTAGCAAATTCGTGAACAAAAGGCTTAATTGGATCCGGTATTTTCATGTATCATATCCACATTTTCAAAGCTCGCAGACTCTTTATCAAAACGGAGTTGTACGATACCAAGAGGTCCATTTCTATGTTTTGCTATATGTATTTCTGTTAATCCTTCTTCGTTTGGATTATCCATTGATTGTTGATATCTCCAGATTGGATGTATAAAAAGAACCACATCAGCATCTTGCTCTATTGAGCCAGAATCGCGAAGGTCGGATAATTTTGGCACTTTATTATCTCTCTGCTCTACGCCACGAGAAAGTTGTGAAAGAGCAAGTATAGGAACATTTAATTCTTTTGAAACAGCTTTTAATCCACGAGAAATTTCGGTAATTTGTTGAACCGGATTTTCAGAGGATTTTCTTGGTTGAATAAGTTGCAAGTAATCTATAACTATAAGTCCTAAGTTTTTTTCTTCTGCTTGCAGCCTCCTCGCCATTCTTCTTATTTCTAAAATATTTGGAGAAGGGGCATCATCAATATATATTCTTGCTTTTGATAGTCGATCAAAAGCCGCCTGTATCATTTCGTAGTCAAGTGCGTCTAATCGTTTGCCGGTGCGTATTTTCCAGAGCGAAACTTTTGATTCTGCCGCGATAAATCTGTCTACGATCTGCTCTCGCGACATTTCAAGCGAAAAAATACCAACTCCAAAATCAGATTTTGTGCCAACATGACGCATAATATCAAGCGCGAATGATGTTTTTCCAAAAGAGGGTCTTGCGCCGAGTATAACAAGATCTGATTTTTGAAGACCAGAAAGGATATTATCAAGTCCTGTAAAGCCAGTAGGCACACCACGAGTTATATTTCCTTGGCTAATGCGCTCAATTCTTTCGTAGGCGGCTGGCAATTCGTTCTTTACTAGGGCAAAAGTTCTTAAAGCCATTTTATTTGTGATGGCAAATACCTTCTGCTCTATGCTGTCCAAAAGAATATCTAAGTCTTCTGTCTCTGCCATCGCGCTTTCAGTTATTGCGCCAGAGGCGCTTATAAGGTCGCGCAGTATTTTTTTCTCTTTAACAATGCTCGCGTAGTGCGCGACATGAGCGGCAGAAGGGACGGCATTTACAAGGTCAGTAAGATACTCTATGTCTCCTGTTTGTTCTGTAAAGCCTGCTTTTTTTAATTCTGACGAAAGGGACAAAAGATCTATCGGCGCTTTTTTATCCCATAGTGAAAGCATGGCTTCGTATACTACGCTATTTTTTTTATCATAAAAATCGCTTGGTACTAAAATATCAGCAATATTACCAATCGCATCTTTATCTATCATTATAGCCCCAAGAACCGATTTTTCGGCCTCAAGATCTTGTGGGGGAACTCTTAAGTCGTTTTTTCTTATCATTTTTTTATAATCTCGTATCCTTTTGGCTTATCGCTTATTTCGTATCCTTTGGCCTCTATCTTTTTTCTAAGTGTGTCGGCGGCAGAATAATTACTATTTTGACGGAAAACTTCTCTTTTATCAGCTATTTTTATAATTTCCGCAGGGATTTTTTCAGAGAGTGTTTTTTTAATTAGCGATGATTCATATATTTTAAGCCCTAAAGCGCGATCGGCATAATTTATAAGAGTTATTTTATTTTTTGCAGGTAGGTTTTTATTTTTAAGAGCCTTCCATAAAACAGCAAGTGCTTTTGGAGCATTTAAGTCATCGCTTAAAGCTCTAAACATTTCTTTTTCCTCGTTTGTTTTATTTTGACCTGTTAATTTACTGAATTTGATTTTATTATCAACAACATTTTTTTTATTTAAGGCGCAAACTTCTTGCAAATTTTTTAAAGCCGTTTCTGCTGAGTCAAGTGCTTCCCAAGTAAAATTCATTTTAGAGCGATAATGCGTCTGCAAACATAAATATCGGAAGGCTAGAGGATTATATCCTTTTTTTTCAAGATCGCGAATCGTGTAAAAATTACCAGCTGACTTAGCCATTTTAGCGTTATTTACAAGGAGATGCTCTCCGTGCATAAAAAATCGCGCGAATTGTTTGCCTGTAGCCGCTTCCGATTGAGCTATTTCGTTTTCGTGATGTGGAAAAACTAAATCTACTCCTCCTGCGTGAATATCTAAAGTATCGCCAAGATATTTAGCAGACATAGCGGAGCACTCAATATGCCACCCTGGTCTTCCTGGTCCCCAAGGAGAATCCCAAGAGGGTTCTCCTGGCTTTTTAGCTTTCCATAAAGCAAAATCTTTAATTTCGTTTTTATCGTATTCATCAGCTGTTACACGGGCTTCTATACGAACCGCTTTTTTTTGTTTTGCGGCATCTAAGCGCGCCAGCTGTCCATATTTTTTAAATTTAGCGATACTAAAATAAACTGACCCGTCATCTGCTACATAAGCAAATCCTTTTTTTATAAGTTTTTGTGTTATAGTAATCATTCCCGCTATATGTTCGGTAGCGCGCGGAATTTTTTCTGGCACCTCAATGTTTAGTTTAATAAAGTCTTCAAAAAAATATTTTTCAAAAGGCAGGGTTATTTCTTCCAGTTTTTTACGCGACTCAATAGAAGCCTTGATAATTTTGTCATCAATATCGGTGATGTTCATGACTTGTAAGGTTTTGTAGCCGGCAAGCTTAATTGTTCTGCGCAAAATATCTTCAAATATGTATGTTCTAAAATTACCGATATGAGCAAAATTGTAAACAGTTGGTCCACAACCATATATTTTAGCAACGCGCCCATTTTGTGGCTTAAAAATCTGCTTTCTCCCTGTTAAGGAATTATATAATTTCATTGATGAGCGATGTTTAGGCGAAAGACCCATGTGACGAATTATAGCATTAATTGAATAAATCTTGCCAACAGGAAAATTTTAAGTATTATAAAACAGCAAACACTTGACAGCATCAGTCATTTTATTTAAAAATAACGCTAGTTCTTATGCCTAAACAAGATTTTGAAAACAACTCTTTCGAAGAACAGGATATTGAGAGTTCGCCTGTTTCTGATGTCTCTAAGCTTGTTCCTAATATTTCTGAAACGGAAGAAATGAAGATAAAGCGAGAGCGTGAAGAATATTTAGATGGGTGGAAAAGAGCAAAGGCAGAGCTTATTAATCATAAAAATGATGAATTAAAGCGGATGAGCGAGATTGTCCGTTTTGCAGGAGAGGATATTGCGCGCGACATGGTAGAAATTTTAGATAGTTTTGACCTTTGTATAGCCTCTCTTAGCGTTGATAACCAGAGTCTGGCTAAGGGAATTTATATGATAAGAACCCAACTAGAAGATCTGTTAAAAAAGAGAGGAATGGAAAGAATTATCGTGTCGGTTGGTCACCAATTTGATCCAGGACTTCATGAAGCAATTTCTACTATACAATCAGATAAGCCCCCAGGAATAGTAATTGAAGAAATTGAAAAAGGATATACATGGAATGGAAAACTTTTGCGCCCTGCGCGTGTGGTCGTCTCAAAATAATAATCAAATAATTAATTTAAAATATGCCAAAAATAATAGGAATTGATCTTGGAACTACTAATTCAGCCGTTGCTTTTGTTGGATCAGACGGCAAGCCAGAAATATTAGAATCTTCCGAAGGAGCAAGAACTTCTCCTTCAATAGCGGCCGTAAACAGAAGCGGCGAAAGATTGGTTGGTGTTCTTGCTAAGCGTCAATCAATTACAAATCCTGCAAACACTATCTTTTCGGTTAAAAGACTCATCGGTCGCAAGTGGAGTGATGAAGATATAGAGCGTGACAAAAAGTGGCTACCTTATGAGCTTAGAGAGTCTAAAGAAGGAGGTGTTGAAATAAAGCTAGGTGATAAATGGATGAAGCCTGAAGAAATATCAGCGATGGTACTGAGTAAACTTCGCACTGACGCTGAAATGCGACTCGGCGAAAGAATAGAAGAGGCGATTATAACCGTTCCCGCTTATTTTAATGATTCACAGCGCCAAGCGACTAAAAATGCTGGCGAAATTGCTGGTCTAAAAGTAAAAAGAATATTAAATGAGCCTACTGCGGCGGCGCTTGCTTATGGCTTAAATAAAGGCCAAAACGAAAAAATCGTTGTATATGATTTTGGAGGCGGTACTTTTGACGTTTCTGTTCTTGAAGTGGGGGACGATACTGTTGAAGTTAAGGCAACTGGCGGAGACACTCATCTTGGGGGAGACGATTTTGATAAAAAATTAAATGAATTTGTAGTTGCAGAATATAAAAAAACAGAAGGCATAGATATTTCTAAGGACCCCTTGGCATTACAGCGACTTAAAGAAGCAGTAGAGCGGGCCAAACACGAGCTTTCCTCATCTGTGGAAACCGAAATTAATCTGCCTTACATTACCTCTGATTCTGCTGGGCCTAAGCATCTTTTAATGAAAATTAGTCGCGCGAAATTAGAAGAACTTGTCGCGGAATATGTTGATAGAGCAGAAAAAATAACAAAAGACACAGTTAAGGAAGCGGGCTTTGCTGTATCTGATATTAACGAAATAATTTTAGTTGGCGGACAAACAAGAATGCCCGCTATTCAAGCATCAGTTAAAAAATTATTTGGGAAAGACCCTCATCGCGGTATTAATCCTGACGAAGTTGTGGCACTTGGCGCCGCTATTCAGGGTGGAATATTTCAGGGAGATGTTAAGGATATTCTTCTTTTGGATGTAACTCCACTTACTTTAAGCATAGAAACTCTTGGGGGGATAGCTACTCCAATGATTCCGAAAAACACAACTGTTCCTACAACTAAAACACAAATATTTTCAACTGCCGCTGATAATCAAATGTCTGTGGAGATCCACATCACTCAAGGAGAACGCGGAATGGCAAGCGATAACAAGACTCTTGCTAAGTTTATTCTTGATGGCATTCCTCCGTCTCCAAGGGGCTTGCCGCAAATCGAGGTTTCTTTTGATATAGACGCAAATGGCATATTGAGTGTTAAGGCAGTTGATAAAGCAAGCGGCAAAAGTCAATCAGTGCGCGTTGAAGCGCAAACCTCTCTTTCTAAAGAGGAAATAGAGCGACTTAAAAATGAAGCAGCGGCAAATGCCGAAAGTGATAAGATGAAGACAGTGCTTGTTGAGGCAAAAAACAGAGGAGAGGCTCTCGTATATTCTGCTGAGAAATCTTTAAAAGATGCAGAAGGCAAAATTGACGCATCTATTAAATCCGAAATAGAAGAAAAAATTAGTAGCTTGCGTTCTGCTCTAAGCACCGATGATTTGGAGAAAATTGAATCTTCTGTCTCTGATCTTTCTACCTCTATTCAAAAAATAGGAGAAAGCTTGTATAATAAAAAAGATGATGGAAAAACCAACGGAGATGGAGAAGAGCAGGAGCCAAAAGATAGCGAACCTGTTTCGTCCTAAATCTAATAAACACGAAACTGACACGGGAGAAGCCTTGTCTCGTAGTGAAAAAGAAAAAATCAAAGCGGAAAGATTCGCTCGAGAGGGACTATCTGACGCTGATTACTCATTGCTAAAAATTTTTGTAGTTATTATAGTAACAGCTTTATCTGCTTTTCTTTTCAGCTACGCCTTAATTTTTTGGTCTTTTTGGCCCGCTATCATAGTTGCATTTTTTTGTGCTTCTCTTATTGCGCTTATCCCACTGCTTTTAAAAGCTTGGATTTTATATCTTGCTACTACTTTTGTGCTCACTATTGCTTTTGTGCTACCTCTATTTTTAGTTGGCAATGTTCCTGTTGTGCCTGCTGGTGTTGTAGCCATAATTACTATTGTTATGCTTATGGCAGGATTTGTCTCTGCGAAGCGAGAATTAAATAATTCTTTACGGATAAGTTTTACTAAATTTTCTGGCAAAGTGCTTGGTAGAGCATTTATTGTAATATCTATTGTTTTGGCGGTTACTTATGGTTGGAATTTCCAAGCCCGAGCTTTATTTTCAGATGATTTTATAAATAGAGTTATAGTTCTTACATCGCCTTTTATAGGGCAACACATTCCTGGTTTTGACCCACAAATGAAATTAAGCAATCTTATTGATACTTTTGCGAGGCAATCTGTTTTGCAGCATGATGTGGGGAACTTTATTCACTTGCCAATACATTTACAAAAACAAGTCGTAAATCAGACAGCTACAAGCCTGTATGAAACAATTGAGAATAATCTAGGCACAAACATAAATCTTGAAACTTCTGTTCAAGATAATCTGCAGGTTGTTATTACAGATAAAGTTGTTGTTCCAATAGAGGCTATTCCTGCAGAGCGCCTCGCTGTTATAATCGCTCTTATAATATTTATTGCTGTAAGCGGACCGTTTTGGTTTTTAAGTTGGGTTGCTATGGGCATTGCTTTTATTTTATTTCAACTATTGCTTACAATAAAATTTGCAGAGACCTATCTTGAGCCCAGAAGCAAAGAAATAATTTTAATTAAATAAATCCATAAAAATAATAATGAAAAAAGATTATTACGATATTCTTGGTGTCCAAAAAAATGCCACAGAAGAAGAAATTAAAAAAGCTTATCGCAAGCTTGCTCACCAATATCATCCTGATAAAACAGGAGGCAGCGCTGATAAATTTAAAGAAATAAGCGAGGCTTATCAGGTTCTTACTGATAAAAATAAAAGAAATCATTATGACCAATTTGGCTCTGCTTCTGCTGATTGGCAAACAGGAGGCAATCCTTTTGCTGGCATGGGAAATATGCATGGAGTAAATTTTGATTTTAGTAATTTTGATATGGGAGACTTGTCAGGCATTTTTGAGGGGATTTTTGGAGGAATGGCGGATGTTGCTCGCCCAACCCAAAGAAAAGGATCAGATATGGAGGCGATTGTGGAAATTACATTAGAAAAAGCCGTAAGTGGGATTAAAATACCGATAGTTCTCAAAACATTTGTAAGTTGTGACGCGTGCAAAGGAAAAGGACATGATCCTAAAAAAGGTTTTACAAAATGCCGTGCCTGCGGTGGTTCTGGCGGTGTAAGAGAAACTAAAAGAACTATTTTAGGCTCTTTTTCCAAAGTGTCGGTTTGTAAGGATTGCGATGGCGTAGGAGAAACCCCTATTAGTCTTTGTAAGGAATGCGGAGGCAAAGGTAGAATAAAGGGAGAAAGAAAAATAGAAGTTGATATTCATCCAGGAGTGGTTGACGGACAGATTATTAAAATTAAAGGAATGAGCGAGGCAGGTGAAAAAGGAGCGTCTGCTGGCGACTTATATGTGCGAGTGAGAGTCTTGTCTCATAAAATTTTTGTAAGACATGGCGATGATTTAATTATTTCTAAAACAGTTAAGTTTTCCGATATTTTGCTTGGAAATCCGATTAGTGTACAAACTATTCGCGGTAAAGAAATGAAAATATCACCTATTCCAGGAACCAGCGTCCGCAAAGAAATAAGAATCAAGGGAGAAGGAGTTACTCCAAGAGGAGATTTAATTGTGGTATTTGATCTTCAAGTTCCTCATAAAATAAACGAAAAGACAAAGAAAGCACTTGAAGAATTAAAAGGCGAGTGGTAGGATATTTTTGTGTCCCGCCCATAACTCAATGGTAGAGTAGTTGCCTTTTAAGCAAAAAGTTGGAGGTTCGAGTCCTCCTGGGCGGACTGGGTTTTAATCCCAAAATATATTTTCAAAAAAACAATGAAAAATAAAATATTCTTTTTAATACTTTTGATAGTCGCTACCGTCGCCTCTGTTTTTTTTATTCTACCGTCTTCAACTGGCGAAGAAGTATCAGAAATTATTCCTGTTAAAATACCTAATCTTTTTCTAAACGAATTTTTACCTTGGAGATTAGGCCTTGATCTTGTTGGAGGAACAGCCCTTGTTTATGATATCGATCTCACAGATGTCCCGCGAGAAAAAGTGGAATCTGTAACGAACGGCTTAAGAGATGTTATTGAACGAAGAGTTGATCTTTATGGTGTTGCTGAGCCAAGAGTGCGTATTATTACACAAGGAGAAAGAAAGCAGCTTCTTGTAGAGCTTGCTGGTATAAACGATATCGGAGCGGCTGCTCAAGAAATAGGAGAGACTCCCTTTCTTAATTTTGGAGAAAATTGTGTTATCACTGAGGATACTATGACTTGCGATCCAACTGGACTTTCTGGAAAGCATATTGAGCGTGCTTCAGTTGCTACTGACCAACTTGGAATTATTATGCCGGTCGTAAGTCTTAATTTTAATGATGAAGGGTCTAGGTTATTTGAGGAAATCACAGCAAGAAATGTCGGAAAACAAGTGGCTATTTTTCTAGATGGTGTCCCGATAAGCGCTCCCGTTGTTCAAGAAAAGATAATTGGTGGTAACGCGCAAATATCCGGAGAAGGCATTACTCTTGAATCAGCTCACGAACTTGTAGAAAGATTAAACGCTGGTGCTCTTGCCGCACCTATTCGACTTGTAAGTCAGCGTGCGGTTAACGCTACCGCCGCCGTAGACTCTCTTTATCGCATTCTTCTTGCAGGAGCAATTAGTATCTTGCTTGTTATTATTTTTATAATCGCTGTTTATAAGAAAAACGGCATTATCGCCGGCATTTCTCTTTTACTCTATGTTATTTTTTCTCTTGCTATATTTAAGCTTATCCCCGGTTTTACTTTAAGTCTCTCAGGCATTACCGGCTTTATTTTATCTATAGGCGCAGCGCTTGACGCAAACATTCTTATTTTTGAAAGAACCAAAGAAGAATCTCGCCAAGGCGCTCGCGGTCTAGCTGCTATGGAATCTGGATTTAAATTTGCATGGTCTTCCATTAGAGACTCAAATATCAGTACAATTCTCACTGCCCTTGTTCTTTTTTATTTTACCACAGGATTTGTGCAAGGATTTGCCTTAACTCTCCTTGTCGGTATTCTTATTAATCTTGCCATGACTTATATAGTGACCAGAAATTTATTGAAAATATTTTCGGGTAAGGCCACAAAGTAAAAAATAATATAAAAAAATAACAAAATGAAACTCAACATAATTGGAAATAAAAAATGGTTTCTTTCCCTTTCTGCCGTTTTTGCAACTCTGTCTATCGCTGCTATCGTTATATTTGGATTTACTCCAGGGATTGATTTTGTGAGCGGAACAATGTGGCAGGTTGCTATCCCAAATGTCGATGAACGCACTGTTCGTGAATTTGCGGAAAACGACCTTAATCTTGATTCTCTGATCATTTCTTATGACGCGGTTACAGAGTCATATATTTTAATTTTTAGAGAGATTGCTGGAGCCGAGCACGTTGCTTTCAGAGAATCTTTAGTCGCTCGCTTTCCTCAAGCACAAGAACTTGATTTTGGTACAACTTCTCCTTCTGTTTCTGCTGAATTAACGAATAGAGCAATATGGTTAGTCGCTTTAGTTATTATCCTTATTTTGCTTTATGTCACTTACACATTTCGCCAAATATCGTGGCCTGTCAAGTCATATAAATACGGATTTGTAACTCTAGTGGCTTTGGCTCACGATACTTTAATAGCAGCAGGATTTTTCGCCGTCATCGGTCACCTAAGGGGCATTCCTATGGACACCTATTTTATTGTTGCGCTTCTTACGGTTGCTGGTTTTTCTGTGCAAGACACCATTGTTATTTTTGACCGCATTCGGGAAAAACTTTTAGGACAAAAAGGGAAAGCTGATTTTGCCGAAATCGCGAATAAAAGCGTAAACGAAGTTTTTATGAGATCTCTTATTACCGCAGTAGGTGTAATGATTGCATTAATTGTAGTTGCTATTTTTGGTCCACTATCCATGAGATACTTTGCTCTTACTATGCTTGTTGGAATGTTTTTTGGTACTTATTCTTCTATTTTTGTCGCAGCCCCACTTCTTACTGTTTGGAATAATTTTGACATCAGGCGTCAGGTGAAATCTAAATAAGATAAGTCTTAAGTTGCATAAAATAATTTGACATAATCTATTTTTCACTGATATATTTATAAACGTGCCAACAATGAATCAACTCCTGAAAAAGGAGCGCAAAGTTTTATCTAAAAAATCAAAATCGCCCGCTATGGGTCGCTATTTTAATGTGCTGAAAAATAAATCGGTTTATTCCACTTCTCCTCAAAAGAAGGGAGTGTGTTTAAAAGTATTTACTACTACTCCTAAAAAACCAAACTCAGCTTTAAGAAAAGTAGCAAGAATTCGCCTCACAAACGGTATGGAAGTTACTTCTTACATTCCTGGCGAACAGCACAATCTTCAAGAACACTCTGTTGTGCTTATCAGAGGAGGAAGAGTAAAAGATTTACCAGGTGTCCGTTATCATATTGTACGAGGAGCTCTTGATACTTCTGGTGTTATTGGTCGCAAACAACAAAGAAGTAAATATGGAGCTAAAAAAGCAAAAACTTCAAAATAATAATAACTAACAATGAGACGCAAGAAAAATTATAAAAGGGAACATACTCCTGATATTAATTACAACAGTATAGCAATTAGCAGATTTATTAATTACCTAATGTATGACGGTAAAAAATCTGTAGCTCAAAAAGATCTTTATGGCGCTTTCGCGGTCATAGAAAAAACTGGCAAGGCTCCACTTGAGGTGTTTGAAGCTGCCTTAGACAATGTAAAACCTTTGATGGAAGTTGTATCAAAGAGGGTTGGAGGAGCAAACTATCAAGTTCCACGAGAAGTAAGACCAGAAAGACAATTTATGCTTGCTTCTAAGTGGATTATTACTGCCGCAAGATCTAAAAAAGGAAAGCCAATTGCTAAAAAGCTTGCTGACGAATTTATTGCCGCCGCAGGAAACGAAGGCGCTGCCATTAAGAAAAAACAAGATATTCACAGAATGGCTGAAGGCAACAGAGCCTTTGCTCATTTTGCGAATTAATTTTAATTAAATATGGAAAATAAAGTCTACGGCATAGAGAAGACTAGGAATATCGGTATCGTTGCTCACATTGATGCGGGTAAAACTACTACTTCTGAGCGCATTCTTTTTTATACTGGCGTATCGCATAAACTAGGAGAAGTCCACG
>Ga0209105_100457_pt1 | contig 13508 bp, 12 predicted proteins | sample SedPBSmetaG_FD_184158 | JGI IMG/M metagenome (GOLD analysis project Ga0209105, IMG submission 184158) | Freshwater sediment bacterial and archeal communities from Indian Creek, Illinois, USA to study Microbial Dark Matter (Phase II) -... | ecosystem: Environmental > Aquatic > Freshwater > Creek >...
GGTCGTGGCTAAAGCGGTGCGTATGGCAGCCGGGATCATGCTTGAGGATTAGGCGGGCATTAGACGAATAAACGAAAGGTCGATACCCTTTATGCCGAAAAAAACAGTGATCATCGGCGGCGTAGCCGGAGGCGCCAGTGCCGCCGCCCGGCTGCGGCGCCTCAATGAAGAGATGGAGATCGTGCTGTTGGAAAGAGGAGAGCATATTTCCTATGCCAATTGCGGTCTGCCTTACTATATCGGTCAAGTAATCAAAGAGCGCAACGACTTGTTTATTATGACGCCCGAAAAATTCCGAGCACGCTTCAACGTCGATGTGCGCGTTAACGCTGAGGCGGTAAAGCTTGACCGGGCAGCGCGGCAGGTAGAAGTATTGAACCGCCTCAGCGGTGAAATATACCGGGAAAGCTACGACTATCTTGTATTATCTCCCGGTGCCGAAGCGGTCAGGCCTCTCTTGCCCGGCATTGAACTGCCGGCCGTTTTTACGCTGCGCAACGTTGCCGACACGGATAGAATCCATAATTTTCTGCAAGACAAAAACCCTGCCGCCGCCCTGGTTGTTGGCGGCGGTTCTGTCGGCCTGGAGATCTGCGAAAACCTGCAAGCCCGCAGCTTGAGCGTCAAGCTGGTGGAGCTGGCCCCACAGGTACTGCCATTTTTGGATAAAGAAATGGCCGCCTTGGTACAGCAGCACTTACGTAAACGGGGTATCGCCCTTTATCTGGGCGAAGTGCTGACCGCTTTGAAGGAAACCGCTGTGGGGGGTGTGGCGGCAGAGCTGCGCAGCGGCGCGGCAATCGAAGCGGAACTGGTTGTCCTGGCGGTCGGGGTCAGGCCCGAGATAAGCCTGGCCCGTGCCGCAGGCCTGGCAACAGACAAGGGCATCCGCGTAAACGCCAGGCTGCAGACCTCCGATCCCCATATCTACGCCCTGGGCGATGCGGTGGAAGTGGTGGATTTTGTCACCGGGAAACCTGCCCTCATGCCCCTGGCCGGGCCGGCCAATAAGCAGGGCCGCATCGTCGCCAACAATATCGCCGGCCGCCCGGAAGAGTATGCCGGCACCCAGGGAACCGCCGTATTAAAGGTATTCGATCTTACCGTTGCCGCCACGGGTGCCAACGAGCGTCTATTGGCCCAAAGTGAAATGGAGTACAGACAATGTATCGTGCAAACCGGCTCCCATGCCCCTTATTACCCGGGCAGCACCCCCCTTGTACTTAAGCTGCTCTTCAGCCCCACCGGCAAAATCTACGGCGCCCAGGCTGTCGGCTACAGCGGCGTGGAGAAGCGCATTGACGTTATCGCCACAGTTTTGCGCGCAGGCAAAAATATTTATGACCTCCAGGCGTTGGAACTGGCCTATGCCCCGCCTTACTCTTCAGCCAAGGACCCCGTGAATATGGCCAGCTATGTGGCCGGTAACATCCTGCAGGGTGATGTACAGACAATCAACTATGACGATCCCGCTCTCTTTGATGCCGGAGTAAAAAAAGTGGATGTGCGTGAACCCTGGGAATATGACCTAGGGCATATCCCCGGCGCCGTCAATATTCCCCTCGGGCAGCTCCGCCAGAGATTAAGCGAGCTGTCCCCGGAGCAGGAGATCATTGTAAACTGTGCAGTGGGCTTGCGCTCATATGTAGCAACGCGGATTCTGTGGCAGCGGGGTTATAGCAAGGTGCGCAATCTAAATGGAGGTTACAATATTTACCGCGTCTGGCAGGAGCATGGCCTGTAGGGAACGGCTGCGGGCGGGCACAGAGACCCGCCCCTACACCGTTCCGCAAATTTTGATTCAGGACAGGAGGGATGAGATCAATGATCACCTTTTTTAACCGATCGGTTCCTGTTTTATTCGGACCCGGGGCTGCACTGCGCACAGGCTTGAAAGTCAAACAGCTGGGTGCCCAAAAAGTGTTTTGTGTTTATGACCGGGGCATTAAAGATGCGGGTATTGCCGGCAAGATCGTTGATAACCTCGAAGCGGCGGGCCTGCAGGTTGTCAGCTATGACGGGGTGAAAGAGGATCCGCCGGATGCCGTGATCAATGAAGCGGCGGAGATTGCCGCCAGGGAAAAAGTTGATGCCGTGGTGGGAGTTGGCGGCGGCAGCACCATGGATACAGCCAAAGGGATCAATGTGCTTTTGACCAACCCGGCGCCGATCAACCAGTATTATGCCGGTTCGGGGAAGGCACATCAGCCCGGGAAGATTTTAGTCTTAATCCCCACAACCGCTGGCACGGGCAGCGAAGCAACCAACATCAGCGTCGTTTCGGATACGCAGAGTCAAAGTAAAAAAGGCGTACTCGGTCCGGCGGCCCTGGCTGTGCTGGCCATTGTTGATCCGGAACTGCTCCTTGGACTGCCCCCGAAGATTACTGCTGCCACAGGTATGGACGCCTTTGCCCACGCGGTGGAAGCATTGACCTCCGAGGGGATGAACCCCATGTCCGATGTCCTGGCAGAAAAAGCGGTGGCGCTCATAACCCACAATCTTCCTATATCGGTAAAGGACGGCAGCAACCTCGAAGCCCGGACAAATATGATGTTCGCCTCACTTATTGCCGGCATTGCCTTTAACGACACAATGCCCCATTGGGGGCATGCCATTGCCCATGCCCTTGGTGTAAAGTTCCACATTCCCCATGGTATCGGTTGTGCCGTTGCACTGCCCGTAGCAGTGGAATACGTGGCAGACGCAGTACCGGAAAAAATCAGGCAAGCCGGAGTGGCAATGGGCCTGTCCCTGCCGGAGGGAATGCTTCCTGCCGAGCTGGGCTCAACAGTCGCGCAAGCAATCCACAACCTGAACCGCCGGGTGGGCATACCCAGCCTCAAGGAATATAACGTTGATGAAGCAGCGCTGGAGCAATTGGCAGGCAATGTCCTAGCTGATGACTGTGCCATGTTCGGACCGAAGCGGGCCTCCGCCAAACAGGCGCAGAGTATGCTTAAAAAAACATGTGCATATTAAACTGGAAAGGGTGAATGCTCATGGCAAAAGTATACAGGATTAACGTAAAGACAATGTCGATTGTGCAGGAAGAGCTAAAAGAAGAGTACCGCTTGCTTGGCGGCCGGAGCCTGATCTCCCGGGTGATGAGCGAGGAAGTGGAGCCCACATGTGATCCTCTGGGTGCGGGCAACAAGCTGATTATCTGTACATCCCTCTTGGCCGGAACCACGATCCCGGCGGCGCACCGTCTCTCCGTGGGCGGCAAAAGCCCGCTCACCGGAGGTATCAAGGAAGCTAACGTGGGCGGCACCGCCGGCACCTTGCTGGCGCGGCACGATATCAAAATGCTCATCTTTGAAGATCTGCCCGCCTCCGGCGACTGGCAGCTGCTCAAAATAGATACGGCCGGAACCCCGGAGCTGGTTTCCATCCCCGACCTGGCCGGGCTGAACAATTATGCCCTGGTGGATAAACTGAAAGAGCGTTTCGGCGACAAAATCAGCGTTATCTCCATCGGGACAGCAGGGGAGATGCAGTATCGAAACTCCACCTTACAGGTCATCGATGCCGCCACCGGCTATCCTTCCCGTGCCGCGGCCCGGGGCGGGCTGGGTGCCGTCATGGGCTCCAAGAAAATCAAAGCCATAGTTATCGAAAGAGCCGAAACACCCCATGGCTTCCCCTATACCGACAAAGAAAGATTCGACGCCGCCCGCAAAAAACTGGTGGATGTAACCATAAACAACGAAGGAATGCGCTGGCTGCGGGAGATTGGCACACCGGCGATCCCCGATCTTACCGGCTCATTGGCAATATTGCCGTATCGTAACTTCAGCGGAGGTTTCAACAAGGATGTGGGCAAAATCGGCGCCGCATCATTCCTGGCCAAACTCAAGGCCGGCGGCGGCAAAAGCGGTGAAGCATGCCAGGCCGGCTGTGTAATCCACTGCTCCAACCGCTACAACACCCCTGATGGGGAGTATCTCACCTCCGCACTGGAGTATGAAACCATTGCCCTTTGCGGTTCCAACTGTGACATTAACGATCTCGATACCATTGCCCGCATGGACCGTCTCTGCGATGACTTTGGCCTTGACACCATCGAGACAGGCGCCACCCTGGCCGTCTGCATGGAAGCGGGCAAGATTCCCTGGGGAGACGGCGAGGCAGCTATCGGGCTGATCGAAGAGATGAAAAAGGGCACCGACCTAGGCAAAATACTGGGGCAGGGCACCCAGGCCGCCGGTGAGGCACTCGGTGCAAAGAGGATCCCTGCAGTCAAAGGCCAAGGCCTGGCTGGATACGAGCCAAGAAACATTAAAGGTACGGGTGTCACCTTTGCCACTTCGCCCATGGGGGGCGACCATACGGCGGGTCTCACCCTGGAAGCGCCTATTGATCACCTGTCGCCATTGGGCCAGGCAGCCGTATCGGCAATGATGCAAGTCATGTCAGCCACTGCCGACAGTATGATGTGCCTCTTCGGCTGGTTCTCGATTATAAGCGAAGCGCCCCAAATTATGCCGGAGATAATGACAGGGCTATATGGGGGAGTATGGGATTTTGACAAAATCCTGGACATTGGACGCCAGTGTGTCATACGGGAAAAGGCCTTCAATACCGCTGCCGGATTTACCAAGGAAGATGATCGTCTGCCCGGGTTCTTCTTAACGGAAAAATCCCCGGCCACCGGGGCAGTCTTCGACATCAAATCCCTGGAACTGGACGGCGTTCTGGACTTTTAACCTGCCGCAGGAAGCCCGAGGTGCCGGAAAACCGACGCTTCGGGCATACAAACAACCGGCAGCACGTTTGAGCGCAGAAAGGATGGTGCAGATGCTCATTATCGGCGAACTGATTAACGCTACGCGCAAAGATGTACGGGAAGCGGTTATTAATAAGGACGAAGAATTCCTGCAAAAACTTGCCCGGGACCAGGACGAAGCCGGCGCCCATTATATAGACGTCAATGTTGCCATTGAATCGGGCGGGCCGGAACAGGAAACGGAAGATATGCAGTGGGCAATCAAAACTATTCGTGCAGTCACCGCAAAGCCGCTGACGCTGGATACAACCAGTTATGCGGTGCTGGAGGCGGGATTAAAAATGCATGGTCCGGGCGCCATGGTCAACTCCGTCAACGCTGAAGAAGACCGTTTAACACCTTTTGTCAGCCTGGCCAAAGCGTATGACGCCTTAGCGATTGTCCTTCCCCTTGACGCGGCCGGCATACCAAAAGAGGCGCGGCGCAGATTTGATATTGCGCAAAAAATACTTGAAGTTGCCGGTGCGGAAGGATATAATGTAGAAAATTTATATTTTGATCCCTTAGCACTACCTTTGGCGGTAAGCGATCAAAACGGGCTGGTCACGCTAAAGACGCTGCAGCTGTTTAAAATGGAGCTCGGGGTAAAAACCACATGTGGTCTCACCAATATTTCTTATAGTTCGCCTGCGCGCGGCCTGCTAAACCGGAATTTTCTGGTGCTGGCCATGGGCTTTGGCATAGATTCAGCCCTGGTAAACCCCCTTGACCGGAAGCTGATGAGCGCTGTTTATGCCGCTGAGGCATTATTGGGCCAGGATGCCTACAGCTCTGTGTTTATACGGCAGTTTCGCCGGGGCAATCTTGTGGTTTAAATATTAAGAGTTATTTGCGCAGCGGGATCGGGAAGGGTGTTTTGCTTTTCCCTTCCCGAAGTTTTTTTTGGAAGGTGGTTGAAGATGCCGGAGGTTCTGATCACCCTCGCGGTAAACGGACAGAAATACATATTGAAAATCGGCGCCGGACAGGGAGAGGTTGACCCTTCCCATACCCTTGCCCATACGCTCAGGGAAAACCTTGGTCTTACCGGAACAAAGGCGGGGTGTAACAGGGGTGAATGCGGGGCATGCACGGTCCTGCTCGCAGGTAAACCCGTTTTATCCTGCATCACCCTTGCTGTGGAGTGCGACGGTAAAGATATCACGACGATTGAAGGCCTGGAAGATCCGCATACAGGAGAGCTTGACCCGGTACAGCAATCTTTTTTGGAGAGCGGGGCTTTCCAGTGCGGTTTCTGCACGCCGGGGATGATTATGAGCGTTAAGGCTTTACTGCGGGATTTGCCGGAGCCGACGGATGAGCAGATCCGGGAAGCCCTTTCCGGTCATTTCTGCAGATGTATCACTCATTATCATGTTTTGGAAGCGGTTGGCAGGACTATAGGCAAAAGCAGGTGAAACGGGTGCAAAAAGATTTCAGGTACATCGGAAAAGAAACCCCGCGCAAAGACGCGGCGAGCATTGTCAGGGGTAAGGCAAAGTACATCGATGACTTAAAACTGCCCGGCATGCTTCATGCCAGGGTTTTAAGGAGTCCCCATGCCCATGCCCTGATTAAAGAGATAGACACAAGCCGGGCGGCGCAGCTGGATGGCGTTAAGGCTGTGCTTACGTATAAAGAAATTCCGGCCTGGCGGGGAGGGCTGCCATCCCATCTCGGGGTTCTGAGTCAAACAGTGCGTTTTACCGGTGACGCCGTCGCCCTTGTCGCCGCGGAGAGCGAAGCGGCGGCGGAAGCGGCTCTTGATCTGATTGATGTCCAGTATGAACTGCTCGATGCTGTCTATGATGCGGAAGAAGCGGTCAAGCCTGACGCACCCCAGCTCTATGCCCAGTTTCCCGGAAATCTTTTTCCCCTTGCCTGCCCCTGGATGGGGCCAAACTCCCTGCAACAGGTTGTGATGGGAGATGTGAACGAAGGGTTTGCCCAGTCGGATATAATTGTGGAAGGCAGCTGCAAATACGACAATATTCCCAACCCCCTGCCCCTGGAGCCGCCCGGCGTGATTGTAAGCTGGGAAGGGCCGGATGAACTGGTCGTCTGGTCTTCAACGCAAGCACCCTATTTTTTGAAGATGCTTCTCTACTATGGGATGGGCAGGATCAATGTCAGATCCATCTCCGCACATTGCGGCGGCAGCTTTGGCACAAAGGCCGCGCCATGGCCGCTTGTTTACCAGGCTGCGGCCCTGGCAAAAGTAACTAGGAGGCCGGTCAAATTGTTTTACAGCAAGGCGGAACATTTTGCCGCGTACACGCTGCGCCTCGGATCCACATTCTCCGGGAAGATCGGCATAAAAAGGGATGGTCGGGTCATGGCCGTGGAGGGGGAATGGCTGATCAACACCGGTTATTGCTCCGATGCGGCGCAGGGCATGGTGGCGGTGGGTTGCGGAGAAGTGCAGCTGCTCATCCGTTGCGCCAACTGGGATATAAGGCCGAAGTTGGTCTGCACAAACCGCAGCGCCTCCAAGATGGTCAGAGGATACGGCGGCCAGGAACTGGAGTCAGCGTTTTTACCGGTCCTGAGCATGGCCATGGAAAAGGCGGATCTGGATCCATTTGAGTTTTTCAAGAAAAATTATGTTAAACCTGGTGACGATTACTACTGGCGCGATGGCAACCTTTGGACATGCAGGGGCACCGATTATGCGCAGGCCATGGAAAAAGGGGCGGAGCTATTCGGCTGGAAGGAAAAATGGAAAGGCTGGCTTAAGCCTGCAAGCGTCAACGGAGCCAAGAGGACAGGTGTGGGTGTGGGTGTGCACGGCAATGCGGATGTGGGCGAAGATGTATCCGAAGCCTATGTGCGCCTCGAACCCAATGCCACGGCTGTAATCTATTCATGCGTCTCGGAACACGGCACGGGCCAGCCCAGCAACCTCTGCAAGATGGCTGCCGAAGTGTTAAAGCTGCCCCTTGAAGCAGTTACCCTCACACCGCCAGACACCCTGGTAAACCCTTATGAATTTGGACCTGTAGGTTCCCGCGGAACCTATGCCATCGGCAGTGCGGTCATCAATGCCGCAATGGACGCCAGACAAAAACTCCTGACCAGGGCTGCCGCCATGTTTCAATGCGAACCGGAGGAGCTGGATACGGAAGACGGCATGATCTTTCACAAGGGGGAAAAAGGGGAAAGAATCCCCTGGAAAGCATTAAGCGTGGAACATACCTACATTGGCTATGGCCGTTTTGAACCTGATTTCAGCGTCCCCAATTTTGTGATGATCTTTGTGGAAGTTGAGGTAGATATAGAGACAGGTAAAATAGAGCTGAAGCGCGTTGTGGGAGCCACGGACGTGGGGCAGATCATTGACCCCCAGGGACTGCGAAACCAGATGCACGGCTGCCTCGGATCGGCCGGCATTGATAGCGCTATCTTTGAGGAATCGATTCTGGATAAAAAATTGGGACGGTTCCTCAATACAAATATGCTCGACTATAAGTGGCGTACATTTGCGGAACTGCCTGTCTTTGATTCCGTTATTCTGGAAACTCCCATCGATACGCATCTTTTCAAAGCGGTTGGTTTTGGTGAGATCGTAACCTCGCCGGCGCCTTCAGCCGTTTTGATGGCCGTTTCCAATGCTGTGGGCAAAAGGCTGAACGAATACCCGTTAACGCCGGATAAAATTCTGAAAAACATCAGGTAAAGCGAGGCATCGGTGATGAAATCCTTCCGCCATATTAACGCCTTTAGTATTGCCGAAGCAGTAACTCATATGGAAGAATACGCGGACAGGGCCAGGATAGTGGCAGGCGGCACGGATATCCTGGGTATACTCAAGGATCAAATCCTTCCCGTTTACCCGGAAGCCCTGATCAATATCAAAACCATTCCCGGGCTGGATTATATCGAGGAGGACAGCTCCGGATTAAAAATAGGCGCCCTGGTTAAGCTCGACGCTTTGGCCCGTTCACCCCTAGTGCGGGGAAAATACAAGATGCTGGCTGAGGCAGCCCAATCGGTTGCCACCCCCCAGATTCGCAACATGGGTACCATCGCCGGCAATTTGGGCCAGGATACACGCTGCTGGTACTACAGATATCCCCATGCCATCGGGGGAAGGATTCTGTGCTTGCGTAAGGGAAGCGGGCCGTGCCTAGCCGTGAACGGCGACAACCGCTATCATGCCGTTTTCGGCGGCAGGCGCTGTCTTGCCGCTTGCCCTTCGGACATTGCCACGGCTCTTCTTGCCCTGGACGCAGAGATCGTGACGGAAGGGACAGGGGGAAGCAGGATTGTTCCGGTGAAGGACTTCTTTAACCCTCTGGGCAACGCCCTGGAAAAGGATGAGCTGATCGTGGAGATCCGCATGCCGGACCCGCCCGCGGCGGCGCAGCAGCATTTTATCAAGTATACACTGCGCAAGCCCGTGGATTTTGCCGTAGTCAGCGTGGCTGCGCTGGTGGTCTTACGGGACGGTATTTGCACCGAAGGGCATATCTCTCTGGGGGCGGTGGCTGCCGGACCCATCAGGGCCGAAGAGGCGGAACAGTATTTGAAGGGGAAAATGCCTGATCCCGCAATGCTGCAGGAGGCCGCCGCTTTGGCTGTGCAAACGGCAAAACCGCTGAGCAAGAACGGCTACAAGGTTGAGATTGCCCGGGCGCTGATTGCCCGGACGTTGGCAGCCTGTGTTGCTCAGCCCCCGGCTAGAACAGGATAAATACGGATTTCGTCCCCTTCGCATATATCCCTTTGCTCGTATGCCGCGGGAGGGATAACCTCGTTGTTGACGATGACGTTTATTTTGCTGCGCCTTATGAATAGGTAGTTGTTGTCCTCACTCAATTGCCGCAGCAATCTTTCCACCGTCAAACCCTCTGTCCATGCAGTTTCCTTATAGTTTACCTTGATCATTACATTCAACCTCTCTGTCCCCCTGTGTTGCTCGACTGTTTGGCCTATTTGTGGTATGCTGCCATTGGTGGTAACCACCCCGTATGATTTTGGTTTTTTCTCAACCCTATTATGACATAACTGGGCTGGGAACCGCCACTATAATTTTCACGGCTGTTGGATAATTTCGGCGAGGAGCTCAGGGGAGGTAATTGCTGGATGCTGAAGGAAACGGATGTTACAACTTACCTGAAAAACTTTGTGCATACGGAGGAGGGAAATTTAACTTTGTTCGGCGCCTCTGAGCAGAAGACACGTCTGGAAACGGTAAAGCTAGACGGCCAGGAGGTACCTTACTACATTAACGAATTCTGGACGGCCAGGCAGAGGCAGGCTTCATCCATACACGAGATCTCCTACCGGGCATGCTTTAAACCCCAGCTGCCCCGCTTTTTTATCAAGCTGCTTTCCCAGGAGGGGGATTTGGTCTATGACCCTTTCAGCGGCCGGGGCACGACAATATTGGAAGCGGCGCTGCTGGGCCGCAGGGTTATGGCCAACGATATCAACCCCTTAAGTAAAATACTGGCCCTGCCGCGATTGGCTGTCCCTCCCTTCACTGCGGTCCAGCAAAGGCTCTCGCAGATACCCCCTGACGGCAGCGCGGAAACAGAGATGGATCTCTCCGTGTTTTTCCATACGGGCGGGCACGGAGACCCGCCCCTACATAATAATGCGGAAACAGAGATGGATCTCTCCATGTTTTTCCATCCTGATACCGAGGCGGAGATCCTTTCATTGAGAAATTATTTGCGGCAGGTAAGAGAGGCTGGTCTGGAAGATGAGGTTGACCGGTGGATACGCATGGTCGCCACGAACAGGCTCACCGGTCACTCCAATGGCTTCTTTTCTGTTTATACGCTGCCGCCCAACCAGGCGGTTACGGCAGAAAAACAGCTGAGGATAAATATGCGAAGAAACCAGCAGCCCACATACAGGGATACACGAAAACTTATTCTTAAAAAAACGCACAGCCTCATTAAAGATCTCGCCGCGGGCGAGATAACCAGGCTCAGGGATGCGGCACAGAGCGCCGTCTTCCTGGAAACGGATGCGCGCCGCACCCCGCAAATTCCTTCCCAATCCGTGCAGTTGACGGTAACATCGCCTCCTTTTTTGGATATCGTCCAGTACTCCCAGGATAACTGGCTGCGCTGCTGGTTTAATAGTATCCCCATGGCGGAGATCGAGCATCAGATTACCATGGCAAAGACAGTGGAACAGTGGTCCATGGTGATGGGCGCAGTCTTTAAGGAACTGTACCGCATCACCCAAAAAAACGGCTGGGTTGCTTTTGAGGTTGGCGAAATAAAACACGGCAGGATCAGGCTGGACGAACATGTCGTGCCGCTGGGACTATCTGCCGGCTTCAATTGTGAGGGCGTGACCATCAACCTGCAGGAGTTTACCAAGACATCAAATATCTGGGGTGTTGGCAACAATAACTTAGGGACGAATACCAACCGTATTGTTCTTTTCCGCAGGGATTGAATTTATATTTAAGCCCACGGTGGTAGCGGCGTGGCGCTGCACAAACCGATCCATCCTGCTTAAGGCTTCGCCGATCTGCTCCACGGAGGCGGCGTAGGCGCAGCGGATATAACCTTCGCCGCACTCGCCGAACGCATCTCCGGGGACAACGGCCACCTTTTCTTCATTTAGCAGTTTTTCACAGAATTCCTGTGAGCTCATGCCCGTTTCTTTAATGGAGGGGAAAGCATAGAAGGCGCCCCCCGGCTCAAAACAGGGAAGGCCGATGCGCCGCAAGCCGTTAATAATGAGGCTGCGCCGCTGTTTGTACTGCTCCTTCATTTTTAAAATCTCCGCCGCGCCGTTTTTGAGGGCTTCCACAGCGGCTATCTGCCCCATAATGGGGGCGCACATGATCGTGTACTGATGTAATTTGGTCATGGCCGCTAAAATCTCTTCCGGTGCTGCTGCGTAGCCGATACGCCATCCGGTCATGGCATAGGATTTGGAGAATCCATTGATCAGAACCGTGCGCTCCCTCATGCCCGGCAGCGAGGCGAAGGAAACATGTTCTCCTTCATAGGTAAGCTCACTGTAGATTTCATCCGAAATTACCAGCAGATCGTATTTTTCCGCCAGACGGGCAATTTCCCGCAGCTCGCTGCCGCTCATGATTGCACCGGTGGGGTTATTGGGGTAGGAGAGGATCAGCGCTTTGCTCCGCTTTGTAATAACCTTCTCCAGGTCCTGCGGTTTTAATTTGAAATGATCGGCCTGCTGTGTGGCGATGGTTTTAAAAGTGCCCCCCGCCATCACGGTACAGGGCTTATAGGAAACAAAACATGGTTCGGGGATAATTACCTCATCGCCTTCTTCCAGCACAGCGCGCAGGGCGATGTCGATGGCCTCGCTGGCACCCACGGTCACCAGGATCTCGCTGTGATAGTCATAGGCCAGCTGAAAATGCCGCAGGAGGTAACGGCTTATTTCCCGGCGCAGCTCTTCGGTGCCCTTGTTGGAAGTATAATTAGTGAAACCCTTTTCCAGGGAGTAAACACCCGCTTCCCGAATATGCCATGGCGTGACAAAGTCTGGCTCCCCCACGCCCAGAGAAATAATCCCCCGCATGGTGCTGGCCAGGTCGAAAAATTTTCTGATACCGGAGGGGGGCAGCTCTGCCAGCCTCTTTTTGACAAAGGAACGGCTCATGGGCTGACCACCAGCCTGTGATCTGTTTTGTCTTCATCGAAAACAATACCGTTCTCTTTATACTTTTTTAAAATAAAATGGGTGGCTGTACTCTGCACGTTTTCCAGGGTAGCCAGTTTTTCCGAGACAAAAAAGGCAACCTGCTTCAAGGATGTTCCCTCCACCATCACGGAAAGGTCATAGCTGCCCGACATCAGGAAAAGACCCTTTACTTCCGGGAAGCGGCTGATCCTTGCGGCGATAACATCAAACCCCACATCCCGCTGCGGTGTTACCTTAACATCGATAACGGCGGTGACGTTATCCTGATGGCTTGTTTTTTCCCAGTCAATGAGGGTCACATAACCCAGGATAACCTTGGCTTCTTCCAGTTCGGCGATGATTTTCAGAACTTCTCCTTCTTCCATGTTGAGCATGGTGGCCAGAGTCTGGGTTGATATGCGCTGGTTTTGTTCCAGGGCCTGTAAGAGTTTAATCTTCACATCTTCCATATTGTAACCAACTCCCTTGCCTGTTTTTCGGTGCGCAATATAAAAATTCCGCCCGGCAAGCTGTCATAACACTACCATAAAATAAGCTATTGCGTCAACAAGAACAGTAGTCTGAATTTTGGTTATTATTGACATGCATATGGCACTCCGGTATACTTTTAGCTGCAACAACAGGTATTCCAAATGATCAGGGGCAGGAGGCGGACAAAAAAATGGATTTGCACAAAGTGGCGGCGGCGGAAGGTAAAAAGATAATCACCCTCATCCCCGGGGACGGGGTGGGTCCCGAATGCATCAATGCGGCAAGACGCGTTATTGATGCCTCCGGTGTATCCCTGGAGTGGGAGGAGCGGCAGGCTGGCGCCGGCGTTTTTAAACAGGGAATCGCTTCCGGTGTTCCCCGTGATACAATTGAATCCATCCAAAAAACGCGGATTGTGCTGAAAGGTCCGTTGGAGACGCCGGTGGGCTACGGCCAGAAAAGCGCCAATGTGACCCTGCGCAAGCTCTTTGAAACCTACGCTAACATCCGGCCGGTGCGGGAGCTGCCCGGGGTTGTTACCCCCTACAGCGGCCGCGGCATCGACCTGGTCGTGGTCAGGGAGAATGTTGAAGATCTTTACGCCGGTATTGAGCATATGCAG
>Ga0209105_100459_pt1 | contig 13479 bp, 13 predicted proteins | sample SedPBSmetaG_FD_184158 | JGI IMG/M metagenome (GOLD analysis project Ga0209105, IMG submission 184158) | Freshwater sediment bacterial and archeal communities from Indian Creek, Illinois, USA to study Microbial Dark Matter (Phase II) -... | ecosystem: Environmental > Aquatic > Freshwater > Creek >...
CGGGTTCACATTGCGATAGCCACTGCCGCCGCTCCCTTTGTCAGCCGCACCTTCACTGTCAACTTTGCCGCTCCGCCCGCTCCCATAGTTGGCGCGCGGAACGTCACCATGTTCATCGGTGCGCGCGGCTTTGTGCAGGACGGCGTCGTCAAGACCCTGGACGTGGCTCCCTTCATTGAGAACGCCCGCACCTTCGTGCCCGTGCGCTTCCTGGCGGAAGCCTTCGGCGCCACCGCCGACTGGATGCCCAAGGATGCACCTGTGCGCACCGTCACCGCCGATGTGGCCGCCTTCATCAGAAAAAATTTCGGGACACAATGAAAATTTTTTAGGAAATAAACCATTGTTTCCCCAATATTTTTTAAAAATTTTCTTTGTGTCCCGAAATTTTTGTCATAGCCTATCGGCCGAATCCGGAACGATGGGATCAGTCATTCATGCGGAGGCGGTAACGATGAAGCGGTAGCATATCAGTGACAAGGAGGTACGGTCCTTTTGTGTTGATTTTTTACATGGGGAAAGGTGAGCCTAAATGACAATTTGCACATTTGTTTTCAAAACAAGCCTGGGTGTGGTAAAATATGAACGAGGTGCGAGCTGCGAACGCAGCGAGCGAGGAGCTCGTGAGCGTTCCACTCGACGCCGCGTTAGCGGGGTCATTTGTAAGCTTATGGAATACAGCAGGGAAACCCTGCCCGGTAAAGTCTAACCAACAGCCGGTACCGAGTCCTTGGAGCCGAAGCGGTAACGTCAGGTTGTAAGCGTAGGACAGGGAGCCAGCCGAGCCGAAAGCGCAAGCTGAAGTGATTGAGCCACGAAATTATTTTAGAGTCAAAGAGGCCGATGCCGTCTTGTGGGCAGCAGGCAGCACTGTGTGAGCGTAATGGTGAGCGAAGCGCAGCTCTTTCGGGGTCTGAGAACTCGGCGAGGATGGATGAGAAGTATTTCATGAGAACAGCTGAGGTCCCGTATGCTCTGGGCGACCAGTATGACAACGAACCTGGAAGACAGGGGAGGCATCAGACGGCATACGGGAAGTCCGATTAGCCCATAGTACCGTAGAAACCTGTGAAAGCAGGCGGAGGGAAGGGGCTAACACATCATCGCCCTAAGCAATGAGGGTTGACACAGACAGGAGCTGGACAAAGTTGATAGCGGAATTGCTTAGGATAAAACAATGTGTAGAAAAGGCTCAAGGGGAAAAGGCTCAAAACCTGGCGAGTGCCATCAACAAAAGTGCGCTGGCAGCCGCCCATAAAATCATGGACGGCAGGAAGGCAACCGGAGTTGATGGGATGAGCAAGGAAGAGTACGGCGCCGCACTGGACAGGAATCTGGAAGACCTGGTTTCAAGAATGAAGAGAGAAGCCTATAAGCCGAAACCGTCAAAGAGGGTGTATATCGACAAAGCGGGCAGCGACAAGAAACGGCCGCTGGGGATATCTTCATATGAAGATAAACTGGTGGAAAAAGTGGTTGCGGAACTGCTGGAAATCGTCTATGAACCGAAGTTCAGCGATGTCTCCTACGGATTCAGGCCAAAGAGGAACTGCCATCAAGCCATCCGGGAAGTGATAGAAGATATCCAGTATCGTAAAACGAACTACATCGTAGAAGCAGATATCAAATCTTTCTTCGACACACTAGTAATATGATTCCTAAATAATCTTGCAATCTGTCATATTACAGCTTATAACCTAAATTCCCGGTAAAATTATAACTATGTTTCCAGATTAATCCCCAGGCTTTCCAAAATATGTCGTTGCGGTTTGGTAACCTCCGTGAGGATATGTCCGTACCTGCCTGAATAACGAACCTTGGTCAGCGTCTCCATTTCCATAAGGAGTTCACGGGTCGTATACTTTTCAATAAGCCCCGTTTCCCGCATCTTTTTACGCAAGGCACTCATAAGGATAAGGGCAATGAACTGGACAAAGAGCCTGCCATCCATGGATGCGGAACTGTGGATGCGCAGACGTTTCATGTCCAGCTGGTTTTTCAGGTCATCAAAACACTTCTCCACTGCATCTTTGTTCCGGTACACCACGAGCGCCTCCACCGGATCTTTGATATCGTTAGTCAGGAGCACATAAAAGCCGGCATAATTTTTACGGTACTGCTGGATGGCTTCGTTATTAAAAAGCACCTTTCTGCCCCGTACGGGTGTCTCTTTAATAATAAAGAAGGCTTTGTAAGCATCTTCATGATTACTGATGCGTTGGCCTGTTTCCAGTTCTTCCTTGTAACTTAGCAGTTCTTCCGTAAAACCGTCAGTTGCTGCCGCCGCCGCATGAGCATTGTAGTACAGATGCACATAACAGCGCCGGCGTTCTTTGCCCCAGGGGTACAGCTTTGTGTGGACATACAGGATTTCACCGTCAAGCTTCCGGTAGTTCTCCGGATTTTGGATGGTTTCTTTGACCTCATCAATAATTTGCCGGACCCATTTGCGCATAGGTACTGCAATGGTGAACCTGTCCCGTGCTTTGAGCAGTTCATCCACATTTGTTTGACTGTAAAAGCCTTTATCCAAAACCAGGCGCAGCTTGGACGGCCCAAGGAAGTTAAAGGTTTGCAAGATATTATGCAGGGTAATGACATCACTGATATTCCCCGGCAAGCGGTTGTAATAGGCCGGCAGCCGGCTTATCTGACCAAAGAGCAGTGCCAGGTTAATCTGCGGCAGCTTTTCCCCGTCCCGGTTGTAGCCGTGCTTGACGTATTCATTTAACTCCCCATAAGAGGAGACAGAGGTGATGTCGTAACACAGATAATCGTTCTCCAACACCTTCTTGCCCCATTTGGCAAAGAAGGTTTGCTGTTCTGCATGGCCCAGTGATTTTAAGATTTCACTGATGCGCTGGCTCGTAAGTGTATTGTTATATGGATGGGCATGGCTCTTGCTCCAGGCTTCACAGTGGCTCAAGGGCTCTCCCCGCATGGTAAGGTGGTAAGCCATACACAGGATTTGCCGGTACATCTGCGGGAAGCATGCCTTCAAGATCTTTCCCAGTTCAAGCTCAGTGTCAATGCTGTCTAACAGCAAGGCCGGGCCTACAATCCTGGCGGTGGCGGTAACAGCAGGGTCCCTGGCCGCTGCCTGCAGCGGGTCAAGCCGCTTGAAGGGGATGACTTCCCCTGTTTCAGGGTCAAGTTTACCAATGCAGACCTGGTTGTTACGGGGCTGTTTCTTTTCCTTATCCCAATAAGAAGTTGCCTCATAAACGTAAGTGACACCGGTTTTCTTGTTCGTCTGATAACTGCGATATGCCATGCAAAACCCTCCCTTCATAGTTATAATTATAACTATGAAGGGAGGAAATTACAAGATAAAATATCGCTAAAATGGGCTTTTTTATTATGTTTTTATGTTGCCATAGTCATAAACTTGCGGGAATTGAGGTTATAATGCTCCTATAGATAAACTTTGAAGGAGGATTATGAGCATGCCGTTTGAAAGCACGAGGGCAAAGATCAATCTCACTCCCGGAGAAGTGGTCAAATTGGAAACAATAGCCAAATCCAGAACAGAAAGCATGAGCAGTATTGAAAGAGCAAAGATTCTTTTAGCCTATTATCGTGGAGAAACAGTGTCATCCATTGCGCGTACTTTGAAAATCAATCGCCCCAAGGTAGAAAGGCATATTTCCAAAGCGTTGGATCTGGGCGTTGAAATGGCCCTTGAAGATCTTCCCCGGGAGGGCAGGCCCCAGATAATTACTCCCGAGGCGAGGGCCTGGGTTGTGTCTTTAGCCTGTCAAAAACCCAAAGACCTTGGTTACAGCTATGAGCTATGGACGACCAAGCTTTTAGCGGAACATATCCGCAAACACTGTTTGGAGTTAGGCTTCGATTCTCTGGCAAAGCTATCGCGGGGAACGGTTTCAAAGATATTGTCTTAAGAACAAGATCAAGCCGCACAAGATTCGATACTACCTGGAACGCCGCGATCCTGAGTTTGATCAAAAGATGATTCAGGTGCTGCATGTCTACAAAGAAGTCCAGGTTATATCTGAAAGAGGAGAAGATAGTTTGTCTGCGTATATCTCTTTTGATGAGAAACCCGGAATCCAGGCGATTGAAAATACCGCTCCTGATTTGCCCCCTTCGCCTGGCAAGCACGCTACCATCTGTCGTGACCACGAATACGTAAGACACGGGACACTCAGCCTTCTTGCCGGCATCGACCTTTTAACCGGCGAGGTTATCGCTACAGTTGAAGATAGGCACAGAAGCCAAGAGGTGATAAACTTTTTAAAAAAGCTTGATGCTCATTATCCAGACAAGAAACGCATCACTATAGTGCTGGATAACCACAGCGCACACACTTCCAAGGAGACCCGGGCCTATCTGGCCACGGTTCCCAATCGTTTCGAATTTGTCTTCACCCCCAAACACGGTTCCTGGTTGAATATCGTCGAATCCTTCTTTGGCAAACTTGCTCGGACAGTGCTCCTTGGGATCAGGGTCAAATCGAAGAATGAACTTGCCGAGCGCATCCTTTCATGCATTGATAAGATCAACGAGTTCCCGGTTGTTTATCGATGGAAGTATAAATTGGATTCAATTTCAGTCATCTAGCGCTGTAATGTTAATTTGGAATCGTTGTACTAGATAATATGATGTGCCCTACCTGCGAATTATGAGCTTAGCGGGCAAATCGTCAGCCAGGAGAAAAGAAAGCCCGGGCGACCCGGCAAGAATATGACCATAGAAGAAGTCTACCAACTTAAGTTTCAGTACATCACCGACGAAGATGCCGTACAGCATGCTAAGGAACGTCTTAGCTGTTTTGTGCTCATCACAAACCTGGATGAGTCGTACACAGCAAGTCATATCCTAAAAGAATACAAGGCACAAAGCAACGTGGAGACTTCCCTTAAGTTTCTCAAGGATCCGCTGTTTGTTGGCCCTATCTACCTTAAAAAGCCCGGTCGGGTAGAGGCTTTGGCCTATGTTTTACTGATAGCTCTGTTTATGTTTGGGATCCTGGAACGCCGTGTGCGGGAAGCGATGAAACATGAAATGGAGCCGCTTATTGTGCCGGGGAATGTGAAAACATTTACCCCCACCGGGAGAAGAGTCTTGGAAATCATGGAGACGGTGCTGGTCATGACGGCTGATAATCCTTACCGCCGCACTTTCTCCAGCAGATATAAGGTTCCCTGAGTCCTGAAGCTGGCCGGTTTTGAGCCGGATATCTATCTTGATATTCGTGATGGACCATGATTACCATAATTTAACTACAAAATATTTGTGCAGGAGGGTGTTGAATGCCCGTTCCACCACCTTGGGTAAGCAATAATATAAAAACGGACTTTATGCAGTGGAATCAATGTTATATTTTTTCAGAAAAAAAAGGAGAGGCTGCCGATCAATCCACTCAAACCAGTGAAATTTCCGTTTAAATCCAAACTTTTAGGATGTCAAATTTTCGAAAGGAGATCTGAAAAGCATGAACCAAGATAATACCGGCGATCATGTCAGTCGCGGCGCCTGGGAGAAAATGAAAAAGAAAATGAAATTTGATTCCAATGATGGCGGGAATAAAAAAAAGTATAATGCCGGATCTTTACTGTGGATAGCTGTTGGCATAATTGTTTTTTTATGGCTTGCCACAGGCGTTTATACCGTAGGACCGGGGGAAGTTGGTGTTATAAGACAATTCGGAAGATTTACCGAGCAAACAGGACCTGGGTTAAATTATCGTTTCCCTTGGCCTATTCAGGCTGTTGACGTCGTAAATGTTTCGGCGGTTAGAAGATCTGAGATTGGCTTCAGGACCGTTGAAGCGCCAGGCAGAGCGACTGAACAAGTACGTGCAACTGAAGAATCTATGATGCTGACAAGCGACAAAAATATTGCAGACGTTCAAGCTTTGGTGCTTTATCAGGTGAAAGACGCCCCGGCATACCTTTTCGGCGCAAATGATCCTGAAAAGTTTTTGAGAGTAAATACTGAAATCGCCCTTCGCAGTGTCGTTGGAGGATTTAATATTGATCATATAATGACGGTCGGACGGGCTGAGGTTGAGGCGGAAACCTGGGACTTTTTACAAGTTTTGATGGATGATCATAATACAGGTTTGCACATAGTAGGGATTGAGTTACAGACAGTTGATCCTCCGGATGGGGTCAGAGAAGCCTTTTATGAAGTCGTCAGAGCGAAGGCTGATGAGGAAAGATTGAAAAGGGAAGCGGAAGGGTACGCGCTTGACGTAGTGCCTCGTGCTAGAGGTGACGCCACAAGGATAATTCAAGCAGCAACAGCTTATAAGGAAGAGAGAATATTGATCGCAGAAGGTGAGGCCGAAATGTTTATATCCATACTTGAAGAATATCGATTGGCTCCCGAAGTGACAAGAAAACGCCTTCATCTTGAAACAATTGAAAGAACTCTCGCCGATGCGGAAAAATTTATAATAGATCCTAATGTGGGTGGCAATCTAACGCCCCTTTTACCGATTGCTGATTTTGGCTTACAAGCTGAGGAGGAAGAAAATGAATAAAAAATTGCTATCCTCAAAAGTTGTTTTCGTCATAGCAATAGTACTGCTATTCATATTAATTCCGTCCTTTTTGTTTATTGTCGATGAAACCGAGCAGGTTTTAATTCTTCAATTTGGCGAGTATATAAGGACTATTGACGAACCGGGACTGCATATCAAGTTGCCTTTCATCCAGAGCGTTGAAAGAATGGAAGCGAGAGTTTTAATCGGGGATGCGCCCGTTATGGAGTTTATCTCCCTCGACAAGGAAAGGCTTTTGATTGATACGTATACCCGTTGGCGGATTGTTGACCCACATCTTTTTTTCACGTCAGTTCGCAATGAACACGGCGCCGCGCTGAGAGTCAACAGCATTGCAATATCAAAACTTCGGGAAGTTATTGCGACTTACAATCTTTGGGACATAATAAGCGTGCAAAGAGAGCATATAATGCAAATCGTCGGACAAGGCGTAAACGAATTAGCTATGAGAGATTTTGGCATTGAAGTTATCGATGTAAAAATGAAAAGAGTTGATCTGCCAGAGGGAGTTCAGGAAGCAGTTTTTGCTCGAATGAGAGCCGAACGCGAAAGAATTGCCAAGGAGCATCGTGCGATGGGCGCAGAAGCAGCCATGCAGATAAGAGCGGAAGCAGACAGGCATGTGACGATACTTCTTGCGGAAGCCGAGAAGCAAGATAGAATACTAAGAGGCGAAGGAGAAGCGAGGGCAACCTTTATATACGCCAAGGCTTTTAACCAGGATCCGGAACTATATAATTTCCTGCGTTCGTTGCAAGCTTACGAAAGATTTTTAGCTCAGGATGCGACTCTTGTATTAGGATCGGATTCAGAGCTTTTCAGATTTCTTGAAGACAGCAAAAGAGAGTAACAAAGGAATCTCATAATCAAGACTGTCGGATAATTAACCTGAATCCGTGATAGCGCCGCGTTAAATAAGCCAATATAGCCTTAACCCGGAAATAAATTCAATAATACCTTCTAATCCCTTAATTAGGGCCTTCTGCACAGCCCACTTTTTTGAAAAACTAAGCCGCAGCGGGCCGAAAACGGCTTGTTAGCAGTAAAAATGTTGCCCTGAAAGCGCTCTTTGAAAAAAAGACAAAAAGACCCCTGTACAGATGGGCCAAGTTCATCACGATCAGGTTCATGATGATTACCGTTTCGCTGGTCTCTTGCAGCTTTGCCTTTATTAGGCTAAGTCCGTATCTTCGTTTTCCTTCACCGAACTTGCCTTCACTACAGTTACGGTCCAGAGCGTCCCGGTAGGCCTGCTTCCTGACCGCCGGGTCTGGTTCTTTAGGCGGCCGGCCTAGCTTTGGCCCACTGATGCGGATGGCTCTTTTGGTGCAATAAAGGATGTTGCCACGGGTGCGGTAAATCTTGTCCACATGGACTGACTCCGGGTAGAAACCATGGCGGAGCTTGTATCTTTCAACCGCTTCAGTGAAGGTCATACCTTCATTGAAGTTATCCCAGGAGAGTTTTTCCAGGTAGGCGAAACCGTTTATGACACTGATCGCCAGCTTGGCCCCGAACTGTACGTTTGTCCTGGCCTTGCCCCGCACAATCGGTCGGACGTGGGGCTGGGTGATGCTTACGATACGGTCTTCGACGCTGTGGGTTTTGTGGTCATACATGTACTTTTGCTGACGGTAGAGTTTCGTGATAGTCACAAGTTCCAGAGCCTGACGAAGGGTAAGAGGGCTTTCAAGGAAATATGCTTCCGGTTTCTCGATATTTTTCAGGTTGCGGTGCAGATAACCAAGTTGTTTTCGAAGGGCACTGCGCAGTTGTTTTTTGCGCGGTTTGCGCATTTTGGCTGTGGCGAGGTAATCTTTTCGTGCAACCCTGCGGTAGGTACGGGGCTCGTAGAGGATATCAATCATTGCTTCGGTTTTTTCCCGTGCTTCGCTCAAAAGGCTATGGTCAGTGGATATCTGCCGGGACACAGGTGGCATCCATAATGAGTTTACCCTTGTTTCCGGGTGGTTCGTTTGAGGCTTCTTCGCTTGAAACATGCTGGCCCGATCTGCCACCTGTGGCAGGCGGTCCAGCATCGTCTTTTTTATCCTGCCCGCAGATGTCTTCGTTGATTGCGCTGAGCTTCTCTGCGTTAAAGCGCTTGCGGAAACGTACCATCAGTGACGGGTCAAAGGGTTTTTCGTTTGTGTATTCTTTGTAGCCAAGAAAGTACTGCAGGTAGGGGTTTTCCCGGATCTGCTCGACCGTTTCCTCATCAGTCAGGCCTAATGTTTCTTTGATCACCAGTGCGCCAAAGGCTACTCTTGCCGGTTTGGCGACAGTGCCTGTATTGCTGGGGAAAAGATCCGAATAGTCACCTTCAACCTCGTCCCAGGGAATTAATCTGGATTTTGTCACCCAGCGGTTGTCGGCAGCCAGGGCACCGCCGAAAGGTAATATAAAGTCGTTTATGGTTAGCCGGTTGTCTTTTTTTCGATACATTTATGTCACCCCAAGTGCAAGGTTTTTGAAGATCTGTAAGGGTTTTACTTGCACTTATTATACCATAAAATTGGTCATGAAGCCAGTGTTTATCGGGATCTATGGGCTATTCAGGAAGCCCTAACTATGTTTCCAGATTAATCCCTAGGCTTTCCAAAATATGACGTTGCGGTTTGGTGACCTCCGTGAGGATATGTCCGTACCTGCCTGAATAGCGAACCCTCGTCTATCGTCTTTATTTCCATAAGGAGTTCACGGGTCGTATACTTTTCAATAAGCCCCGTTTCCCGCATCTTTTTACGCAAGGCACTCATAAGGATAAGGGCAATGAACTGGACAAAGAGCCTGCCATCCATGGATGCGGAACTGTGGATGCGCAGACGTTTCATGTCCAGCTGGTTTTTCAGGTCATCAAAACACTACGCCACAGCATCTTTGTTCCGGTACACCACGAGCGCTTCCACCGGATCTTTGATATCGTTAGTCAGGAGCACATATCTGCCCCGTACGGGTGTCTCTTTTATAATAAAGAAGGCTTTATAAGCATCTTCATGAGCGGCGAATCGCAAGGTAATTATCACCAAAATGGACTTTTTTATTATGTTTTTATGTTGCCATAATGGGCGATTAAGCTGAGGTCCTTCTTATTGGATGCTGATAAACGTAAAAGGGAACTCATGGATAAAGGTGAGTATTCCAGCGATCAGGAGATAAAGGATTACTTCTGAATAGACACGATGATTCCACAGATTAAACAAAAATATGATAATTCCAATTGTATTGTTTCCGGAAAGATGGTACAATAGAGGTGTAAAATACCCAAACTAAAAGCTTTCCAGGTGCCCCACAGGGGGAGAATAGGGAATTAGGTGAAAAACCTAAACGGGCCCGCCACTGTAAGGGGAAGCCGGTGCCGGCACAACCACTCCGCAAGGGGGAAGGTGGCAGCAGGGCGATGAACCCGAGTCAGGAGACCTGCCTGGAAGGATAAGCTGCTTTCGCGAACAAAGCAGGCTTGTGCGGTTGGATGATGGAAAGTCCACGCTGGTTTTTAGCGTGGGCTTTTTTCGTTGGTATTTTATAGGAACTTATAGGGATGTGAAACTGTGAAGGCAGCGGTGCTTGAAGGAAAGGAAAAAATGGTTTTACGGGATTTGCCTTTTCCGGAATGCGGGGAGGAAGAGGTAATCCTCCGGCTGGAAGCCTGCGGGATCTGCCGTACCGATATGAAATGCTATTATACGGGACAGCGGGACTTAAAGCTTCCCCGCATCCTGGGACACGAAATCAGCGGTACGGTATTTGCCATGGGGAAAAAGGTAATCGGGGTGACATTGGGAAGCCGGGTACAGTTGTCACCGGGGCTTAGCTGCGGCAGTTGCCGTTATTGCCGGCAGGGGCGGGACAATATGTGTGACTGCCTGGAAATCATGGGTTTTAACTATGACGGCGGTTTTGCCCAGTACCTGCGCATTCCTGCCCGGGGGGTAAAAAAAGGGGTGCTGCACGAAATCCCCGGCGGGCTGACTTTCGCGGAGGCAAGCATGACAGAACCATTGGCCTGCTGTGTAAATATGCAGGAATCCCTGGGCATAACATTTGGAGATACCGTCCTGGTTGTAGGTGGAGGCAGGTTGGGTATTTTAAACGCCAAACTGGCACGCCTGCGCGGGGCCGAAAAAGTCATCCTGTTTGAAAGGAATAAACAGAGAAGAGCGGCGGCACAACATGAAGTCCATTACTGTTTTGATCCGGCAGACCCGGGGGTTCGGCAAGAAATACTCAGCATTACCAAAGGCAGGGGTGTGGACGCGTCAATTCCCTGTTGCCCCGCTCTCGCAGCGATGAACATCAGTTTGCAGGTACTGGCCAAGCGGGGGAGATTTGGCTTCTTTAGCGGGTTGATTCATGAAGAGGCTTTTACCGTAGACTTGAACTTGATTCACTATAAAGAAATTACGGCGGTCGGATGTTATGGTTGTTCTCTTAAGCATAACCGGGAAGCTCTGAAGTTTTTAGTTTCGGGATCAGTAAAGGTAAAGGATATGATTACCCGGGAAATAACGCTGGGGGAGGTGGAAGAGGGTATTTTTTTTGTCAGGGACCTGTCAGAACTGTCCGTCGTTATACTGTTTTCATGATATCACAATAACAAATTCCAAGGGGGAATTTTTCATGGCAAAAGGAGATCTAAAGGAATTTGGAGTGATTATTACCAGGTTAATTCAAAAAGAAAACTTAACCAGGGAAGAATGCAGAGACATGTTCTGTGAAATTCTGGTCAATGCCCAGACAGATATGCACCAGGGTGCTTTCCTCGCAGCCCTCGCAGCCAAGGGTGAGACGGCGGAAGAGATTGCGGGAAGCTGGGAGGCCATTTACCGCCTGGATACGGTAAAGGTGAAGCCGCAAACCCGGGGCCCCCTGGTGGAAAACTGCGGCACGGGTATGGATTCGCTGAAAACCTTCAACATCAGCACTGCCGCTTCTATCATAGCGGCCGCTGCGGATGTTGTCATGGCCAAGCACGGCGCCCCCGGGCTATTACTTCTTTCTGCGGGACGGTGGACATCCTGGAGGCTCTAGGCGTAGACGTGGAATGCGATCCGGAAATAGTCACCAGAAGCATAGAGCGGGCGGGCATCGGCATTTTTAATGGCATGAGTCCCAAGGTTCACCCCATGGCCCTGGGGCGCATCCTTTCCCGGATATCCTTTGGTACAGTGCTGAACATTGCCGCATCTCTTGCCAATCCCGCCATGCCCGATTATGGCGTCAGGGGGGTGTACTCCCGTGAACTGCTGCAGCGTGCACCTGTGGTCATGCGGGAAATCGGCTACCGCAAAGCTCTCGTCGTGCACGGCCTGGCGGGAGACGGGGTCTACGGCATGGATGAAGCTTCCACTCTGGGGGAAACTCTCGTAGCCGAACTGAAAGAGAACGGCAGTATCCAGTACTACTCCTTCCTGCCTGAAGACCTGGGAATTCAGCGGCCCCTCCCGCAGGATTTAAAGCCTGCAGCGGATGTAAAAGAGGAGGCCTACCGTATGGTGTGGCTTCTAAGCGGTGAGGAAAACGGTGCCAGGCGGGATATCGTTTGCCTGAACGCCGGACTGGTTCTTTACCTGATGGGCATTGCCGGAACCATTAAAGAGGGATATCACGACTCCCTGGAAATCATTCGCTCCGGTAAAGCGCTGCAAAAGCTGTGGGACTGGGTCAGGGAACAGAACGTTCGTCCTGAAGCTGGTATTTCCCGGCTGCAGAGCTTTACGAACCAGGGAAAGGGTAGCATGGAAAAAATAGATCTTAAATAATGGACCCATAAAATAAGACACGATTTGGCAGGGGAAAAGCGACGCCCGTGTCGAAATAATCTGTAACAGGAAGGAGCCTACCCCATGCCAAAAAACCAATATTCACCGGAAGAAAAACTGAAAATTGTCATTGAAGCTCTTGCGAATGACGCCATGATCGCGAAGCAGGCGAAGATGGCGACTGAATGGGCAGGCAGGGCTTTATCTTTCCTGTCATTGTAAGCATAGAATCGTGTCCTGAAGGTGCGATCGCAACGGAAGGATAGGGACAGCGATCCGCATCATAGCTGACATGGGGACACGGTAACAGTGCAGCAGCAGCCGGTCAAGCAGCCACAGGTAGTTGTCCACCGCCTCCGGGGTGTATTACGCCTGGCGATCTCCTGGGTGATGAGTTCCTCCAGGGCTACCACCGTGGCTTTATGGGTCGGGGTGCGGGGGTTATGACGGTGCCAAGGTTCAAGAAGTATGCTCACTTTGCTGGCTCTGGACAAGGCTGGGGTAGAAATTGTCTGTCTGGTGCCCGACAAGCCGCAGCACCACGTAGTAAACTATCTGAATGGGGTCGAGGAGTTCTGGATGAAAATTAAAAATCTCCAGGCCGAAAAGCGGCATGACGGCTCGCTTGCGAGTTTCCGAAAAGGTTCAATATGAGGAGGTTTAAGTAAATGGCAGTTTTTCAGAGGTTGTTCGAGCCGGCGTGTATCGGGAAGATGCAGCTTAAAAATCGGATTATTATGCCCCCAATGGAGCCGAACTATGGCAGTGCCACCGGAGAAGTTACGGAACAGATGATTAACTATTATGCGGAGAGAGCCAAGGGCGGCGTCGGGTTGATTATCATCCATATTACTTGCGTTGATTATCCGGCTGGTAAAGCGGTCTCCAATCAGATCTCCCTGGACAACGACAAATATGTACCCGGCATGGCCCGGCTGGCCAAAGCTATTCACAATTGGGGTGCAAAAGTTGTCGTGCAGTTGCATCATGCGGGCAGGCAAACCAAGAAAAGGTGGACCGACGGCCTAAACCCTGTCGGCGCCGATAGCACTCCATGCCCGTTTATGCAAGAGGCACCCTTTAATGAACAGCCGCGAGCTTTATCCTACGACGAAGTGCAAGGTATGGTAGATAAGTTTATAGACGCAGCCGAGAGATCGGCGGCGGCTGGTTTCGACGGCGTTCAAA
>Ga0209105_100460_pt1 | contig 13463 bp, 10 predicted proteins | sample SedPBSmetaG_FD_184158 | JGI IMG/M metagenome (GOLD analysis project Ga0209105, IMG submission 184158) | Freshwater sediment bacterial and archeal communities from Indian Creek, Illinois, USA to study Microbial Dark Matter (Phase II) -... | ecosystem: Environmental > Aquatic > Freshwater > Creek >...
ACCAAGTGGAGATTTGGTTTGGAATTTTTTCAAAAAAATCGCTGGCAGGGGCAAGCTTTAGGAGCACTGAAGAACTCAAGGAGCAAATCGAGGCTTATGTGGCTAACTATAATAAGGAATGCCGACCTTTTAAGTGGCGAAAGAGAGAGGTGAAAGGTTCTCAACTTAAAAATAATATAGAAAATTTACGCAATTAAACACTAGTATTCGCTATGAAACTGCACCATGAAAAATTGTACCTTTATGGAATGATTTTCTGAACCACTTTTGTTTTGAAAATTAACTATGAAGCCTGAATCTATGGGCAAATAGCGCATCTGCATACCTTGTATTATATTGTTTGGTAAATTTGCAAAAAACACAACTAATCCTAATGAATTTCCGGATGTCCAAAAAAAAAGAAAGCCTTTCGTTGTTTAAAATTACCAAATTCGGCTCAATGTCAGGATTGGCACTCGTGATTCTTTCACTGACATTTTCATCCTGCTCACCCGTAATCCATCTCCCCACAGCCAGGTGGCAAACTATTGAAGCTGATGCCACACCCTTTTATCAGTTGGGATTGGAATTGGCATTTGATGAAAATTCGGGGCTTTCTTACAGGGTTGGAAACGACAATGAGAATTTGTTTGTAATGCTTAAAACAGACAATCCCAGTACGAGGATAAAATTTCTCAGGGGAGGCATGGAATTACAAATTGACACTATGGGAGGCCGAAATGCCCATTCCATAGTAAGGTTTCCGATGGAAGAAAACAGAATAACGCTGTTCGACAATATTCCCGGAGTGCGCGAACCGATTGACCCTGAGAGATTCCAAATGCAACAGCCGGCCCAATTGCAGGAGTTCTTCAGGGAAGCTGTTGGCACCCAAACCCGCAAATCGTTAACAGGCTTCAGAAACCATCCCAACGGACGAATACCTTTGCATAACCCCGAAGGCATACAGGTGAAAATTGAGATGGACTCCATTGGGGTACTCCATTATTTGGCAATCATACCATTAAACACTATCATTTCCAGGCTGGGTAATGCTCATTCGGAGAGAATTTTAGGCATAACCATTTTAGTCAAAGGAATTAACCTGCCCGGTCCTGCACAACCCATGTTTACCGGCCCAACTGCTTTTACCGATCGTACCAATCGGCCCACAATAGAAGGTGTCCAGCGCGAACGATTTGAAAGGGAAGCAATGCGTCCACCGGTTCCGATCAGAAGGCACGAATTAGAACGACCTAAGCATTTGCGCCTGAGGTATTCTGTTGCATTACATGAGTAATTTAGATTGCACTGCATTTTTTTTGCAATGCTAAAATACCGGTTTCCTCAGAATTTTGTCTTCGAACCTCTGAATTACCCAATGCCCTGAGTTATTGTGATAGCTTGGGGCGATTTATTTTTGGATGTGTTAAAAAAAAATAAAGGATATCCAACACAAGAAAACTATCATAACTTTGCACACATATACGAAAAATGTGCAATTGTGCAATTTATTATGACAACCAGGGAGCACATATTGATGGAGGCACGCAAGGTGTTTGAAAAGTTTGGCTACAATAAGACTTCGTTAGCCGACATTGCGCAGGCATCCCAGAAAGGCAGGCGCACGCTTTACACCTATTTTAATAATAAGGAGGAAATTTTTAAGGCAGTTATAGAAATTGAAATTGAAGGTCTTGTTGAAAAAATGCAGGAGTTTATCAATACCCCCATGCCTGCAGATGAAAAACTCAGGCAATACGGCCACATCCGCATGGATGCAGTTCGAAGGCTTACGGTTTATTATGACGCCATAAGGCGCGACCTGGTTGATAATCTTGGGATAATAGAGAGAATCCGGAAGAAATACGATGAAATGGAGATAAGCCTGATAAAGCAAATGCTGGATCAGGGTGTGGAACAAAAAATTTTCGAAATTGCCGATACTCATCTTGTAGCCGGCGCAATGGTAATGGCTATCAAGGGTTTTGAGCTACCGTTGATACTCGGAGACGACTCTTTTGATTACGAGCGATTCATTGACCCGCTCATTACACTCTTCTACAAAGGCATTCTGGTAAAACAAATGGATTAAAAGCAAATTATGGAAAAACTTGCAGAAATGATTTTACGATTGCGATATGCAATTTTAGTTCTGGTTGGCGCAATCACAATTTTTTTAGGCTATTTCATCAAGGATATACAGGTTAATCCCGATGTGATAGGGTACCATCCTGCCGGCGACGAAGCTGCTGCGCTGTTTATGGAGATAGGCAGGCAATACGGAGGAAATGATTTGTTGATTGTAGGAATTGAAACCTCGGATGTTTTTACATATGAAACACTCAATTTAGTACGCAAAGTAACAGATAGTGTGCGTTCGGTTGCAGGTATTAGCAGTGTAACCAGCCTGACCAATGTGCTGCATATCACCAGCAGTGAATACGGTATTGAAATAGGGCGGCTTGTGGACGAATTCAACATACCTTCTGACACTGCCCAGCTAAACAGGCTGCGTGCTTATGCTCTGTCAGAGCCCATGTATAGGGGTACTCTGGTTTCGGAAGATGCCACTGCTACACTTGTTGTTGCCCGCCTTAAAGATGGTACCGAACAAATGGTAATAGTGGATCAGGTAAAACAAAAGCTTTCCGGATTAACATTCGACGGCACATTCTATTTTGGAGGCATGCCGGTAATCCTGCGAGAGCTGAGTTCGGTGATTATCGGAGATTTGCTGTTTATTGCCCCGGTTGCATTTTTGCTTATTTGCTTAGTATTGTTCTGGGGTTTTCGCAATATTCGTGGTGTGGTTTTACCCATGCTTACTGTGAGTATGGCGATAATATGGACCATGGGGTTGATGAGCCTTTTGGGATACGAACTCACATTGCTTACCAACATCATTCCGGTAATTCTGTTAGCCGTAGGCAGCGCATATTCCATACATGTAATAAACCGTGTTTACAAGGAATTCCAACAGGAGCCAAACGGGGCTTTGAAACGCGCTCTGTCTTACATAATCATTCCTGTTACACTGGCCTCCATCACCACTATTTTTGGGTTTGTGTCTTTTATTGCCGGCTCCTATCTTACCATGATTATTGAGTTTGGAATTTTCACCTCATTGGGTATTTTGTTTTCCTTAATTCTCGCCCTAACATTCGTACCTGCAATGCTTTCATTGGCCGGCAATAAATTGGGGGGAGATTCCAAAAAGCCGGAGAGGTCAGGACATGTTGAAAAATTAACTCATATCATTGGCAGTTGGGTGCAAAACCATCCTAAAAAAATTCTCGCTGTATGGTTTGTACTGGTTGTTGTGGGTATCTGGGGAACAACCAAAATCGAAAGGCGCGTTGATCTGGTTGACTACTTCAGGCAGGAAAATATCGTAAAGAAAAGCGAATACCTGCTCAGGGAGAAATTTACGGGGAGTATGCCACTTTTCGTAAAAATATCGGGCGACATACAAAGCCCTGAAGCCTTACGGCTGATGCAAAAGACCCAGAACTTTATGGCCCAATTCGATTATATCCCTCACAGTCAATCGGTAGCAGATTTGATTATACAAATGAACGATGCCATGGGCGAAGGAGAAATTATACCTGACGAAAGGGAAAAAATAGAGCAACTCTGGTTTCTACTCGACGGGCAGGAAATCATGGAGCAGCTTGTAAATTTTGAACTTACAGAAGGACTTGTGGTGGGCCATGTGGCTTCGACCGATTTGGAGGTGTTGCGCGAAATAGAAGTAAATTTTGCAGAATTTGCCGCCCAGAACTCCAACGACCAGTTTCAGGTTGAAGTTACAGGCATTCCGATCTTTTTCAAAAGGCTCGACCAAAGTATAATTAATAGTCAGATATTCAGCCTCATCATTGCTTCCTTTTTGGTCATTCTGGTTATAAGTCTTCTGATGCGCTCGTTAGCAAAAGGAATATTGGGCATCATTCCCATTTTGGTAACTCTGATTGTGCTTTTTGGCACCATGGGTCTTACAGGGATTCCATTAGATATAGCCACGGTGCTTTGTGGAAGCATAACTATCGGCATTGGTGTTGACTATGCAATTCATTTTATGACCCAGTTGGGTATCTCCAACCGAAAGCACAACCATTTGCAGAAAAGCATTTTTGAAACTATCAACATCAGTGGCCGCGCCATACTGATCAATATGATTGCCGTCAGTTTGGGCTTTGCAGTATTGTTGTTTTCTAACTTGGTCCCCATGCAGAGGTTTGGTTTCCTGATTGCGTTAACCATGATTAGCGCCTCTTTGGCAACCCTCACTCTTTTGCCATTGCTTTTGTCATTTTCAGCAAAAAAAATCAGAAATCCGTTTCAAAATACAAAAACACCTAACAACATTTAATACAAAGAACAATGAAAAAAAGTCAAGGTTTGCTCTTTCTGCTATTTGCCGGCCTTTTTCTGTCTTCCGGCACTCTTTCAGCCCTTACGCCGACTGAAATTCTACGGAGAATGGATGAGGTAATGTTTCAGCCCGGCGATCAGACAAGCAATGCACGAATGATTATGGTTGACCGTCATGGAAATGAGCGGGTTCGCGAGGCCACCATCTGGCAAAAAGGAGGCGAAAAGCGCCTTTTCCGGTTTACCAGCCCGGCTTCGGAAGCAGGGATCGCGTTTCTTTCGCTTCCCAACGACCTGATGTATCTGTACCTTCCTGCTTTCGGACGCGAGCGGCGCATTGCAGCCCACTTGAAAAATCAGAACTTTGCAGGTACCGACTTTACCTACGAAGACCTCGAAGTGAGAAGGTATGCTGAAACATTCAGCGGAACAATCCTACGCCAGGAAGGCAACCTGATAGTGATGGAACTCCGGCCTTTGCCCGGAATCACATCCGACTACTCGCGTATAGTGGTAACCGTCAACCGCACGAACTTTCTCCCTGAAAAGACTGAGGCTTACGATCGTGGGGGCAATCTGGTTAAATCTGCCACGCACACCTGGGCACGCCAGGGTGAGTTCTGGTTCCCGCAGGAAATCCACATGAGGGATTTACGAAGGGGTTCAAGCACCCGGATGATTATGAGGAATGTAAGGTTCAACACCAATTTGAGCGACCAGATATTCACTGTGCGCAACCTTACAAGTTTCTGAAATTAAAATGAATCAGCAAACCCTTTTTAAAATAATTGATAAAACTTCCGTTGCGATGAAAATTCTGATGATTATCATGATTTGTCTACTGACTACCTATTATGCAAAAGCGGAGGAACCGCCACGGTTGCAAATTGGTGGAGAACTCCTTACCGACCAGCGCATGTTTATCGAACAGGAAAATGATTGGGCATGGAATGAAAATCGCCTGAACCTGCGTTTGGAGAAAAGAACTGAAAGAATTCGCTTTTTCGGAAATGTTTGGCTTCGGCACCTCGGAGAACCCACCTTGACAGGAAGCCATGAACTGCTAATCAGGGACAATGTTCAGCCATGGAACTTAAACTTAAGGGAAGCCTACTTTGAAGTAAGGGAATTTTTGTCGGACGATATTGATTTAAAAATAGGCAGGCAAATCATAAACTGGGGCACTGCAGATTATTTTAACCCTACCAACATGCTAAACCCAATGGATCTAGAGGATGCTCTTGATTTTTCAAGAAAAAACGGTGCTTTAGCATTAAATGTGAATTGGTTTATTAATTCAGAGTGGTCGTTTCAAGGCGTGTATCTGCCGCATTTCAGTCCGGCCAATTTGCCAATAGGACCATTTGCCGGGGTTTTTCATTCTCAGATTGAATTGCCTCAGGGATTGCAATTAGCAAATTACAGAGATGTTTTGGAGTTGCCGCGCAACAATGTCTCGGAAGGTGCAACAATAGGTTTCCGACTGAAAGGCTTTGTTTTGGGCACCGACATTTCGCTGAGCTACATTTACGGACGCGAACACCTCCCCCTTGCCGATCTCGTAATGCTTTCGCCGGCAGACCAACCCGGCAAGGTGAATATAGACGGAAATTTAATCTTTCCGCGCTACCACATGGCAGGTGCCGATATGGCCGGGACAATTGGTAATGTAGGCGTTTGGGCCGAAGCAGCAGTATTCTTCCCGGAAAGGGAAGTAATTATGACCACCGACTTTAGCCAGCTTCACGGGTTTCCTCAAGGTACTCCAATGTTTATGCGGGATAGCGTAGTTTTATCCCAAAAACCCTACATGCGCTATATTATCGGAGCCGATTACACATTTGGAAACGGAATTTACCTGAATGTGCAATACCTGCATGGCTTTTTTAATGAACGGGGGCGTGGCAATCAAAACGACTATCTCCTTTTGGCTGTAGAACGCAATTTTCTTGGCGACAGGCTGCTGGTTCGTCCTATTGCCGGAGGACTGGGAATTGCCGACTGGCAAAACCCTGAAGAAAATTACTCTGTGTTCTTTACTCCCAAGATTATATTTCGCGGAATCGACAATCTTGAATTGACTCTGGGGGCCTATGTTTTCGGTGGAAAAGGAAACAGTATTTTTACAAAATTCAGTGAGCTGGACATGATCACCTTTTCGGCCAGGGTGAGTTTCTAGAAGAAAAACAGAGCTATGGAATCCTATTTTGTTGTACCGTTTTTGAAAAACACCAAAAATGCCAAAAGAATTCCTACTGACATCAATGCTGTAATAGCCCAGATCTTTTCCCAGTCATAAACCATGCCCATTGGGGTTACTTCTGAAAAAACGGATATAATAGAGGCCGAAACAAAATTTCCGACCAAAAGTCCTATGGCAAAAGTTGCAAAGAAAATAAGTCCTTGAGCCTGCGACTTTAAATGACCGGGAGCAACACGATCGGTGTAAATTTGGGCACCTATGTGATAATATCCGAAGATAAGACCATGAACCGCTACCCCCAAGAGCACAAATGTGATATCAGCATCATTACCGGCAAAAAACAATGCCAGATATCGTACAACCAGTGCGACAATTCCGATAAGCATTGTATTGCGCAGGCCGATTTTTTTGATGGAAAAGGGCACTGATAAAATAATGAATATTTCCAGAAATTGCCCCAGGCTCATTGTTACGGTTATGAGTTCATAACCGCTGCTCAGCAAATATTCGGAGAAGTATGACCAATACATACTGAACGGAATCATTGCCAATGTGAAAATAGCGAGAAAAACTGCGTAATTTCTGTTTTTCAGCAATGACAGACTTTGAAATCCGAAGATATCCCAGAAAGAGCTTTTTGCTCCCTTGCTCATTGGAGGCGTATTGGGCAGAGTGAGGTTGAAAACCGCTGCGATAATTGCCAGCCCTGCCCCCACGAAAAATGGCAGATGGGTGCCATCAAAATCCACCTGAAAGACATGAAGGCTTATTAAACTAAAAACACCTGCAAAAATCCAGCCTACTGTGCCAAACACCCTAACCCTTGGAAAAACATCGTGTGAAGTGTGTTTTAATGCAACCGTGCTGGTTAACGCCCAGGTTGGTGTATAAAAAAGCATTGCAATCAGCAAGGTTACAAACAAGATCACAGGTTTCTGAGTAAATCCGGCAATTATCAGCATGATAGCTATTACCAAATTGGATAATGCGAGCATATTCTGCGCCCTGAAATACTTATCGGCAAAATTGCCCACCATGGGCGATACTATGGAGCCGAATGCAATGGAGCTTAGAATAAGGGCAGAGAAGCTCCGTGAAACCCCAAGATTAGCAAGATAAGCAGCCAATGGAACCCACCATACCGCAAACAAGATGTACTGGAAAAACATCATTATGCTCAACGAAACAATTACCCGTTTACTTTGCTTGCCCTCCATGACAGTTTGGATTTACTAAATAATGTTGTTGTACATTGATAAGATTGCTGTGAAGCCGAAGGTTCTGTCAACAACGCATCCTTTTCGGGGCCAAAGTTACAGGAAATGTTCAGCAGTATGCCTCATTTACCGGAAATGCATCCCGTTAGTTACATGTGCCTGAGAAGTGGTTGAATTCTCCAAAAAAATCAGTAGTTTTGAATTTTGTATATCAACTGCAAATTTTCACTTCAATGTACATAAAGAAACTTACGGCAGCAATTATTGCACTACTATTCTTCAGTATTCATGTTCTTGCCCAGAGGACAGGCAACATTGTAGAGTATTTTGGTGTTCATCGGGTCACAACCATCGAAGAAGGAGAAGTTTTCCACCGTTTTACAGAAGGCTTGGCGCTTAGGGGTTCATCAAGGTCGGGATTGCTCGCGAGTGGTGAAGATATTGTGTCGTGGAAAATGGCCACAGGCAATTTGCAACAGCCAATAGATGGCAAACTGATTAGAGTTGAATTTCCTTCAGGAAGGGCGGATTTGCAATGGGAACAGGTGAAGGCTGATTCGGCGGGATTATTTACCGGAAATTTAAGCCGGGCATGGGTTTTTATGGAGTTTCACTCCCCGGTTGAAGGCATAGCGCTACTTGAAGCAAGCGGCCACACGAGAGTTTTTGTTAATGGCTATCCTCGAGAAGGAGATCATTTCGATTTCAACCAAACTCTTATTCCTTTTCAGTTGAAAAAAGGAACCAACCAGTTTCTATTCTCACACGGCAGGTTTGGAAGGGTAGCTGCCAGATTGATAAAGCCTTCTCAGGAGGTATTGTTGTCGAGACGCGATATGACACTGCCTGCCATTTTGCGAGGGGAGCGCGAACCTAAATGGGGATCCATAAGGGTCATTAACAGCAGTCATGAAACCCTGGTAGGGTACTCCATAACCTGCCGCCTAAATACCGGAGAATCTGCAACCATCCCAATGGACAATGTAATAGGACTTACAACCCGGAAGGTGAAATTTCAGGTTCCCGCTCCAAGGCGCTTTACCAGGGATGAGACAATTAAAGCCACTTTAATTATACGAGATAGCAATGGCTCCGAAGTACATCGCATGGAAATAAGCCTGAATCAACAAGACACCCGCAGGCACCATGAAAGGACTTTTATCAGTAAAATTGATGGCAGCGTGCAATATTTCAGCGTGGCACCCTCCACGACAATTGGAAGCGGGCAGGCTCTTATACTTTCCACACATGGCGCTGGGGTTGAAGCATCGGGTCAAGCCAGGGCGTACCAACAAAAAGATTGGGGGCATATTGTGGCTCCTACTAACCGCCGGCCCTTTGGGTTCAATTGGGCCGAATGGGGCCGAATGGATGCCCTTGAGGTTTTGGAAATTGGAAAGAAATTGTTTCAGACCAACCCCTCAAAAACCTATCTGACCGGCCACTCTATGGGTGGGCACGGAGCATGGATTTTAGGAGCTACTTATCCCGATAAGTTTGCTGCTATCGGGCCGGCTGCAGGATATCCCGATATTATCGAGTACATTACCAGGTACTGGCCTACTCGCTCTGATTCTGCAGCAATGCGTTCGAATCATTTTGAAATGATTTACCGTGGGGCCAAAGCAGGCAGAATGCTTTATCTGGTAGAAAACCTAAGTCCAATGGGAGTTTATGTATTGCATGGCGATGCAGATATGGTGGTTCCGGTAAGCCTGGCACGAAAGATGCGTACAGAACTTGCCCGCTTTCACGGAAATTTTGTTTATCACGAACAACGCGGTGCCACACACTGGGATGGCAACCACGCTATGGATTGGCCGCCACTTTTCGATTTCCTGCGCCAGAATACCATCCCACCTATCAACAAGGTGAGGCATATTAATTTCAGGACAGCCTCTCCGGGCGTATCATCTACCCATCATTGGGTAAGAGTAAATCAACAAAAACGACATTACGAAATCAGTTCTGTTGAGCTTCGCAAAACCAATGATACCATTGCCGGAACCCTCCAAAATGTGCAAAACATTACCCTTATGCTGTCAAAACTCGATTTCACGGCAGATCCGGTAATCCAAATCAACGGGCACACAATATCCGGGGAAAAAGGCAAGGATATAACCCTGGAATTTCTCAACGGCAATTTGCAAAGGCAGGAAGCATTCAATTATTCGGAAAAACATCCCGGCAGGTATGGCGGTTTTAAACTGGCATTTACCAATAACATGGTGTTTGTTTATGCTACGGGCGGTACTCCTGAAGAAAATTCGTGGTACAAGAACAAAGCGCGGTTCGATGCTGAGACCTGGCTTTACAGGGCAAATGGCTCGGTAGATATTGTGGCAGACAGGGATTTTTCTCCCGAACTGTTTGCAGGGCGAAATGTGATACTGTATGGAAATGCCAGCAACAACAAGGCTTGGGAGGCACTACTTGCAGATGCTCCTGTTCGGGTTGAAAACGGACAAATCCGTTTTGGAAGATACAAATTAATGGGAGACGACCTTGGAGCATATTTCATTTTCCCAAGACCAGGGTGCAACTTTACGAGCGTTGGCGTAATTGCCGGAACAGGCACTTCGGGAATGAGGGCTCTATGGCCAAATGACTATTTTTCGGGAATTACCGGCTTTCCCGACCTGATGATTTTTACAATCGATTGGTTACGGGATGGAATTGAAGAACTTAAAGTAAGTGGTTTTTTTGGAAACGACTGGAGTGTAGAAAATGGCGAATTCCTGATGAATTAAGCGACGCACTGGGTACTGTTTTTTCTGCTTTGATTCAATAATCGGTACATTTATCTGCCGGCATTAAATTATAAAAACAACCTCAAGTGTTCAATCTTATGACAAGAGTTGTAAAAATGATTATTTCGGATTAATTTCTTTTATGTAAGCGTTAATCAGAAAATCAGTCCTGGCTTCATTTCGTTTATTTAAAGTGCACTGCATCTGCAATGCTTTTTTTTATTAACTTTACTTTAAACTAAGGATTCATCAACAAAGGTCAACCAATATGAGAAAATACTTTCTTTTGTTGTTAGCCTTCGTGTTTTTTATTTTTTCAGGTTGCCAGAAAGAGGATCTGATCGACCAGGAAACCATTATAGAAAACAGAGATTTCTACGAGTTTATGAAGGAATGGTATTTTTGGAACGACAAAATACCAGAAATAGATCCTGCAAGATTCGAAAATGTTTTTGAAGTACTCGAGGCTATAAGATACAGACCCCTCGACCGATGGAGTTTTATCGAAGACTGGAACACATTATATAGGTTTATCGTAGAGGCAAGGATAATAGGTTATGGCATTGGCCTTTTCTGGGATCAGCAAGGTTTGCTTAGGATAGGATTTGTGCATAACAACACTGAAATGTATGAAAGGGGGGTAAGAAGAGGCTGGATAATTGAAAGAATCAATGGAGTGAGTGTTTCTCCCGGTTTAAATATAATCCAGATGCTTGGTCCTAATCAGATTGGAACTTCCAATACATTTCATTTTCGTACGCCACAGAACACCTTAGTTCAAGAGGAGTTTCGGAAAAGAGAAATTATTACCAATGCCATTCTGCATCGGGAAATCATCAATATAGGCGGAAGGAAAATAGGGTATTTGGTTCTGCGACAGTTTAGAGGACTTAATTTAGAGAATGAGTTAAATCAGGCATTTTCGGAATTTGCAGCAGCTGGAATTGAAGATCTTATTCTCGATATGCGCTATAATGGCGGAGGTTTGGTTGCACCAGCCAATAGACTGGCCAGCCTTATTGCCGGTCCATCATTTGCTAATAAGCCGTTTGTAAAATTCGAATACAATGCAAACAAAAGCAAAGAACATAACAAAACCGTCAATCTTTTAAACCTTGAAAATAGCCTTAGCCTAAGCCGCCTAATTGTAATAACCACGCGTGGAACCGCTTCGGCCAGCGAATTGGTAATAAACGGGTTGCGACCATTTATTAATGTTGTCGTTGTGGGCAGCACAACCTACGGAAAACCCATGGGGGCAAATATTTTCAATTATAACAATAAATATGCCTTTGCACCAATAACCTTTAAAGGAAGAAATGCCAAAAACGAAGGTGATTTTTTTAATGGAATTCCGGCAAACATACCAGCGCCTGATGATCTGACCCGCAATTTCGGCGATCCACTTGAAGCCTCACTGCATACAGCGCTGGAATACATCCGTACAGGAGTTACAATAGGAATGAAGGTTGCCGAACCACCTGTAAGACAACCATGGGAAGATATGAAAGGCATAAGAAGGGAAGCCAGAATTCATTGAATTTGAATATCTTGCCTAATAATGATGAGGAAATGCCCTTGCCTACTCGACTTTAAAAGCCCCACAAGCCAACGCTACAACCAAAGCTTTTAAAAGAGTTGCAATTTACCTGCCCTCAAAAAAAGATACCGTAATTACACTAATGTTGCAAGTGATGTATTAGCCAATTTGTTAAATGTATATTCTCTTATATCTTTAAATGTACTACGGATTGAACAAGTGTCTTCATCTTTGCATTGTTCACAGGGTTTTTTATAATATTTCTCTGAAGTACAAGCAAGCAAAGCAATAGTACCTTCAAAAAGTCTTATTATTTCTAATAAATTAATATCCTCAGGCTTCTTTATCAGATAATATCCCCCTTTTTTTCCTAAATTACTTCCTAAATACCCGTTTTTCTTTAATTCCAACAAGATAGATTCAAGAAAACGTTTAGGTATTTTTTCACTTTCAGCAATTTGATTTATTAATAAAGTGCCTTTCCCATATTCTTTGGCAAGTCTTATCAGAGCCAACATTGAGTACCTTGTTTTCTGTGTTAACATAATTATCCGATTTTACTTATATGTTTAAGTTTCTCAATATTTATTATTTCAAAATGTTTTTTCGACATATCTATAATTTTTTCTGTTTGCCATTTTGATAAAGTCATAATTACTTTTTCTGTCGAACAACATGCAAATTCTGATAATTCCTTACGAGTGAGAGACAAATTAAATGAATAACTGTTATATACATTTTCCGATAAATATAGAATAATATCTGCTATCCTGCCTTCTTTCTGTTTATTTGCTAAACTTATAAAATTCAATATGGATTTTTTAAACATATCTGCTGCCACTTGAAAAATAGCTACCGCAAATTTTCCGTTATTAGTTAATAAATCAAGAAGCACATTAGAATCAATTAATATTATTTCACACTCTTCAACTGCGATAATTGAAAAAAGATTGTTATCCTTATAAAATAAATTTGCCCCGCCCAGAATTTTGGGAGCTGCAACCAAAGAAAGGATGATATTTTTATTCAACTCATTTTCATAATTGAATTTTACTATGCCACTTTGCATAAATGCAATGTGGGTTGGTTGATTCCTCTGCTTTAAAATTATTTCATTCTTTTTAAATTTTAAGTTAACAGATGTTTTCTCAATTCTTTCGAAATCTTTTTCGGTAATAAATTGCAAAGCGATTCTTCTTAGCCAATTACTGTTAGGCATAATACTTTCCATACCCATATTTATTGAGATGGTCTAGTCTGTCTGGACAGCTTTAGATTCAAAATTAAGTGTTTTTGTTAAACGAGGGGGGTCCGGGGGGAGACTCATAACTCGATTGTTTTGTTAATATTTTATGCCGCATTTCTGTAACGCTGGATTGGCGCGACATCCCCAATTG